>Ga0116148_1000963_pt1 | contig 33330 bp, 26 predicted proteins | sample AD_UKC055_MetaG_FD_89786 | JGI IMG/M metagenome (GOLD analysis project Ga0116148, IMG submission 89786) | Active sludge microbial communities of municipal wastewater-treating anaerobic digesters from USA - AD_UKC055_MetaG | ecosystem: Engineered > Bioreactor > Anaerobic > Digestate | place: USA...
AAAAGCAAAGCCTCCTTATATTATTTTATAACACTGATTATACCTTCTAAAATAGCATCTGTCAAATAAAATTATGAAAAAAAGAAGCAATTTTGTCAAACAAAGGTGTTAATAGAACAAGAAGTACGATTATCAGTATTGAGGGAAGAAAATTTGCGGTTTTAATCTTTCGAAGGTGCAGTAAATTAATACCAATCATGACAATTATAGAACCCCCGACGCCCGTTAGTTCTTTAAGCATTATATCACTGACAAAGGGAGATACAAACTGGGAAAGAAGCGTAAGCAGGCCCTGATAGATAAATATTGATACAGCAGAAAAGGCTGTTCCTAATCCCATTGCTGCAGCAAAGGCGATTGACATAAAACCGTCTAAAACAGATTTTGTAAAAATAATGCTGTAGTCATTGTTTATTCCTGCCTGAAAAGATCCTAATACTGCCATTGCGCCCACACAAAAAAGGACAGATGCATTTAAAAAAGCATAGGCAAAATTTGATTTTACAGGCGGCATTTCCGGATCTGCAAGGCTTACCGAAGGACCTTTTTTGTTTTTTGAAATACCTTTTTCTATCAGCGTTCCAAGAGAAAGTATTTTACCGTCAATATCTGCCGCACTGCCGAGAATTCCGCCGATTATGAGGGATAATGTAAGAAAAATAACATTCTGATACGAAAAAGCCATTTGTACACCAAGAACAATAGTAACAATACCTGCCCCGGTACTAATTACATCGGATAATTCACTTGTAATTTTTTTTGCAAATAATAAACCAATAATCGAACCAATAATTACTGCTGCGCAGTTTACAAATACCGCTATCATGCAGCGATGGTAGAGTTAATACGCAAAATTGTCAATCATTATACCGCCTTATCAGTCTAAATTTTATTTTGATTACTTTTATCTAAAACAAAATACTAGATTAATTATTAAAATAAAATTATACTCATTTCCATAATAAAATGCTAATTTGAAGAAGTTTTAATTACTACCTCATTTTTGCCATTAATTTAACGAGTGAATTATGAAAAAGTACGTTACGAAACTGCTTTTGCTGGTATTCCTTTTTACTTCATTTACCGCCGCAGCGCAGGAAACGAGTGAAAAGGGATTGTATCATTATGTTTTGGATAACGGTCTTGAACTGTTTGTGATGGAAAACCACGCAGCCCCTCTTGCCTATATAGAAATAGCAATACGTGCCGGAGGAATAAGCCAATCGGAAAAAAATGCAGGATTATTTCATCTATATGAACACATGATGTTCAAAGGAAATACAAAGTATAAAACAGCAGCAGCGGTACAAAGAGCTTTGAAAAACCTTGGAGTTGCTTCATGGAATGGAAGCACGGCTAACGAGTTTATCAATTATTTTTTTACCGTTCCATCTTCAAGTTTAACAGAGGGTCTTGAGTTTTGGTCTCATGCAGTGCGTGATCCTCTTCTTGATCCAAATGAATTGGAAAATGAAAAAAAAGTTGTCATATCGGAGATATCAGCCTATCACAGCAATCCTAACTGGATTTTAAACAGTGCAGTGTTTAGTACTATTTTTTCAGACGAACCATGGAAGCTCGATCCAGGGGGAAACAACGATATAGTCGCTTCTGCCACGGTAGAAGATTTAGTAAACATTAAAAACAGCTTTTATATTCCAAATAATGCTGCCCTTTTTGTCGGCGGAGATGTTAATCCTGATGATGTATTTAAAAAGGTTAAAAAAATCTACGGATCCTGGGAAAAAGGAATTGATCCATGGGAACATGATACAACTGTTAATTCTACTATTGATAAAACGATATATCTCGTACAGCCCCATCCTCAAGTATCGCCGCAGATAGCACAGGTCATGGCCTACTATAGAGGTCCGGATATTACACGCGACAAGGAATCAACCTATGCAGCTGATATGTTGAGCGCTTTTGTTAATGCTCCCGCAGGACGTTTTGAACAGAGTCTCATTGCAAACCCGTCTTTTGCTATTCCAAATGCTGATTATCTTTCTACCGGCTACCTGACATCAAGACACCACAGCATCATTCAGTTTACTGCAATTATGCTCTCTCCGGAGCAAATGATAGGACAGCGTGCTGCTTATTTTGCACAGGTTTTAAGCGATGAAATAGCTTTACAAATTGTCGAAGAACCGGATTTTTTCTCTGAATCAGAGTATAAAGATCATCCGATCGGCCCAAGAGACAGCCAAATTCTGCGCGCACAACGCCCGGAATCCTACATGCAGAATATTCGATACTGGTGGGCTGTAGCAGATACTGAATACTATTTTACTCATGATAAACTTACCGATTCCATAACACAGAAAGAAATATCACAGTTCTCATCTTCATACCTTTTGAAAAAACCAGCTGTTGTTGTGGTACTTATTAATCCGGATCTTTATGCTCAGCAAAAAAGTGATTATGATGCGTTGGGTTACAAAGAGATTACGTCAGATTCTGCATTTTGGTGGAAATAAAGGGGAGTTTATATGAAAAAAATAATTATTTTAGCAACAGCAGCACTGCTGTTTACATGCTGCACTTCTGTAAAACAGACATCACCGTCTGTTTCAGAAACCTATTTTGAAAAAAATGCTTCATCGTTCGAAGTTATGTATTTAGAGAACGGAATACCTCTTATTGTTAAACAAAATGAAAACCAGCAGGTAGTGTCTCTTTCTATTATGATTGAAGGAGGGAATGCCCTGCTGGATCCTTCACAATCGGGTATAGAAAATATGACTCTTTCTATGATGACAAGAGGCTCGAGCGGATATACCTATGAAGAAATACAAAAACAGCTGCATTTTACACAGGGAAGCATTTCAGGCTATACAGCAAACGGGTATTCCTATTTTTCTCTTAACTGTATAAATCATCATTTTAGTAATCTTTTTTCAATTTTTTCAGATGCTTTTTTAAATCCCAGTTTCACCGAGAAGGAATTCGGGAACGTTAAAAATGAAAATATTCAGACTCTTCAAAGCATAATGAACGATCCCTTCTCTCTTGCCCAATACAGCGCAGAACGGACTGTATATAAAAATCATCCCTTTGAAACTGATATACGCCCTACTTATGAAACAATTCAGACAGTATCACTTGATCAGATCAGCGATTTTCATAAAACACTTTTAAATTCAAAGAGAATTACAATTGTTGCCGCAGGAAATTTTGATCCTGAATATTTGAAAAAAAGACTAAATGCAGCTTTCTTTGTTCTACCTTCACAGGATTACGTAACCCCTCTTATCCCTCAGGTAACAATTTCCGGAGATCCTGTAATTATGTCTCATCCGTCTGCAGCCGGGACAGGGTTTCTTGTTAAGACGTATCCCTTCCCTCAATTCAATGATTTAAATTACATGCCCTCGCTGCTGGCCTGTACAATTTACTCAGAAACTTTATTCAATATTGTACGTGAGAAATACGGAGCCTGTTATTCAATAGGAAATACACCAGTTTTAAGCAAGGCTCCCTATATGATGCTCTATGTTAATAGTGCAAGTGATATTGAGAATATGCCGTCGTACATTAATGAGGCACAAAGTCTTATGAGCGAAGGGAAGGTTATTGATTCAAAAAATCCGGAAACAAATGAGTTTACCTATTTAACGTTAGAAGAAACACTTGAAGGATACAAAAACTCGCTTATTAATTCACTTTTTTCAGCCTATATTACCTCTTCCGGGGAAGTTACTCAAATTATGGGAAGCCTCCACTTAACAGGCGAAAAGGAAGCGTATCTTAAATTACTAAAAAGAATAGAAGATGTAAGCGCCGATGATATTCGCCGTGTTTTTAATTCCTACTGGATTAATTCATCCGGACAATGGTTTATTGTAACGGGTCCTGAGAATGCAGATAAGGTTCCTGTAGAATTATATAAGTAAAAATAGATAAGGCGCCGTACATTAAAGTATAAGGCGCCTTTTTCTTACAATTTTACTTTATTTTAAACCCATTCGTTCTCTTTTCTTTAAAACAGGCAATAATACGAGCAGGAAAAAGACTACTGTAATGAGAGGAATAGAACCGAAAAATAGAAATAAAAACGGATAGCCGAAGGAATCAATAATTAAACCTCCGATGCTGTTACCAATAATACTTGCAAGTCCTACAGAAACCACCGAATAGAGCGTCATACTTACTACAAGTTTATTTTTAGGCGCGTATTGTGCGGCAAATGAAACAGCAGCTGGATGATATAATCCGTATGTTATTGAATTAAATAACTGCCCTAGTACCGCTCCTGCAAAATTGGGAATAAGGATGTAGGTCATAACCCTGAGAAAGATTGCAAAGGTTCCAAGAATTAAAAGTTTCATGCTCCCAAAACGCCGTAAAAACCTTGAAGAAAAAAACATAAAGGGGATTTCTGCGGCGGCAGCTAATGCCCATAAAAAGCCCGAAGCTTCCATACCGAGGTATTCATAAACATACATTGAAAAAAAGCGGTTAGCAGGCGTCATTCCTAAAAAACCTGAAAAAATAAGAAGCAGTCCGGCCCAATAGACAGGCGGAAATTCTTGAATTAATGATGTAACTCTCTTTACCATTGGAACTGGTGACCGATCTGTCTTATGTACTTTAGTATGGATGTTTGATTCCAGACCTGCATCAGGCTCATCATCTTTATATTTTTTTATAAGTCCTGGAATTATGATTATTGATAAGGCGAAAAGTAATGACGGGCTTATCATCCAAATAATTGTTGTGTCAGACTCAGCGGTTTCAAGATGCGCGGCAAACTGCAGGATTAAGCTCATAACGACAAAACCTATTGAACCCATAACCCTGACACGCCCGTAATCTGCTCTGTTAGCGCCTAAAAGTTTATTTATAAGCGAATCGGAAACGGGAACAATTCCTTTAAACCCTGCAGCATAAACAGCTAAGAATAAGGCAGTAAAAAGAAATCCTGTAGTTTTTAAAAGCGGATAAGGAATTATAGTCATTACTAAACCGGAAATAAAAAGAAAAATACCGTAAATTCCTTTTTTTGAAATTAGAGGACTTAGTATAAAGGGTATTACAAGCCCCGACACTTCAAAAACGGCAAGCAGAAAGCCGACTGTACTGGCACTGTATCCCATGGTGCGTAAAAACAAGGGAAGATAGGTATTAACAACACCATAAATAGAAAAGAGCAAAAAAACGGGAATAGACATCTTCATAGAAAACCTCGCTATATCAGCCTATGGAAAAAATTACTGCACTCAGCGGAGGCACATCCATTTTGGACCCTGAATATTGTTCTAAAGGCAGTAAAAAAGGATCAAGAGAGGCGCGCGGCCCGTATACATAAACTTGAGCTTCACTTAAGTTTGCGTCAATATCAATAGTTGAAATTGTTTTTCTGCCGCTGAAAATTACATACCATACTGTTCCGCTTGCAGCAGAAGAAGGCATAATCTTATAGCACAGCAGCAGGTCTCCGCTTGCACCTTCCAGCAGTTGTATTCGTGAAAGTATTTCTTCACGGCTTTGAATTCTAAAATGTTCATTTTTTTTACGCAGAGCAATGAGTATTCGTGTAAAATCACGGAGATCTTCATATTCAATGCCCTTATGCCAGATAATGTTATTTATAGAATCCGGTGCATTGTAGGAGTTTTTAACAAATGAGCCGATAATATCGTGATGATTTTTATCTGTTAAGGATTTAGCAGATTTCGATCTGCCGTATTCCTACCCTGCATGAAGGAAAATAATCCCCTGACTTGTTAGTAAAAGAGCGTGAGCCAGCATAATTCGGGCAAATAATTCTTTTCGATGTAATTCATTAGACTCATCAAGTGAAAGATTAACAATAATATTATCATGCAGTGTTAAACCGTCATGGCATTCAAGATACTGAACGTTGCGAGCAGGTCCCTCAGCGGTATAATTTACTTGAGGGTTTCCGCAGATATTATTAAACAGCTGTTTTGTCTGTATAGAACCGCCTGTTATAAAACCTTTTAACTGCTCGCTCATTCCCCCGCCCTTGCATAGATCACGAAACTCATCGTTAAATACAGAAACCTTTTGCGTTTTTTTCATATAGTTTTGATCCATACCGCAGGTACCCTTTTCCCCGTTGTACATTTTCCATCCCTCGCCAATAAACAACAGGTCATTTTTAAAAGGAAGACATTCATCGTAGGCATCAAGAATTGTTTTCGAGTCAAGTAAACCCATTAGATCGAAACGGAAACCGTCAACATGGTATTCTTTAACAAAATAGCACAGCGAATCAATTATCAGTCTGCGGGCCATTGCGCGTTCAGATGCAACATCATTTCCGCAGCCGGAAGCAGATGTATAAGAACCGTCGCGTTTATTCAAACGAAAATAATAATTAGGTACAATATTGTCGAGCAGGTCTGCATCGGCCATGTGATTATAGACAACATCAAGAATAACACGGAGCCCCAAACGGTGGGATTCCTTAATCAGGTTTTTTAATTCGCTTATTCTGCAGTACTGATCATAGGGATCGGATGCAAACCATCCCTCCGGAGTAAAATAATTATGAGGATCATAGCCCCAGTTGTAATTATTACCGTGGAGTTTACCGCCTGCTTCATAGGCCTTGTTTGTTTCATCATTGTAGTAAAAATTCATCACCGGAAGGAGCTGAATATGGGTTATGCCTAATTTTTTAAGATAGGGTAGTTTTTGGATGAAGGCATTGTAACTTCCTTTTTGGCGGACAAAGACTGTTGTTTCTATGTCGGAATCTGCTGATATTGTAAAGTCCCGTACCGAAACCTCATACACGACGGCATCGGTATAACTGCTGAAAACACTCATCGCCGACAAGTCTTCGCACAGAGGATCATTATCACTCCAGCCGCCGGGAGGAAGAGCACGCACGTCTGTGAGATTTATAACTGCAGCACGCCCGCAGGTTTTATTATTTGTAAAAGCCGTCATAGACAGTGCATAGGGATCGAGACAAATCCGGGTGCCCTTTTCATTTGTCACCTCAAAATCATAAAACCAGTTGTCGAGGCTTATATCAATTGAGCAGGTTAATGACCATACTCCATTAGCCCTTTGAATTTGAAGGGGAAAAATATAGGCAGGATGTTTTCCGGCGGGATCTTCATATAGTAAAACTCTCACTTTTTCAGCTGTCGGGGCCCATAAAGAAAAGCTTGCAGAATGTGTTTCGGGGTTAAAATAACAGCCCAGTTTTACTGAGCTGGAAGGAATTGTTTTTTCACAAACTTTCCACGCATTATATTTATTCATAGGCGGTATTGTACGAAGCCTTATAAAAAAAAGCAATGGGGACAAGGTAATTGCACAAGAAAAATGAAGCTGATACTATAACTGATTATGAATACTTTATATTTTGACTGGGCTGCAGCCTCCCCCTTCGATCATGATATTTTAAACACAGCATTGGAGCTGTCAAAAAAAGCTTTTGCCAATCCTTCCAGTGTCCACAAAGCAGGACTCTATGCAAAAGAAATACTGCAGGAGTACAGAGAAAGGACTGCTGCATGCCTTGGAGTTCCCGGAAATACAATTTATTATACTTCCGGCGGAACTGAAAGCAGCCATCTTATTCTTGTTTCTCTGCTGCTCAGACCTGCAAAAGGCTCTATTGTGGTAAGCAGCATTGAGCATCCTGCAGTGAAAGAACAGGCCTCAATGTTAACACACTGCGGCTGGGATGTACTAACGGTGCCGAGCGATTCCAACGGCATTATTACATCAGAAGCTGTCCTGTCCAAAATTAGAGATGATACAGCTCTGGTATGTGTCATGGCGGTAAATAATGAAACAGGTGCAATACAGCCGGTCAATGAAATTGCTCAGGCAATAAACTCAGTGTATCCCGGCAAGAAAAAACCGAAGTTTCATGTAGATGCGGTTCAGGCAGCCGGCAAAATTCCCTTTTCATTTTGCGATCCTCTCATAGACAGCTTATGTATAAGTGCTCATAAGATAGGCGGTCCGAGGGGTATAGGGATTCTTTGTATGAAAGCCAGACAGGAGCCGTTTTTAAGAGGCGGAGGACAGGAAAACGGTATTAGAAGCGGAACAGAAAATCTCTTTGGCGCTATTGCTCTCTGTCTCGCTCTTGAAAAATATTCTGTAAAAACAGAACTTGATGAACGGTTTACTGTTCAAAAAAACATGACAAGCAGTTTTATAAGAGAATTGCGAAATATTCCCTCATGCACAATAATTCCTGCTTCCCGACAGGATCCCTTATACTGCGATGCAAGCGGTTATGATACACGTTTTTCCCCGTGGATAATTCAGGCGGCCTTTGAAGGCATACCATCGGAAGTCTTAGTCCGTTCGTTAAGCGAAAAAGGTCTGTATATATCGACAGGATCAGCCTGCTCCTCGCGCAAACTTTCAAGGCCTGTTTTAGAGGCGATGAATGTCTCAAGAGAACATATTGCAAGTGCAGTACGCTTTTCCTTCGGATACACAACTAAGGAATCAGAAATAAGTATTCTGCTTGATAATTTAAAAGATGTTGTAAAAATATTTTCATAATTCAGACAAATGGCAGAGCAGGTTTTTAAGGCTCAAACAGGATAAACAGGGCATTCATTAATTGATGCAAGGATCTGCAGAATGCTGCATTCAAGATCATGCAGCACCTTGGGAAATTGGATGTAGGTTTTCGAGGGCAATCCCTTCGAAGGAACATCCTCGTCAAGTCTTTTAACCAGAGGGCTGCCTGAAAGCACAAGTACATGAGAGCTGAGACTCAAGGCTTCGCGAATATCGTGAGTTACCATGAGAACTGTTCTGGGACTTTCCTCGTGAAGCTTGTATAAAAGATCCATGAGCTGAAGTTTTAAATGAATATCCTGCGATTGAAAAGCCTCGTCCATGAGTAAAACAGGAGAGGGAAAGGCAAACGCTCTTGCAAGGGAAACTCTCTGTCTTTCCCCGCCCGACAGCTGTGAAGGATACCGCTGTGCATAACCCGATAAGCCGACCTTATGTAAAAAATCTGATGCAGCCTCTGCTGCACTTTTTTTATCATATATTAGCGTTCCGTCAAGTGTTTGTCTGCCTTCCAAAATGAGCGATATGTTTTTTTCCGCAGTATACCAGGGAAGCAGACGGTGCTCCTGAAAAAGATAGGAAGGTTTTATATCAGATGCACTATGATTTTTTTCTGCGCTGCACGAAAGGCTTATTGATCCGATCTGAGGCTTAAGAAGCGAAGAAATTATATGCAGTAAACTTGTCTTTCCGCAGCCGGAGGGACCCAGAATTGAGGTAATTTTTCCGCCTTTAAAGACGTGATTAAAAGACTCATAGAGCGGTTTACCGCCTCTTGAAAGTGTTATATCAGATACATGAATAGTACAGGCAAGAGGACAGGATTTAAACATCCAGCTTCCCCCTTTTAAGCAGTTTTGCAATAACCAGCGAAAATAAAGTTTCGCAGATAAAACTGAAAAAAATTACACATATGCTTATAGAAAAAACATCAGCTGTTTCCAGGTGAACCTTAGCTGTTTGAAGAGCAGAGCCGGATGCATAACGAGGCAGACTGATAACTTCTGCAGCAACGACAACTTTCCAGCTTAGGCCGAATGCTGCAAGAGACCCCGAGGCAAAGGATGGAATTATCGACGGAAAATATATACTGGAAATTATTGTTACAGGCCTTAGTCCGTATGCATGGGCCATTTCAAGAAGTTTCGGATCTGTTTTTCGTATTCCTAAGGATACTGAGGATGTCATCACGGGAAGCGTCATCAACACAGAAACAAATATTGGAACCTTAGAAGATGTAAACCAGAACAATGCAAGCAGTATGAATGAAACAACTGGAGTTGCCTTAATAATACTCATAGGGAATTTAAGTAAAGCATCTGCCGATGTGCTTAATCCTGAAAGAGAACCGAGTATAACAGAGACAGCTAATGAAATAGCAAATGCAGAAAAAGTACGGATTAAGGTATGAAATATATGATTCCAAAATAGGGCTGTTGATGCAAGACGGGAAAAACTGACCGCTACTTCCAGCGGAGGAGGCAGAATGAGAGGAGAAGAAATAACAAGCGCGGTTATTTCCCATAATACTCCAATGAATAGTACAGGAATAACCGCAGTCAGCAGGAATTTCTTCATTACTTAAAGTAAAAACCTTCATCCGGCAGAGCGCCGCCTATAGATTCGGGTGCAAACTGCATAAAGATGGAAAGCAGCGCTTCAACTTGTTCTTTTGCTTCTAATCCCCGTGTATAGGCAAATGCAGAATTCGGAACAGACTTTGCAACAATGGGCGCTTTAAGACCGAGACTGTATTTTTCTACTAATTCACCTGCCTTTTGAGGGTCGGCATTAACTTTTTCAATTGACAGTCTGTACTGTTCAAGAAAAAGGGAAACAAATTGAGGATACTGTTCCGCAAATTCCTTCCGAACGACAAGAACCGTCATAGGATAAGTTTCAGCGTTTCCTGAATATTGCGCATACAGTTTTTGAACATCAAAAGCTCTTCTTATAGAAGTTTTATTGAGCTGTGCCACGGTGGCAAAGGGTTCTGGAACGAAGGCATAAGCAATTTTACCTGATATTAAAGCAGCCGCAATCTCTGCAGTAGGAATTGAAAAATCCAAAGTTATTGAATCCGGAGATGAAGTGTTTACCTCAATACCGGATTTTTCTGCGAGGTAACGGATCATATAATCGGGAGTTGATCCCTGCCCTGCAACAGACACAGTTTTTCCTTTAAGATCTTCAAAGGCGGTAATTGACATATCTTCAGTGATGAGGTTAAGCATGCCGTTACCGACAACAGCACCCATAATTACTGCCCCGTTATTTTTGGTGTACACTTTTGCTGCTGCATTTGCAGGAAGTATGCCCATATCGAGCTCGCCTTTAAGAAGTTTCGGCAGTAGAACATCCGGTGTTGCCGATATTTCCATGTGAAGAGGCACACCCTCAATACTTTGTTCTCCTTCAAAAAGGTAAACCATTCCGACACCGCTAGGACCGTTTAATGCAGATGCTTTTACAGCCTGAGGTTTAACGGTTTGCACTGAAGTATTTTGAGGTGAAGCAGATTGATCACGGCGTGCGCCTGCAGTCAATGAGAGTGAAAAGAAAACCAGAAGTACACTTGTTAAAACAATTTTTTGTTTCATTTTTTGATCCTTTAACCCGAAGGGTTATCAGCATATTTTATACTTTTTTACGGTAAGAGCTGATACCTTATATTATAAACAAAAGCAGTCTTTCTTCAAGCTAGTCCGCTATTGTAACTTTCTGATCAGCACCGACAGTACCGGCCTCTTGAGTAGTATTATCATCAAGAAGTACCGGAAGCAAATGTTTATTCTTTTTAATCTTAAGTATAACTGAATCTTTGCGCATATCGGCAACAATGGTGTCGCCGCTCCGGCATTCCCCGCTTATAATTTTAGTGGCAAGCTGGTCTTCTATTTCATGCTGTATTAAACGCCTCATGGGCCGTGCGCCATAGGACGGGTCATAGCCGTTAGCAATGAAGTAGGAGCGGGCCTTTGGTTTAATTTCCAAAGACAAAAACTGCTCAGCAATACGCTCTTCAAGTTCCTTTATTTGTATATCGAATATGAGCGAAACTTCTTTTTCTGTTAATACATCGAAGACGACAATATCATCAATGCGGTTTAATAGTTCCGGGCTCATTATTTTCTTCAACTCGCTCATTGCACTTGTCTTAATTTCTGCTGCGCTTAAAATACCGTCTGCAGATAATCCGAAACCAAGCCTGTTTTCATTTGTTATTTGACGCGCTCCTGCATTACTTGTCATGATGATGAGTGTATTTCGAAAATTTACAACATGGCCTAAGTTATCACGGAGTTCGCCTTCTTCAAGAACCTGTAATAAAAGATTAAAAACATCACTGTGAGCCTTTTCTATTTCATCAAGAAGGATGACAGAATACGGTCTGCGCCTGACCTTCTCGGTCAAGAGTCCGCCTTCCTCATACCCTACATAACCAGGAGGCGCACCGACAAGGCGGCTGGAATTGTGCTTTTCCATAAAATCGCTCATATCTATACGGATAAGGGCTTCTTCGCTGCCGAATAGAAACCGTGCCAGTGTTTTTGCAAGAAGCGTCTTACCGACACCTGTAGGGCCTAGAAAGATGAATGACCCGAGAGGTCTTTTTAGAGATGAAACACCGGCCTTTGCCCGTCTTACAGAGGAAGAAATAATTGATATTGCCGAGTGCTGACCAATCACTGTTTTATGCAGTTCTTTTTCCATCTTTAGGAGCCTGTCGCTTTCAGAGATGTCAAGCTGTTCAATGGGAATTCCTGTCATAGTAGATACCACGCGGCAGACATCTTCTGTTGTAACCAGTTTTCGCTGGTTAAGCGATGCAGACTGCCAGGCAGAGCTGATCATTTCAAATTTCTGACGCAGTAGCCGCACTTCATCGCGGACTTCTGCAGCCCTTTCATAATCCTGATTCTGTACAAAGTTCTGCTTTTCTGCTGTGAGCGAGTTAATACGCTCTTCAAGATCCTGCAGTTCCGAAGGCCGGACATCATCGCTCACCTTCTTCATTGCACCGGCTTCATCGAGAATATCAATGGCTTTATCGGGTAAAAACCGTTCTGTTATGTATCTCATAGAAAACCGTACAATTGCAGAAATTACATCGGGAGCATATTTTACTCCATGAAATTCTTCATATTGTTTTTTAATACCTTCAAGAATTTCACGTGTATCGGAATCTTTTGGTTCCTGAACCTGAACTATTTGAAATCTCCGTTCCAAGGCAGCGTCTTTTTCAAAATATTTACGGTACTCTTTTAGTGTTGTTGCACCGATACACTGAAGCTCGCCGCGGGAAAGTGCAGGTTTGAGCATATTTGAAGCATCCATTGCGCCTTCTGCTCCGCCAGCGCCGATGAGAGTATGAAGTTCATCTATAAAAAGAATTATGTTTTTCTGTTCATTTATTTCTTTCATAATTCTTTTTAAACGCTCTTCAAATTCACCCCGGTACTTTGTTCCGGCAATGACAGATGCTAAATCAAGAGTTAATAATTTTTTATTTAGAAGACTATGAGGAACAGACTGATTAACAATCCGCTGGGCTAATCCTTCGACAATGGCGGTTTTCCCGACCCCAGGCTCCCCGACAAGAACAGGATTATTTTTATTACGGCGGGATAAAATTTGAATAACCCTCTGTATTTCCGTATTCCGGCCTATGACAGGATCTATCTCGCCGCTGCGCGCCTTTTGAGTAATATCCCGGCTGAATTCTTTAAGGAGGGATGCATTTTGGGAATTCTGGGTGTTTTTATTCTGCTGAACTCCCGGATTAGGATAGGCTGCCGAATTAAAAACAGCCGGTACAATCTGTACCGAATCCGGATTCCTCGTATTTCTGGAAATAACAAGAGCATAGACAGCCCTGCGTATATCTTCATATGAAATTTGATTTTTTGAACAGTACTGCTGAATGATGCTTTGATCTTCGCGCACCGATGCCAATAATAAGTGTTCAGTACCAATGTATTCAGTCTTCATGGAGCGGGATTCTACTGCAGCAACATCGAGCAGTGTACGCATCCTTCTTGAGGGAGGAAGATCTGCAAAGGTTTGAAACCCCTCACGGACAGGAATATGCTGTTCAAGCGCCAGCTGAAGCGTGAGAACATTAACCTTGAGTTCTTTAAGAGCCTCGTATCCCAGTCCGTCTGCACTTTTCAACAGAGCTAATATAACATGCTCAGGCACTAATGAATCTGACCGGGATCGTCGTGCTTCATCCTGTGCGAGAGTTACTAAAAGACGTTGAGCACGCGAAGATAATCCTTTCATACTGTAAGCCTCCAATACTTATGCTGTCAGCTGAACCTTGGCAACCGCTTCCTGAATTATAAGAGAACGAAGTCTTTCAATTTTCTTCTCTTCTGAAACAACATCCTTTTCGTATTTTAACTCGCTTGTTCTTATAACATACTGAAGATGAGCAGTTTGTATACGATAAAGCAACGCAAATAATTCAGAATTTTCTATACCGCTTAAAATACCTGCATCGGAGCCCCACTTAATCCGGGAAATAAGATCTACCCCTTCCCTGCTTCCAATGAAGCGTGAGTACTTTACCAACGCCAGCGCCCGGTATACCTGGTCTCTAACACTTGTAGGTCTATTATCGGCAAGTTCCTTACGTGTCTTGCGTTCAAATTCTGCAATATGCTTAATGACTAACGACAGCTCATCAATCTGAGAAATTTCACTGCCGGTAAATGAATTACTGGTGCTTATTTGGTAATATGAACCGAGCGACGAGCCCGAGTCATTTCCTGCTCCATAGAAGCCGCTTATAACATATGCTTTTGCCATGAGGTCTTTAAATATTCTGTCAAGGAAGCCGGCTGCAGAAATTGACGGAAGATGTACAAGAACAGAAATTTTCATTCCGCTTCCGCAGTCGCCCAAGGAAGATGTTAAAAAGCCGAATTCTTTTGAAGCCGAAAACTGAAGCGTATTTTGAAGATTATCGTCAACATCCTTACATAAGGTATATGCAGTTTGAGCATTTAGACCAGTTACAAATGCTGAAATTCTTACATGATCGGAAGTATTCACGGTACATGCTATTTTGCCGTCATTTCTTACAATTACACCTGCCATGGGAGAAGAGGCTGTCTCCGGGCTTATAACGCCTCTTTCCGAAAGGATTCTCTGCCCAAGGGGATCAAGATTTTTTACTGCAAGAGACTGATACTTTTGATCAGGATCCATCTGAGAAAATGAATCAAAAACCAGCGATTTGACCCGCTGAGCATCATCTGAGCGGAAGGCATGAGGAAAGGGAAAACTTGCAAGATTGCGGGCCAACCGCACTCTTGTCGATAATACAACATCGTTTTCCTTACCCGGATATGAATACCAGGCATCCTGAGTTGTCTGCGGAGACCGGCTGTCGGGTTTATTCATGGGCTGGTCCTTCACTGTGATCAGAATCTGCACTAAGTACGCCGTTTTTTTCAAGGACCCTGAGTCTGTCCCTATACACAGCTGCCTTTTCGTAGTCTTCTTCGCTGATCGCTTTTTCCAGTTTTGACTGAAGCATCATTCTGTCGGTCAAAGATGACTTAAAATATGCAAGCTGCCTGGGATAAGAACCTGAATACTCTCCGTCAATACCGTCTGAACGAAGCTGAGAGGCTATTTCTTTTTTAAAATTCTCATAACACTCCGGACACCCGGCTCTTTTATTATCAATAATATCCTTTAAAAGCTGACCGCAAACAGTACAAGCTCGATTTTTTGCATGTTGATTGAGACCGGTATCTACTAAGCCTGATAATAAATTACCTAAAGACATTTCAATTTTTGATTCTTCAGCAGAAAATCCGCGGACTCGTGCGCAATCGGTACAAAGGTGAAGTTCATTTACAGAAGAACCGTTCACCTGACGGATAAAAACAATTGCATCTTTTTCATGACATATATCGCATTTCATAATAAGCTCCAAATGAGCTATACCTTCCGCAGAATTGAAAGCGGTTTTTCTTTACCTGCGCGTATAGCCGGGAAAAGGGATACAGCAAGAGACAGGCACATCGTTACACAGGCTATTAAAAACAGCTCAATAAATGGAACGGTAACCGGAACCTTTGCTAAATAAAATTCAGGATCAAGGACCTGAACAGCTTTATAACCTTCCTTTTCTATTATACTATACACAAAATACATGAAAAAGTTAACTATTTTTTCAAATAGAACAATAATTTCATTGACATTTACTGCACACACCAGACCCAGCGGTATACCGAGTATAACACCGGAACCGCCTATACATGTTCCAATAAGAAGGAACGAAATGCTTATGCCTGCCCCAGAGGCCCCCACGCTTTTTAAAATAGCAATCTCTTTTCTGCGTTCCATTACAAGCATTACGAGGGCCGAAGACACATTGACAGATGCAACAAGTACAATTAAAAACATAACAAGCAGAAGGAGCATCTTTGTAGAAGCATAATTTTCATATTGTGCTGTATTCAGCTCATTCCACATATAGGCAGTGTCTGTCAGAGGCAGTACATCATCAACGGTATTATATACTTCGTAAATTTCTTCTGTAAAAGGGGATAAAGTTTCAATCCCTACAATCATCTGAACATTTGATGTTGAAAAAACATCAAATGCATATTCAAGAGGAATAAAAACCCAAAGAGAATCCAATTCCTGATACCCGCTTGAAATTATTCCTGAAACCTTGAAAATAGAAAGTTTTGGAATTACTAAACCTGAGGCAGATACCGAAGAACTTATGATGTAAAAGGAATCTCCAGCTCCTATACCAAGATTCTTAGCAGTTTTTTCCCCAATAAGCGCATTTTTCCCGCCGTCTAACGACATTGAACCCTGTACCAAAGAAAAATAGGTTTTAAAAGCATTATTATCAGTAAACACAGATTTTTCTACAGCGCGGACAGTAATTCCGGTTCTTCCCTTTTTACCTGAGCCAAGTGCAACACCCTGTATTTCTGCAGAAGCACTAAGCACGCCGCTCAGTTCTCTCATCTGTTTGGAAATATCTTTAAGTTCATCTATTGGAGAATTTGCCTGAATTGAATTATTTCTATGTTCTATTTGAATATGATAACTCGACAAACCGACAATTCTGTCGGTAATGCCTTCGATCATTCCGTCTGCAACAACAAGAACGACAACGAGAGGTATGAGACTTAACGCAACACAGATAACAGCTCCAGCCATGCTTTTGCGGGCGTTTGAAGGAGTTTTATGCTTAGGAATAAGCATTCTAAATGCAAAAAGAATTGATGCGGCAGTTTTCATAGAAGTTCCAGTTTTCCGCCGTGCAGCTTATAAGCGGCATCACTTTGAGATGCCAGGTCGTGATCATGTGTCACAAGCAGGAGGGTTTTACCATATTTTTCTACCATAGAAAACAAGAGACTACTTATAACACCCGAATTAGAGGGATCAAGATTACCCGTCGGCTCATCTGCAAGAATTATTTGAGGATCGTTTACAAGTGCACGGGCAACTGCAGCCCGCTGACGTTCACCTCCTGAAAGCTGTGAAGGAATGTGATGAAGGCGGTGGGATAAACCTACATCCTGCAGAAGTGTTAAAGCTCTTTCCATAGCCTGCTTTTTTGGAAGACCGGCCATATAGGCAGGAAGAAATACATTTTCCAAAGCACTGAAGTCTTTTAAAAGGTAATGAAATTGAAAAATAAGGCCTAAATACTTTGAGCGGAATTCTGTTAAGTGTTCTTCATTCATAGCAGATATTGTATATTGCCCGCATTGAATAAAACCTCCGGTTGCAGAATCAAGCCCTCCAATAATATTTAGTAAGGTACTTTTACCGCATCCGCTTTCGCCGAGAATAACAATTTTAGATTTAGCAGGAACCCTCATATCAAGATCTTTTATGATTGTTAAAGATTCACCGGAAACTGCATCGCGGTAGGTTTTTTCCAAACCCTGTATAGTGAGTACATTTGAATCAGACTCATTCATCGCGTAAGACCTCCGCTATTTTAAAAGATAAAACCTTTGTACTTGCAAGCCAGGCTGCACTCACAGCAGAAAGCAGACCGAATAAGGTAATGAAAACGACCTCATTGACATAGACCCTTGCAGGGATTCCTGCATAAAATGAATATGTTGAGTTTCTTATAATATAAGACAATGATTCAGGATTAAATAATGAAGCACTCATGTATTGAAAAAAATAACTTGCCTTTGCAATCAGGGTAAACACTGCATCAATATTAACACTCATAAACAATCCGAGAATAAGCCCTGGAACGGCGCCGGAAAGACCTATAATTAATCCCTGCATAATAAAAATAAGCTGAATATTACCGGAAGAGGATCCTAAAGCGCTTAATACACAGATCTCTTCTCTCCTCTCGTATACCATTCTTCTCATTCCGTTAAAAATATTTACCGCAACTACAACAAAGATAAGCAGGGCAAGCATCATAAGAATATTTTTCTCCACCCGAAGGGCGCCGAAAAACGAGCGGTTAAAAGTGCGCCAGGATTCAAAGTGAACAGAATCAAGGGCTGTACTAAGTTTTTGCATTACCCTTTCATCATGATCTTTATTGCTGATCTTTATACCATATGTCGGAACAGCGTTTTTACCAAATAATTCTTTACCGTCCTCAAAGGGAATAAAAGCAAAAGCTGCATTAATGTCGCCGTACCCGCATGAAAATAAAGCGGTAACCGTGAAAACTCTGTTTTCTGAAAACAAGTCAACATCAGCACCGCCTGATAATGCAAGAATATTTACAGAATCTCCGACTCGTAATCCGAGATTTCGTGCTAAGGTGCTCCCCAGCACGATGGAACGGGATGTATATAAATCAAAATTCCCAGAATAAATCTGCAGCTGCTTTGCAAAGCCTTCATCATTATACATTTGACGATGATCAATAGCTCTAATAAGAGCGGCGCTTTGCCGTCCGTTCCTTCCTACTAAAAGACCTTGAGCTTCATAAAAAGGATTTATACTTGTTACCATTGGTTCTTGTAACGACTGATTCAATAAAGAAACAGAATCTTCATCACTGTCCGGAATTGCTCTTATGTGATAGGAACTGATCTCTAAAATACTTTCAATTGATTCAAGCTGAAAACCGTTCATAACAGAAAGTATAATAATTAAGGCCATAACACCGAAGCCAATACCCACGGCAGGCAATACACTGGTCATGGCAAACCGCGATCTTTGATCGATTCTTGAGAATCTCTGTGAAACATAAAAAACCCAGCGCAATGAGGTTGCTTTTATTTTTTTCAATATTGAGTTCTCCGTATTACTTTAGAACCGTTTTTAAACAATTCTTCTTTTTTAATGCCGTTTACATACACGGCTGAGACGCTTTGATTATCATCAAAATACGTTATTTTTGTATAAGACTGCTCATCAGCATAAGTAATTTCTTCGCGCAATACAGAATCTATAAATAATTTTTTATCGGGGTTAGGAAATTCCTTAGTATAAAAGTTTACTTCCCTTATTTCGCCAGTATCAGATTTTTTTACGTATTCTGTAATTCTATTCTTTTCATCATACGAATACTTTTCCTGCAGTTTTAATGTATCTTCCCCGATTTGAGACAAACTCAAAGCATAGCTTCCTGTATACATCTTTTTAAAAATAACAAAGCCATCATTGTTGTAATTACAATGTATTTTTTCATTACGTACATAATCAATCTCGGTGCTTTCTGCAGGAAATTGGGATTTTTCGTCATATAAAAAAGTTATTTTTTTTGTAAGCAGATTTTTTCCGGTTTCTTGAGAAAACTCTGCATGCTCAATTACTCTCATTAAGGAATCATAGCTTTTAATAACGACTCTTTTTCCTTCGGCTAAAACCTTTGAAGCAATACCGCCTTCTTTATTGAAAGTCACATCGAGTACTTCCCCGTCGTATTCCAGCATTCTAAATTTATTTTGAGAGTTTACATAATTAACTTCCGGTATGTCTAAATTAATGGAAATATCCTCACCTGCGGCTGACGCTGTCTCTTCCGGCTGCGGTTCTCTTAGTTCTTTTTTTTCAACACTTTCAATTTCTTCCGGAGAGATCTCTGTCAAAGGAATTGCAAGGGCAGAAGGAGGCGATGATTCTTTTGAACCCGCACCATAGAGAAAAATATGAACAGGCATAATCAGCATAAGGAAAATAATTTTTTTTAAGCATCTTGTATTCATCTGCCTATAAACCTAAAAAATCGTTAATATAAGTTTCAGAATTAAAATTCTCAATATCAGTATAAGTTTCACCGGTACACATAAAAGCAACAGGAATACCAAGCTCTTTACCGAGTGTTATGACAATACCGCCTTTTGCAGTAGAATCATACTTCGTTAAAATTACAGCATCAACCCCGACAGACTCATTAAAAACCTCTGCCTGACGCAGCGCATTCTGTCCTGTGGTAGCATCTAGAACAAGTATTTTCCTGTATGCCCCCTCTCCTGCCTTTTCACGGGCGATGCGGTCAATTTTCTGCAGTTCTCTGACAAGGTTTTCTTTATTATGAAGACGCCCGGCAGTATCAGCCAATACCAAGCCCTCTCCCCTTGCAGAAACTGCCGCGGCGGCATCATAAACAACGGCTGCAGGATCTGAACCGTGCTGATGAGAGACAACCCGTACTCCTGTTTTTTCACCATGTAATATGAGCTGCTCAATAGCTGCTGCACGGAAGGTATCGGCAGCTGCCATTATTGTATTAACGCCTTTGTCGGAATAATATTTTGCAAGTTTTGCAACCGATGTAGTTTTTCCGACACCATTAACACCGAGAACTAAGTATACAGAAACTTTGCCCGGCTCGGGATCAAGCTTAATAGATTTTATATAAGGAAGCATAAGTTCTTTTAATATAAGAACGATGGCCTTTTCATCCTGTATTTTATCTTTACGGCATCTTTTTTCCAATAAATCGCAAATTTCGAAAGCGGTTTTTGCACCTATGTCGCCTTCTATGAGCATATCAGTAAGATTTTCAAAGAACTCTTCGGTAATTTGTTTATGTGAAGAAAAAAAGTTTTTCAGCTTTTCTGTAAATTTCATCTGTGCCATGTTATTTTCCTTTAGTCTCTGGTGGTTTTTGCTGCTTGGGTAAAATTTTATTTGCATCTGCTAAATAGAGAGCAAGCTGCACTCCCATATTTACTCCCAATACAACGACAGAACCAAGAGAGATTGTAGATGCTGTTTTCCAATCGCTTATAGATCCGCCTATGGGAATATTTTGATTTTGAGCAGAAAGCATATTTTTATACACTGCATTGGTATAGAAATATACCGGCAATGCAAATACAACTGCAGCATAAGAAATATACAGTCTATCTCTGCTTTTTTCTATAAGTTGTGCAATATCTTTATTCGCATACAATAAATCAAAGGATTTTTGTTCATGTGCAAAGCTGCTGTTATAGACAAAATAATTACTCCATCCTTCATCCGAAACAAATTCTCCAAGATATATCTGACCATTTACAGTAATGTCTGCAGGAAATGAACCAGAAGAAGCCGCATTTAAATACATTGTTCCCGGAGTGGAATAAGAATTGTTTACTCTTACAGGATAAAACAGCTGCTTTTTCATCTTAATTGAAAAATCATATTCAGTATTTTGATTGATGGAATATGCGAAGCTTACCGTCTCATATCCGGGACACTCGATTCTAACGCTGTAAATACCGCGAAGAAGCTCTGTACTGCTTACAGAACCTTTTAAATATACATCTGATATAAAAACTGAGGCATTTTTTGTTTCTTCTTCCGGATAAAGCTTAAAGTTAACGACAGACGGCAGTGAATTAGAAATGAGCGACATCAAATATGAAGAAATTTCGGAGGCTGCAAATTCAGTTTCTGTAAAATGAACCATAATCTGATGAGGCTCAAAATCGGTTTTTTTGGGATAAACACTTAGACTGCAGGATATTTGAAGATATTCTCCAAAAACCTTAATTGAACCGGTTATAAGGCCCCTTATTTTATCCCGGTTAATCTGTACTTCCAATTCTTCGGCGGTTTTTGTTTTTGTTGCATCATATGCATATAATTCATTCGGACTGGATTTATACAGAACTACCTTTTCTCTTTTGTTTGAAGCAGCTGTGCCGCTGGTGCTTTGATTACTATAAGCACGGCTTAATTCTTTCTGGGAAGCAAAATTATCATCAATTTTTTTTGCTGCCGAACTAAGTTTTATTTCCTGCTCTTCAATTTTTGACTGCAGGTCCTTTTTTGACTGTGAAATAAAAAGCTGCTGGTCGCGCGCTTTAAGGACAGAGGAGTAGTCATTTACGAGGGTTTGCATCTTTGACTGTAGATCATATAGTTCCCGCTTGTATACTTCTTCTGCAGCAAGAGATCGTTCAAGCGAATTTGATAATTGAGATAAAATGAGCATTGGAATATCTTCGGTTAAGGCTTGTGCTGTTTTCTGCATTTCAGGATCTAATAAAGCCGTATCTGTATCTAGTGCAAATCTTACAGCAGCGACAGTCCAAAATGATTCCTGAGCACAGACTGTAAAAGCAGAAAACGCAAAAAAAAGTATAACTACAGCACGTATTACCGATGCTCTGAATGTCATTCGCTGTCATCTCCCATCGGAAGGCCTTTCCACTTTGCTGCGAGAAAAGATTCTATAAACCCGTCAATATTCCCGTCCATAACGGACTGAATATTGCCGGATTCAAATTTAGTCCTGTGATCCTTTACCATTGTATATGGCTGAAAAACATACGACCTCATTTGATTGCCGAAGGAAATACCCCGTTTTTCCTGTGCAAATTTTGAATTTTCCTTTTCTTTTTCTTCTTTGTAGTAATCATACAAACGAGCCTTGAGAATATTCATGGCTAAGGCTCTGTTCATCGTCTGGCTTCTTTCCGACTGACAGGCAACTACTATACCTGTCGGAAGATGAGTAAACCGCACAGCTGAGTCTGTTTTATTAACATGCTGCCCGCCTGCACCGCCTGCCCGATATGTGTCGACACGCAAATCTTCACTGCGGATATCGACCTCTATGGTGTCGTCAATAATTGGAAAAACATACACGGAAGAAAAGGAAGTATGCCGCCGTGCATTGGAATCAAAAGGACTTATTCGCACAAGCCTGTGGACACCGGCTTCGGATTTTAAGTAGCCGTACACATAATCGCCTTTAATTTCAATTGTTATAGACTTTATGCCGCCTTCCGCTTCGAGTACATCGAGTATAGTAACCTTATATTCATGTCTTTCTGCCCAGCGTGTGTACATTCTAGACAGCATTTGAGCCCAATCACAGGATTCTGTTCCGCCGGCTCCTGCATGTATGGTTAAAAAGGCGCCGTTTTTGTCTACTTCATCGGATAAAAGATTTAGTATGCTTAATTTTTCATAGGTATCATGTAATTCGTTATATTGAGTCTTTATTTCTTCTTCTAAAGACTGATCATTACTTTCTTCTGCAAGTTCATATAATGTTTCTAGATCCTCAATTGACGCTGATAACCGGCGCCATGGTTCAATACGTCCTTTCAGCATTTTAATGTCCGAAAGAACTTTTTCTGCTTTTGAAGGATCATCCCAAAAATTACTCTCTGCAGTTAGTTTTTCCTTGGCACTTATTTTTGATTCAATTACCGGAACGTCAAAGACGCCCCCATACTTCGAGAACGTCTTCTTTGAGTGTTTCTATTTGAATTTTATAGTCTTCGATCATACATACTCCTGCTTATTTTTCATTAGGCCGCAATAGGCATTTTTTCCATTTTTTCTTCTGCATTTCTGTTATAGCAAGCATACCTTCAACAGGATACTGATAAAAGCGTACAGAATCATAATAATCGGTAACACGGTCAATATCTTTTTTGAGAAGACCCAATTTTTTTTCGGTAACCGACGGATTTTCCCAGCACGCTCTTTGCTTTTTAACAAAACCGTACTGAGCTAAAATGGAAGCCAGCGCTCGTGCAGAATCCACCTGTCCCGGATCCAATACAACTGATACAAACATACATATAGAATAAAGTAATCTTCATATCTTGTCAAATCGTTAATTTTAGCGCATTATATAGATATGAAAAGATTGCTTAGTATTCTTGTATTATGTTTAACAACTGTGTCATTTTTTTCACAAAATACACCATCATCCAACTCAACGGTCAGCAATATACAAGTTAAGCTTGATAATGAAAACCTTACTTCCGTAACCCTTACATGGACTCTTCCCGCTTCATCGCAAATAACAGCTGTTCGTGTATATCGTTCAAATTCACAAATTTTTTCATCAAATATAGATACTTTACAGCCGATTGCATCGCTTCCTGCCTCTGCAGCTCAATACGCAGACACAGTACCGGATGTTGAAGCTGGGTATTATTATGCATTAGTGTGTGAGCTTAAAGACGGTTCGGTATTCAAACTAATAATTCCTTCGGTTAACGCAACAGTAACGGCAGCGACACCTCTGCCCCTTCAGACAAAACTGGCATCTCTCATACAGCCGAATCCCGGCGAAAACGGACGCAATGAGAGATCGCTCATCCCTCTTCCATATTTAAACATACTTGCTCGTTCTGAGGATTTAAAAACTGCTGTTTCGCCCGAAGCACAAAATATTGCCCGTCAATTAGGCACAGAAGCCAATTATTATTCTTCAAATCCTATCTACATTTTCCCGGAGGATGTTAAACCACTTTCCGGTGAGCAATATCTATTGAGTACCATAATCAACTCGTCGTTTATTCAAAATGACTGGATACAAGCAGAAACTGATCTTCATAATTTTTTAAGTATTAACCGTTCTGAAGAAATTACCAAACGTGCGGTATTCTACACAGCACAGACACTTTATTATCAGGCACGGTATCCTGAAGCGCTAAGACTTTTTATTGATACAGAAGACACCTTTCCCGACCTTACGAGAGAATGGATTGAATCGGTTCTGCATTTATATGAAATTCCGTAATTTAACGAATAAGTTTGAGTAATTCTATGAGAGCCGGGGTTCTGACAGAAGGTTCACTTACAGGAACCTCTGTTTCGGACTCTTTATCAACAGCAGAAACAAGTTCATCACCTATATTAATTCTGTCATAAAAACCAAGCTGTTTTACCATGCCTTGCGATATATCTTCCCCTGCTTCTGTTATGGTTACGGTTCCAAGCACGGAAGAAGGGCTATAAGTCAAGGCTATTTGAGAATCATGAGGAATGAGTTTTCCCGATTCTACTATTGTAAAAACAGTTTCTGCTGCAGCGCCGTCATTTTTTCCAAGGTCAATAAGAACCGTGCTTGCAGAGCGCGCCAAAATTTTGCCTCTTTGAGGAAAAGCCTTTGTAACCGACTCAACAATTTTTTGGACAGCCAGAGAATAACGCAAATTTCCTGTTCTATATACACTGAAGGTTTGTACCTCGCTTCCTGTTTTTGCTGAATAAAGCGTAAGTGTGAGTAAAACATCCCGCTCTGTCTCTTCAAAATCTATCAGAGCAAAATAGTCCAATGAAGCAGTACGCGACTGACGAAAAGCCTCTGCGTATCCGGTAACCGGTTCGGACTTTGTTATGACACTCAAAAACCCCTCAGACTGAAACGTTTCACGCAGAAGCTGGGCTGTAACAGGTACTGAATCCGGGTGAAGAAGCTGAACCTTTTGGGCTGTGAAGTATAGACCAATAGAATAACGGGTTTTATCTAAATAAAGAGGATCAATATTCCATTTTACCGGCAGGGTGTTTCGCAAAAGAGAATTGTAAGACTCAATTGTATCATCAATTTTCTTGCCGGCGGCTCCCTGTGCCTTAATAAACTGTAATTGGGAAAGGTAGGATTCGTACTTTTTATCCTGCAGTAAAAGATCTGCATACAAAAGCCTTACATCTGAATCCAGAGGACTTATCCTTAAAGCTCTTTTATATTCATACGATGCACGGTCCGATAAAAAGAGGCCAATTGCTTCTTTAGCATTTTTTATATGAGCGGAAGCCCAGTTACTTCGGCGGGGATCTTCAATAGCAATCGAATTATTTATTAGATTTTCCATTGATGTCCGCATCAGCTCATCATCCATCTTAATTTCTAAACCTGCTTTATAGGATTGAAGAGCCTCTTCAATATTTCCTTGTTTTTCCAATATTTTTGCCTTAACATACCAGGCAAGAGAGGTATTTCTATTTAAAGAAATACGCCTGCTGCATATTTCCATTGCTTCTGAATATTTTTTTCTTGAATAAAGAATTAATGAAAGCAATTCTAAAGATTTATCATCAGAAGGAGAAAGATATACAGCATTACGGCAATGATTTTCCGCTTCTGAAAGATTACCGTCTTTAACGGCGATATACGAGGCAAAATAATGCACCTCGCTTTCACCGTTATGATACATAAGAGCCTGTTCAATAAATTCTTTTGCTCCTTTCGTATTGCCGAGCTCGTAAGATATTAGAGCTAACGATAAAAGAGCTTTTTTATTCTGAGACTGCCGTGAAAGGGCATCTTTATAGTATTTCTCTGCACCGGAGATTCTTCCATTAAAAATATCCAATTCTGCAAGGCCGAACCGTGCATCGACATCGTTAGGATATGAGGCAAGAACAGACAAAAAAACGGCGCGCGCCTCTTCAAGACGTGCAAGCCCTATAAGGGAAAACCCCTGCAGATTCTGCAGAGCACTATTATTTTTTAGAAATTTAGAAGCGCTTTCGATGTATGTTAGAGCAAGAGAATACTCGCCCATCGAGTATGCACATTCAGACAAGGCAAACCATACATCTGCATAGGAAGGATTTAATCGAAGCGCCTCCTGATACTGTTCAACAGCACCAGCCCAATCCTGCGCAAGCTGCAAAGATCTTCCCAGTTTATAAAAATCTGCAGCACTAGTGGACTGAGCAGCAGCTGCATTGGTGAATAAAAGAGTAATAAATGCAAAAATGACCAGGATGCGCACTTCTTTTCTCATTCAGCTGTTGTTTCCTTCGCGTTATTAATTATTTTTATGAGGTTTATTCTGTGACCTTCCATATCCTGTACTATAAAGTCATAATTACCTGATGAAACTTTCTCATATTTTACCGGTATTTTACCAAATAGATCAAAAACGTAGCCGCCGAGAGTATCGAATTCCTCATTGGGAAAATTTGATTTAATTGTTTCATTCAGATCTTCCAAATTAACTCTTGCATCGCAAAGCCAGACGGCATCGCCTAGAGGTAAAATATCTTCCCGTTCGTTATCGAATTCGTCCTGAATGTCGCCTACAATTTCTTCAATTATATCTTCCATACAAACTATACCCGAAATTCCGCCATATTCATCGATCGCTATGGCAATATGTATATGCCGCCGTTTAAATTCGCGTAACAGGGTATCGATTCTTTTTGTCTCAGGAACAAAAAAAGCTTTCCGGGTAATTTTCTCTAAATCTACCGGATCATGCCTGAGCAGCACCTTTATTAAATCTTTTACGTATAACACGCCTACTACATTATCGATGGAATCGCTGTATACAGGAAAACGGGAATGACCGCTCTCTGCAACCAGCAATAACAGCTCTTCTTCGGTACAATTCAGGGGAATGAAATCTACATCTATGCGGGGAATCATAACCTCTTTTACAGAGGTTTGTGATAAATCCTCAATTCCTCGAATCATATCCCTTTTTTCTTCATTAAGAATCTCTTCTGTTAATTTGTCGGTACTATGACTACCTGCATCACTGCCGGAACCTTCTTCATCTTTTTTACCGGCAAATATTTTTTTAAAAAATCCCATTACGTCTCATCCTTAATAATTTTATCAGCTGTATAACATGATACGAGGTTTTCTTGTAAAACAAGCATTTCACCCTGAGCAGCCTTTCCGCGTTCAATATGTTCATCATCATGATCGTATCCGTCAAGATGCAGTATACCATGAATGAGCAGTCTTTTTAACTCCTCATCTTTTGAAACACCGTATTCTGAAGCATTAAAGGACAGCATGTCAAGACTAATTATAATATCGCCTGCAACAAATAATGTATTGCCTTCGTCGTCTGTATACTCCTCCCCTTGTTCAAAAGAGAGAACATCGGTAGGACTGTCAATATTCCGGTATTGTTTATTTAATTCTGCAATAAACTGATCATTGCAAAAAAGAACAGACAATTCCCAGCTGGAAATATCTAAATCTTCTAGTACAGACTGTATAAACGGCTCAACCAGGGGCAGCCATTCAGGGGAAGGACAAGAGGGGGATACATCAATTATTAATGAGTTATTCATATTTTTTCCTCTTTATTTTTCTTCTTTATTAATTCTTTTGATTTTTGCGTCATTTTGATTTTTCTCAATTACCTGATTATCATTCTTTTTTTCGGACTGAGGACTATCCCCTGCATCAGGATCCTTCTGGTTGGGATACTCAATTCTGGAGTGATAATACCCTGCAAGAATTTTGACAAATGACTGCTGAATAATATCTAAATCTCTAAAGGTTAAGCCCGATTTATCGAGCTGATGATGCTCAACCTTCGTCATAATGAGTTGTCTAATAAACTTTTCAAGCCTTGAGACAGAGGGTTTATCCAGAGTACGGCATGCAGCCTCTACTGTATCGGCAAGCATGACAACAGCAGATTCCTTACTCGAAGGAGGGGTTCCAATATAGGAAAATTCCTCGGGGGAAACCTGATCATCCTGTTTTTTTGCTTCTGCATAAAAATATGAAATGAGACTGTTGCCGTGGTGTTCTGCAATTATATCCATGACTTCTTTAGGAAGCCGCAATTGATTAGCCTTCTCAAGCCCTTTTTTAACATGACGCCGTATAACAGATGCTGAAAGACGGGGATTTATTTCATTATGTTTATTATTGCCGCTTTGATTTTCCACAAAGTATTCAGGCTGTTCCATTTTTCCAAGATCATGATAATATGCGCCAACACGAGCGAGCAATGGATTTGCACCTATTTCGCTGCATGCGCTTTCTGCAAGGGTTGCTACCATCATTGAATGATTATACGTTCCCGGTGCAGTAAGGAGCATCTTTTTCATCATAGGATTATTTAAGTCTGATAAATCCATTAGTCTAAAAACAGAAGAGGTATTAAGAATTGATTCCAGAGGAGTCAAAAGTCCGAGTGCTAAAATACCGGAAATAAAACCGTTAAATACGTTGCCCATAACTATTGCTAAGGTAAAATTTGCAGCTTCGTTGAAGATGATCTTAAAGGCAAAGAGAAAAACTGCGTGAAGAACACCAAGAATCATTGATGCAAAAATCATATCTATTCGTTTTTCTGTTTTACGTACTATTCTTGCTGCTGCAATTGATGAACAAAGTATAAAAAATGCGGGAACAGGATCAAAAGATGAAACATAGAGAACAGCAAACGAAACTAATAACGAGAAGTATACTGCGCTGATTTGTCCAAAAAGAACTGTTATGAGCATGACAGACAGAGTTGCGGGAATAATTATTGGGAGTGCAAATGAATATGAGAAAAAAGGAATCTTAATTCCAAATGAAGTTATTGCAAACACTATAATAAATAAAACAGATAAAAATAGTAACTCCCGTGGTTCTGCTTTTCTGTTAAGAATTTTTCGTGAAAAAAGAAAGGCTGCTAATGCCCCAAGCAGAACATAAAAAAGAACCGAATTAGCAAATGAGCGATAATCTATATAAGACGGAGTCTTAGCCATTTTCTCAAGTTTTGCATAGGCATCTTCTGTTATAGCAAAACCCTTGCGGATTATTTTTTCATCCTTAAGAATAGAAAGCGGGCTTTCTATTGTCGGGGCAATGGATTTTTCTGCAATTATAGTTCTGTCTGATATCTGCCCGACCTCAAATTCCTCAAGTGCAAAACTTACAACAGTTTCTTTACTTGCAGAATCCATAAAAGATATAGCTGCAACACTGAAAAATACTGCGAGAAAAATTATAATAACCAGGGTATTTTGTTTAACATACGATTTGAACGCAGTTAAAAAAAGTGTAAAAGCGGGCTTGTTTTCAGAAGAAACTGCATTTGAATTTTGTTTCTGCTTCATTGTCTGTAAATTGTACCTGTTAAGTTACTATTCCGTCAAGGGTTTAACTGGAAAGTACCATAGTCATCGACAATCTGTGTTTTTAGACTTTTCATAGGGTTCCAAACAACAGAAAGTGAAAAATACGGGCTGTAGTCATAGTAGTAGGGTTTTTTATCAGTTTTTAAACGAGGAGAAAATGAAAATTCAGATTTGAGAGTCCAATCATGAAGATTATGTTCAGCCTTTATTGATAATTTTTTAAGTTTAAAACCGGATGTGAGCCTGTCTACTTCATTTGAAAAATTAAACGATTTAATTAAATCCTTAAATATATTTTTCTCCCCCGGTATTGTTATATCATACCCAAAAGAGTCCTGAAAATACCGGAAAATGACATCATTTGATGAATCAGATGAAAACGTGATAGTTAAAAAATCATGAATCTTGAAATTTAGAGAGGGGGTAAAAGATAATAAAGAATTTGTCGGACGGATTAAATCCATACGAAACTGGGTGTTTAAACCGGGGCTTATTGAAACACGATTTTTCCATAATGAGTAATTTTTTGACGGCAGAGCATAGGAAACAGAAATATCACTTGGCTGAAATTCCTTTTCCTCCTGGGCAGTCCATCCTTTTGCGGGATCCAGTTCATAAGGAACTGTATAAAGCATGTTATAAGCCAGCCGGAATCCGAATAAGGCAAGGGATGCCTGAAAAGAGGTTGACTGTTTTTCATCAATATCATACTTATAACTTTGACCTAGTGTAATTTTCTTATCTAAAATACTGATACTGCACGTCTGGGTAAGCGGAACAAATACAAACTCTTCGGTTTTTTCGCCAGTAAGGCTGTCTGTTTTCTCTTCTTTTTTGTAACCGCTGTCTGTACTAAGAGTGACATACGGAAATACCAGAGTAAGTTTACCAGTATATGCATCGAGTAAGGGCGGAAGATTAACCGTAAAATTCAGCGACTGTGAAAATAAGCCTTCTTTTGCAGCGAATACAAAACCCGCAGTGTGTTCTGTAATACTTTCTTTATCCCACTCGGGTGTTTTATACAGCCATTCAGGAGCATCGTATGAACCACTAAACTCTGTGCGTATAATCTTAATGTTTGACACCCAATTTACTGTCGATGAAGAAAAAATAGAGGTCATCAGAAGCGGTTTTATGATTACCTCATTTCTATTTGTAAGATCAAGCTTCTTTTCTGCATAATCGTTGAGAATAATTTTAATTCTATCTTCTTCCTTCGGGTATGCAGTATCTGATATATAAGGGTGTTCCTGTGTTTGAGGAGAAAAAGTTAGTGAATTTTTTAGAGTAAAAAGTTCACTGAATACAGAGAAAGCACTTGCAAGACTCACAGGCGACTTAATGTGATAATATGACGACTGAAAACTTTCTTTTTCAAAGACAAAGTCTTCCGGCTTTTTAATTATTGACACTTCGCTTGTTATAAGGGAGTTTATTGACGGAGCAGCATCGTAGGTAAGAGAGTACGAAAAGTTTTTAAATGTCGAAAAGGATGAAGAAGAATAGGAAATCGAAGGCAGCATTGTTTCAGGCAATTCACCTTCAATACCTTTTTCTTCTTTAACACTAAGTTCAGGTTCCTGCAGCTCTGAAGGAATAAGCAGATTCAGCTCTTCATCCGCCGTTTTAGTCTTTATGCCATTGGCCTTGTTAGAATTTGTCACAGAAGCAGAGGTTTTAACACCCGGCAGACTTAACAGTGTACCTGAAATTTTGGCAGATGCATCGCCGGGTTTAATCGAAGACGGATAGAAAAATAGTCTGTTCGGATTATACAGTTTGTCATAATCATCCAGATCTGTTTGAGTTTTTGTTGCAAAAAGAACCGATGATTCAAAATTTTGAATAGAAATAGTTGATATATACGGTTTTAATGCTGGAAATGATGGAGTAAAGGAACCTTTAATATTCCATTTATAGCTTGAAAGCGCTGCTTTTTGAACAGCATTTTCTTCTGTCTTCTCAGATGATAAAATGGGATTATCTAAAAAAAAGTTTATCCAGTCCATAGATTCTGAACGCTGACCGAAATCGCTTTGTATATAGGGATCTGAATAAAAAGGAACCGTGATGGTAAGTTTAAAATTTTTAAAACTGAATCCGGTACTTAAACTTTCGGCATGCCTGAAAGGAAGTTCTTTTCCAAGGAAATATGAAGTATCCCAGATAACTTCGCCGGTTTCCGGATGGTACGGCAGATTTTCAGATGCAGAGTAAATACGCCGGCTGAATGCTAAACCAAGATTAAATTGAAGATCTGTCACCACAGCCTTAGGCTTAAATTTACCTTCAATACCTGTAAAGGCTCCAAGAGTTGTGTAATAATCGCCCATTAACTTTATGTAATCCTGTTTTACATCTTTAGCATCATCTTCAAGATTATGTAAAAACAAGCCTCTGCGTTCCTGTTCTTTTAAGGTTGAAGGTTTAATAAAGTTAAAAAGATCTTCTTCTGTCTCAGTTTTATTTTGAGCATTCGGATCCTTTGAATCAAGCGGCTTTCTGCCTATTATATAAGTAGTTGTCTGCAGAAAATAACCTTCCCTGCCGCGGTAGCCAAAAACAGGGTTAAAAATGAGTTCGTCCTTGGGATAGTAAAAAAAAGGTAAATAGACAAGCGGTACGTGCCCTACATATAAAAAAGCATTAAAAAAAGCAAACTCATTACCCGGCAGCAGCCATATTCGTGTAGCCCTTATTTTCCAGTGAGGTTCATCCTCTGCACAAAATGATAGGGTGCCGTTTTTAAAAGCAATGGTTCCTGCATCATTTTTAGCAAATAAGTCAGAGGCAACAACCAATTTTGATCCGTCAGGTAAATTTATTGCACCGCTTTCTATTTGAACAATACGGCCGTCATCAAAAACGCCTTCCAGTGTGTCAATATTAAAAAGAAGGGATTGAGAAGTCATGCTTTCAGATATAGAATTGCCGGAATACTGATCGAGAACAACATTACCCTCTGCATATACCATTTTGCGTTCCCGATTATAATTAATAAGATCTGCTTTAATACTTGTTTTAGTATCGCCGGAGACAACTGATAATACAACACCGCCTTTTAAAACTATGAGTTCTGTATCTGTTTCCGGATCTTTTGTATATTCTGTTTTTTGTGCGCTTTCTATGGTAACCGTACTGGTTTTTGATGTCTTAGCTGCTGGTTTCTCAGCGGGAGTATTTGATTCCCCCGTGTTTTGAGCCGTCATGAGAAAGGATACTAAAAGAGCAAAGCCCAGCACACAGATACACTTCTTCATCTAGTTCATCCGGTCCAGCATTTCTTTTATAAATTTTCCCGTATGACTTTTTTTACACTGGGCAACCTCTTCAGGCGTACCCTGGGTGATTATTTCGCCACCTCTAAAACCGCCTTCCGGTCCCAGATCTATGACATAATCGGCCTGTAAAATGACATCAAGATTGTGTTCAATCATTACTACACTGTTTCCCTGATCTACAAGCCTTTGTATTACTTCCATAAGCTGCTTAACATCGGCAAAGTGAAGACCTGTAGTAGGCTCATCTAAAATATACAGGGTTTTTCCGGTAGAACGGCGTGCAAGTTCATTAGCAAGCTTTACACGCTGAGCCTCGCCCCCGGACAATGTTAATGCAGACTGACCGAGCTTTATGTAGCCGAGGCCTACAGATAACAGGGTCTCCATTTTTCGGGCAATATGAGGAATATGGATAAAGAAGTCCGCTGCCTCTTCGATGGTCATGTCGAGAACATCGTGAATA
>Ga0116148_1000973_pt1 | contig 33145 bp, 25 predicted proteins | sample AD_UKC055_MetaG_FD_89786 | JGI IMG/M metagenome (GOLD analysis project Ga0116148, IMG submission 89786) | Active sludge microbial communities of municipal wastewater-treating anaerobic digesters from USA - AD_UKC055_MetaG | ecosystem: Engineered > Bioreactor > Anaerobic > Digestate | place: USA...
CAAACTCCAGGGCGGGAGCTGCGCTCCCGCAACTCAGAAAAACGTCCAAACTCCAGGGCGGGAGCTGCGCTCCCGCAACTCAGAAAAACGTCCAAACTCCAGGGCGGGAGCTGCGCTCCCGCACTCCAAGGGCACACAGCCGTGCGAACCTGAGTCCGTCATTCCGAAACAAGCTCGAATGCGGATCAACAAGGGGGCATTCATACAGACATTCATTCTATTGGTACGGTTTCTTCTCATTCCCCATGCAGTTTGTGAACTCTTTTCTCAATTCCTGCCGATGTTTGGGAAATAACTTCCTCATTTTTCGGTCGAAAAGGAAAAGTCTGTCCTGAGATTCGGGACAGGAAAATGACTGTGGTGTAACCTATAAGTGTCATGTTATCAACTACTTATGATACCTTTTTCAGAATTGGCATTGCTGTTGCTCAGGGAGGATGACGTCAAGGCGGAAAGAGAAAGCCGAGACGGAGACAGGAAAAGGAGAGTGGGCCGTGAGACTGCTGGAGTTTCTGGAATACTCGGTCAGTCCCTGGATACGGATTCTGACCTGCGGATTGTTGGGCGGCGCATTGATTCTCCTTTATCGATGGGATCCGGAAAGACACAAGGACGAACGAACGGATGATGCTCCATACAGCGGAGTGGAAATTGAACCGCCGCTCAGTCGGCGTTCGGTTGAGACATTTTACGGAACCCAATCGGACCTGACGGAATCGAAAGAAAAAACCCAGGCAACAATTATCGAGTTGCAGCGATACCTGGAGGCGCTTTGTCGGAACCGAAATAAACGTGGTGATCGAGTCTAAGCAGGCTCCCCCCATGGGGGCTTGACAAAATAGAAAAACTCCTCCCTCATAGCCCTCAACCCTGGGGGCCTGGTGCCCCGTTTGCGTCAGGCAGTCGTCTGGCGCACTTTTTTTTCGAAGATGTCCACAGGCTGGAAGGCTGTGGCACCCGGGATCTTCCCTATTCATCCTCTCTGCCGTCATAGCATCGGATTCATTGAACGGATACGGCAGGGATTGTATCCTTGGCGCAAGCGAAACGGCTTGCGAATCTTCAATTCCAACGACGCTGAATGCGAACAGAGGGTGGACAGTGCCGGCGAATTTGACCCCGGAATACATGGCAGCAGAAAAGGAATACAAGGCGGCAAAAACGCCGGAAGAGAAACTGCTGTGCCTTCAACGTATGTTGTCGGTTATTCCCAAACACAAGGGAACCGACCACCTTCAGGGCGATCTCAAACGGAAAATCGCCCAACTCAAGGAACGTCTCGAACAGCGCACTAAGAAGAAAGGCCCATCCTATCGGGTAAAACCCGAAGGGGCAGGCCAGATTATGCTGATCGGTCCACCGAACAGCGGTAAATCCTCTCTGCTCGCCGCAGTGACCAACGCGGAACCGGAAATCGCCGAATATGCGTTTACCACACGGGAGCCGATTCCCGGCATGGTTCCGTTTAAGGACATTCAGATCCAGCTGGTGGATCTTCCGCCGGTTTGCCCGGAATACTGCGAGAGTTTTGTGTTCGACAATATCAAGGCAAGCGACGGCGCTCTGCTGATAATCGACCTCGTATCGGGAGACCCGGTACATGATTTGAATCAAACTCTGGAATTACTGAAGGAAAAGAAGATTTATCTTGTTCCGCCACAGGGTAAACCCGAAAATCCTGAGCTGGGTATTGCCTATATCCAAGCCTTGCTATTGCTCAACAAATGCGACCAGGACCCCGATGGAGAGCTGCTGGAGCTGGTGCGCGAGATAATCGAGACGGACCTGCCGATCCGCGTGATCTCTGCGCAAAAGCGAATCGGTATGGAGACGCTGGCGCAGGATATGTTTGATCTCCTTCGGGTGATTCGGGTGTATTCCAAGCAGCCGGGTAAAGCGCCGGACCTGGATGCGCCGTTCACGACCGCCATCGGCACGACGGTGATCGATTTTGCTGGAATGGTGCACAAGGATTTTGCGGATCAACTTAAGGAAGCGCGGGTATGGGGAAGCGCCCGGTTCGACGGGCAGGTCGTTCAGCGGGACTATGTTCTTCAGGATGGGGATATTGTGGAGCTGTCGATTTGACGTCATTTCAAAGTCTGCCCGACCGTGTAAGAGACGCGGAATCCGGTTGAGTCGAAGAATATCCGTCGCACAAAAGGATAAGTTCCCGCGCGTCGAGACGGGAGAAGATTTTCGGGACGGGCAGTGATCCAGCTGCCACCCCGAAAGACCTTGTAGAGATCATGCGGGTCCTCGATAATCCGTCGCGCGAGCTCGATTTCCGACAGGCCGTGACGGTCATACCAATCCAAACACCATTCCTCAGCGTTCCCCACCATGTCATAGCACCCGAACCGGCTCTTGCCGTTCTCAAATGATCCCACGGGAGCGAGCGGTTTGAATCCGTCAATCTCACCGCTGGGATACCAGGAGTTGTTCAGTCGGTCACAGAAATTGCACCGTTTCGGATGCCAATCATCGCCCCACGGCCACGCGGTGAAGTCCGGCCCTGTTGCGGCATAGAGCCATTCGAGTTCGGTCGGCAGACGGTAGACATGACCGGGATCTTTGTAAGTCAACCAACAGCAATAGGCCTGCGCCTCGTACCAGCTGATACCGGCCACGGGCATTTTTTCCTGCTGTTGCCGGTAAATCTTTTTGAACGGCCAGTTGATCGGAGCGGTCCAATTGTTTTTTTGCCGGTAATACCACCCTTCGGGTGACCAGAACTCCTCGACCTGGTAGCCTCCTGATTGCACAAAATCGAGGTATTCCTCATTGGTGACCTCGTATTTCCCGATGGCATAAGTCGGCAGTGGGACCATGGGGGGACATTCCGGCAAACCCTGCCGCACCCGCTCCGGTATGATACAGTCCGTTCCGGGGACGATCACGACAGCCGGGATATGAAGATCGGATGGGGCCGGTTGGGATTGGGAGAAACCGTCTGTTCCCATTCCGGCAATCAGCATGAAGATTGTGCAAGAGAATCGAACGCAGATATTCCTCATTGTCGCTTTCGTAGCTGTGGGGATTCTGCGTTTATATTACTGTTTTCAGGTTCCTCTTTATACGACGGACCTGTTTCGAAATTTGGGATACGGGCGGGAGTTCTGGCGTCTTGGCGCAGACATCTACAGCGCCATGCCGGAGGATTTTTCCCCGGCCCCGTACCAGTTTTTCTGGAGCACACACGGATATACCTATCCCGCCGCCACGATTTTATTTTTCGCCCTGATTGCGCCGATTTGCGCGGGGCTTGTTCATGCCAAGGTCATCCTGACAATTCTTTCTGCGTTCAATACCTGGATGACCTGGCGGATCACGAAGGACCGGTGGATAGCGCTCCTGTATTGGGCGAACCCGATTTCGGTCTGGTTCGGATCGCACGAGGGGCAGTTCGAACCCTATGTGGCGACCTGGATGATTCTGGGAATTTGGCTCTTGCAGAAGAAATCCCCCTGGGCCATGTTTTGCCTGGCCATTGCGATCCAGGCCAAGCTATTTCCGGTGTTCCTCGTCCCCACATTTTTCCTTTGGGATTGCCGTCGCCCACTGAAACAATGGGTGACGGACATATCGGCTTTTGCTGTCGGTTTCCTGCCCAGCATTGTGTTTGCATTGACCGGCGATTACCTGGCGAAACTTTTCTCTCCTGCTTACATTCCCCACATTAATCATATTCCGTGGAACATCTCGGACCTGAGACAGTTCCGTCCGCAGCCGCTGTGGTTGATCTATCTCAATGCCGTCGTGTCAAAGGGAACGCTTCTGTTATTGGCAGGGTTCTCCTATTTCCGATATCGGGCGATCCGCAAGGCCGGGGAGGATACCTTTCAAGCGCAGCTCGATTGCATCCTGGATTACGCGCCGCAGTTGCTGTTCATCTGCCTTCTCAAAAGTTCACCTGTGACGCAAGATTGGCACCTGATGCTGGTTCCGGCATTTGCGTTGACTATCCGACATCCACGCCATCGGATGATCGTATTCCTGATAGCCTGGCTGTTCGGGGTTCGCTCGATGTATTCTATGTTGATCGGACCGATCGGCGACCGCAACCCGTCGGAAACCATGCAGGTTCTTTCAATTTGTCTTTATCGATTTTAAGAAACTCTTATTCAACAGGAGGAACGGATCATGCGTCGTGTACGGATTTTCTTATCAGTCATCGTTGTTTTTCTCATTTGCCCGGCAGTGGGTATATCCGCTGCAAGTGTGGCTTTTCCGTTGTTCACACAGGACGGGCGGCTTGTGTTTGAGGAACAGGATGGAAGAGTTTCGCTGGGCAAGGTGGAGACGATTTACCCGGAGGGGAAACGGGCCTGGGTTCTCTCGAAACCGGATGTTCCGCTCTGGACGATCACGCTTTTGGATGACAGTGGAAGCAAGCGAACGGTGACAGCGCTTCAGGGAACCGGAACTGTTCGGGCATTGTCTCAACGCGAAATTCAGCTGGGATGGAAGGGAGTCCAGCCGGGTGGCTTGAATGTCCTGGCGGATATCTCGGTCGATGCAGAGACCGTGACCTGGAAGCTGAAAGTGGAGGCGACGGAAGAAGGTTTTACCCTGTTTGATGTTGTCTATCCCGAAATCGGTCCTCTGGCGGTTCAGGAAAACATGTATTCGGTTGAGCCGTGGGGATGGGGAGTTGTTCGGAAGGATTTTCTGAGCCGTCACGATGAACGGACCTATCCGGGGGCGGCACAGGCCATGCCGTTCCTGGCGGTGTCGGATGGGACGAGCGGTCTGTATCTGGGCACACACGACCGAGAGGGATACTCAATGCACTTCATCATCGGTCGTCACGAAAATGAGGAGGCGGCGACGTTCGCGATTCGGCATGATGTCGAGGGAATGGGAATCGCGAAGAAGTATTCCCTGCCCTACTCGGTTGTGACGGTTCCGTTCCGAGGCGGCTGGTATGAGGCCGGGCGGATTTACCGCAAGGCTGCTATGGATACTCCGTGGGGTGGGATTCCCCCGCTGGCAGAACGGAAGGATATTCCTGAGTGGATGAAAGCAACCGACCTCTGGTATATCGGTTCGTGTCACGACGATGCAACGGCAGACCAGGCGATCAAGTTCGCCCAATTTTTCAATGTCCCCACTGCCGCGCATATCTATACCTGGCATGAGATTCCGTTCGACGATCATTATCCCGAGTATTTCCCTGCCAAGCCCGGATTCAAGGCCGCGATTCAAAAGATTCAGAAAGCCGGAATTCCCGCGATGCCGTATATCAACGGGCGATTGTGGGATCCGGCGACCGAGAGCTGGAAGGAAAAGAACGCGCAGACGGCATGTTCGCTGAATGAGAAGGGCGAAAAGTATGTCGAAGTGTACGGATCAAAAGTTCCGCTTTCGCCGATGTGCCCCTATACCGAACTCTGGCAAAACACGGTAAGAGATCTTGTGGATCGGTTGGTAAATGAGGTCGGTGTGAAAGCGGTTTATATTGACCAGATTTCCGCGGCTTCGGCGAAGCGATGTTTCGCGAAGAATCACGGGCATCCCATCGGCGGCGGAACCTATTGGATTCAAGGCTATCGTCAGCTGCTGAAAAAGTGTTTGAAATGCCTTCCCCACGACGCGGCGCTGACAACAGAAGAGAACGCCGATCCCTGGAACGATCTGCTTCACGCCTGGCTGATGGTCAATACCCAGGAGCGTGGCGGTGAGATTGTGCCGCTGTACCCGGCGGTATACGGCGGACGGGCGATCTCGTTCGGGTTTCAGTACATTTTGGGCAATGATCTGCCTGACCGTTACCCGTTTCGGTTAAAAATGGCGCGCGCATTTGTTTTTGGGTCCCAGCTCGGTTGGGTCGGGGCCGGAGTACTTGATCCGAAACATCAAGACGAAGCGGAGTTTCTGAAACGACTATGCGAGGTTCGACACAGCGCCCGCGAAGCCCTTCAATATGGAGAATTGCTTGCCCCGGTGATTCTGGAAAGCGGCGGCACGGTCTCATGGAAGTATAAAGACGGAGGCAAGGAAATAGAATCTACGCAGCCCGCTGTGGTCGCATCCGCATGGCTTACGCCCGAAGGGAAACGAATTCTCGCTCTTGCCAATGTAGCCGATGATGCGCGAACCGTTACATTAACTCTGGACCGCAGGCATTTCGGTGGAAATACCGCGAAAACGGCTACATTTCGAAGGATGCCGACCGGCGAGACCACCCCGCTGAAAGAGGATACCGGGAAGTGGAGCGGTGCGGTTACGCTCGACGCACGCGATGCGATCGTGTTGGAAATACTGTAATCGAACCGGAACGAATTCGACTTCCGGTACATGGTGAGCAAGACCCGCTACCTGAAATGTCTACCCGAATGGAGGGCAGAGCGTGTCCTGAAAAGAGATGGGGCGAGTAATAGCGATGCAGAATCGGCGACAGTGAATAGAGAAGGGCCTGGCGGGATAATCCGTCCTGCCAAGCCCTTGTCGGTTCTTTGTTCGTTCGAATTACCTGGCGTCCACAGTAACGCCCGGCCAATCATCCGTGCGGAATGGGGAAGCCGGAAGACCTGCCTTGTTGTAGAGATTGCAGTAATCCGGGTTATCCGCCCAGCCGTAGCGAACCGCGACCGGGTTTGCGACGCCATCTGCCCACACGACAACCGTATCCCCGTCAATTTTTGCCTGTGCCGGGACGAATTGTTTGTCAGGTCCCGCGATGGTAAATCCTTTTAGTTCTCCCGCATCGCCGCAGATCAACCCACCGTCGAGGTGATCGAAGCTTACGCGGATTTTTCCGGCTTCGGAAACCATGGATTTGTACATCGGCCCGGAGTAGACAACGTCGCGTCCGTACGTCACACCCTCCGCGGCCAGCGCGAGCCGTCGCCCGACCTCTTGTTTGTTCCTCGGATGAATGTCTTTCGGGTTACCGATATCGATGGTTACAGCCATGCCGGTCTTCGGGAGGGACAGGGCCATATTCTGCGCCTCACGCAATTCCGCCCAGCAGTTTGCGGGACCGGCCTGATCGAAATTCGCGAGTTGAACGAATAAGAACGAAAAGTCCTCCGAACCCCAGTTTTTCCGCCAATCCCGAATCATATCGGAGAACAGTTTTCGATATTGATAAGCCCGTGTAGCATTCGACTCGCCCTGGTACCAGATTGCGCCCTGAACCGCGAACGGAATGAGCGGGGCAATCATGCCATTGTACAACACGGAGGGACGATTCGGATTTCGATATGGGTTTTTCGGAGGCGCCGGCATCTCGGAGAGCGGTACGCCTTTGGTTACGGTCTGTTTCAGCTGCTCTTTCCAGGCTGCGTAGTCCTTTTCATATTTGTCGAAATCTTTTTTGAACGTTTCGATCAGATCGGCGCCGCGCTTAAGGATCTCGCTGTAATCCGGGTCTGCTTTCAGTGTGGCATCGCTGGTCCAGGCCTCGGCGATTGTGCCGCCCCAGGAGCTGTTGATCAATCCGATGGGGATACCAAGATCCTTGTGGAGATTGCGTCCGAAGAAATAGCCCACTGCCGAGAAGTCCCCGACGGTGGCGGGAGAGCATTCTACCCAACTTCCTTTGACATTGCATTGCGGCGTATCCGCAACAGTTCGTTCTGCTGTGAAGAGACGGATGCCGGGGAAATTCGCCTGGGCGATTTCCTGTTTCGAATTATCCGAGGCGGCCACCGACCACTGCATGTTCGATTGCCCGCTGCACACCCACACCTCACCGATCAGAATATTGTCGAGTGTGACCGTATTCTTGCCGGAGATGGTCATAGTGTGCGGACCGCCCGCTTTGACCGCCTTGAGGTCCACCCGCCAATGCCCATCCGAATCTGCGATGGCGCTTTTCTTCTGCTTGGCGAATTGAACCGTCACCTGCTCACCGGACGCTGCCCAGCCCCAGATCGGAAGCGACTTGCCCTGCTGCAGAACCATGTTACTTCCTATCACGGATGGCAGTTTCACATCCGCATACACACCGGACGCCGCAACCGCCATACACACGACCAAATAGAGAACCTTGCGTTTACTCATTGCTATTACCCCCGTTCGTTCTGAACGATTTTTCGCTGATCCTTGTCAGCTGCGGGAAAGAGTGTTGCAGGAAAAGGAGAGGTTTGTCGAGTGCAGTGGAACGTTGCGGATCCCGCTTTTTATCCGCAGTCCGTACCGTCTCTCAAAGAGAATCAACTCCGACGAGGCAATGGACTCCAGGCGGATCGAAATTCCTTTCTGGCGCAATTCCCATCCGTTGAGCATCAGGGTCTGCCCGGAGTTATCGAGTGTGACATGATATGGTTTTCCCTTTTTCAATCCCCTGGGGATCAACGTATAGGTATCGGAATCGGTGTCACCGATGCGGGCAACGAAGGCCCATGCTTTCGATCCTTCCGGGTCGGCGTATTCTACGGCGAACCAGCCGCTGGAATCCACCCCGCCGCGCGAGGAGACCGGCGCGTGATGGTACATCCTGCATTTCGGCAGCAGAGGCTGCATGAAATTTCGATAGAGCCGGACGTAGCGACGGTGGAGGTCCAGGCGTTCGGGAGAAAGTTCCGCCACGGTCGGTGCTACCATCCCGCTGAAAATGGCGGGTGTACAGAGGGCGAACGTGGTGCGCAGGTTCACCTCCAGGTTCCCCACCCTCCCCCGTGTCGGCTGACCGTATGCCCCCGGTCTTCGGGACATCCTGAGCATGACACACGACAACCGGCTCTTCAAGGCCGGGAATGGGAAACAACAGGCAGAGGGTGAAAAATGTCCGGAATATCTCCAGTCTGAACTTCCGACGAATTGTTCATAGGATCGGTTACGTAAGGTCGGGATTTTGCTGTCTTTTTCCCGCAACTGCATGGCATGACGAGAAAAAGTCAATAGACTTCGTCGAACCGAATCCGGAAGTCACGCGAGAACCGATCGTACTTTTCTCTCTCAAAGACCAGAAGATCGATAAGATAAACTCCTTCCGTGAAAGACAGATAAAGCCAGTCCTTTCTGGGAGTCTGGAATTGGAATGGAACTGCAGCAGACTTGTTTAACGAACCCAATTGGGGTTTCAGAAACTTGTATGTCACACCCCCCGCGCTTTGGAGCCGGACCTCTCCCGATCTGTCCGGGGCGCTGATCACTCCGATAGTGAGTTCGCTTTCTCTGGCCGGATAAGTCAGCGGGATAATAAGAAACCGATCCTGGCCCTGAAAAAGGGAGCAAAGCGCCGGAACCGCGAGCCGTACCCCTTCTTCCTTGGGAACCAGAACTCGTAGATTGAGACCTCTTTCCTGATAAAGCTGGATCTCGTGATTGCCTGCGATACACGGCTGAGAGGAGCCGATCACCAGAGTGTTGCTTTTCTGCAGATTTGAAAAATGATCCTGGAGTCTTCCAAGCAGAACTGGACGAGCATCATATATGAGAAGCAGGTTCACCATGACGAGCAAAACAATGGTTGTATTCAAATAAGAACAACCCGTTCGGAGAAGAGCAGGGAAATTCGTCGGAACCGACTCCTCAGGGAAAATCTGCGTGGCTTTCTCATAAAGATTCTTGCGGGAATACCATAGAAAAAACACAAGCAAAATGGCCAGTCCCACACCGGCATACATCCACGAGGGTCGCAAGAATCCCATGATGGCCTGACAGGCCAGAAAAATATACCGCATTCGAGGGGGTAATTCATCCGCACGACGAGTGGCCTCTCCGCTCAACACAAGAAAGGCGGGAAACACATAAAACACAAGGCGTTCCGCTTGATGAGCCACGAACGGCTGCATCCAGACACATAACAGGTAGAATATCAGCATTCGTGATTCCCTCCGCCCCCATATCCATCCGAGAATGGAAAGCGGTGCAAGAATCCCGAATCCTGATGTCAGCGTGTTTAACGAAAGCGCCACACCCAACTTCTCGGGATCGGATAAGATCTGTCGAATCTCCTGCATATAAAACTTGTCAAACCGCCCGAATTCGGGTCTCTGCAACAAATGAAGACGGATCAACGTTTCCGTGAAATAGGCTTCATCGCTCATGGAGTACAAAACAAATCGCGTCAAAATGAATCCGATGATCCCCATTGAACAGATCAATCCCGTTCCTGCCATGGCCCGCCAGGACCACCAGCGTTTCCACCGACTGAAGTGAAAAAAAGGTATCAGGAACATGGAACTCTCGCGATTCAGAACGCCGAGCAAAAGAGAACACGAAAACAATCTGTCGCTCTTTAACAGGACACCCAGGATGCTGAGTTCGATCAACAGATATGACAGCGGGTCTGCCATGGGATAATGGTAAAGCGCCTGACGAATCCCGCTGTGAAAAACAAGGCCGCTCAGACAGGCCAAAGCGGCAAGGATGCTGCATCCGAGTGTCCGGAGAATGAGATACCCCACGGCCAGCGTCCCGGAAATCGCGGTCACGGTGACAACGCGAAATCCGTTTCGAAAATCCAACGGCAGGATGGTCACAATGCGCGGAGTCAGAATCCTCATACCATGCGGCGGAAGATGAACCGACAGGGGATTCACTGACTGATTGAGATATCGGTATTCATCCCCATTGAACTTCTCGGTTTTCCCCACAATTCCTGCAAGAATCACGGTAATCACCACAGATACTCCCACGGCAATAAGGACTTCCTTCCAATGGAGAAAAGTCCTCTCATCTTTCTGGGTTGATGCCTTGACTGCCCCCTTTACCTTCTTCGATATTTCCAAAACGTGTTCTTTGATGGATTATGTTGTCGACCGGATTTTATCAGGGATCTTTGTCTATGATAACTGGGTGGGGACCTCAAATCGTCAACGGAGCAGGCGTTGCTTGGTATTTCCCGCACTTTACGCTAATTTCCACAGGTTTTTGATCTTCTCTTAAGGATGACAAATATGACCCGTGAATGTATGGATCTGTGCCGTAACTGGACTCTGTCCCTCGAAGACCAGCAAACCATGATCTTCCCCGATTTCCGACCGGACCAACCGCTTTCGGTCAATCTGCCCCATACCTGGAACGCGACAGACTCGTTTACGCCCAGTCGGGGGTACTGGCGCGGTGTCGGCTGGTATCGGAAGACCTTTTTGACACAAAAGGAGTGGCGCGGTCGACGTGTCCTGCTCGAACTGGCAGGTTTTTTCTGTACCGCCCAGGTGTGGCTGAATCAGAAATGTATCCGCTATGACGAAGACGGATTTACGGGCCAATTCTACGATCTGACTCAGTTCCTGAATCCTGCCGGTCAGGAAAACACGCTGGCGATTCGCATCGACAGCCGCCATGATCCCGAGCTGCTCCCCGGCCGGGAGGTCCCGGATTATCTGCTGTATGGCGGGATTTACCGCGAGGTCAGACTCCATCTCACAAGCCACACCCATATCGCAGAACAGGGGATTTCCTTCACCACCCCGGAGGTTTCTCCTGAACACGCCCTCTGCCGCATCGCCACTGAAATCACCGGCCTAGCGCCGGATACTCTCCCTGTCCATTCTGTCCACAAAATCCATTGCATCCTTCTCGACCCCGACGGGAATCCAGCGGGCGAAATCTCCACCGATTTTCACACCCCCGGCACAATCCACCAGGATATCCACCTCCGCAATCCCCGCCTCTGGTCGGTGGACGAACCGCAACTGTATATGTTGATCTCCGAATTGCAGGCGCAGACTTCGCAGGGGTGGACCCTCATTGACCGGATGGAAACCCCGGTCGGTATCCGCTTCTTTGAATTTCAGGTCAACGGTGATTTCCTGCTGAACGGGAAGAAGGTCCTGCTGAGAGGCGTCAATCGGCATCAGGATATCGGTGGATTGGGGAATGCCATGCCGAAACGGCTCCAGGCGCTTGATGCGGAACTCATCAAGGATCTAGGCGGCAATTTCGTTCGCCTGTCGCATTATCCACAGCACCCCGATTTCCTGGATGCCTGCGACCGTCTCGGCATTCTGGCTTATGCGGAAATTGCTTCCTGGCAACATATCGGCGGCGCGCGCTTCATGTCCAATGCCGAGAGCATGATGCGTGCCATGATCCGCCGCGACCGCAATCATGCCTCCATCCTCCTCTGGGGATTGCTGAACGAGGGACGGTCGAAATCCCTGTTTGAGCGCCTCCATATCGTCGCTCATGAGTGCGATCCCACTCGTCCCACGGTCTATGCCGAAAACGAACCGGAAGAGGGCCTTCGGCTCGGCACGGTGGATATCCCCGATGTCCTGGGGCTTAATTACAAACTCCCCCATCTGGATGAGCTTCGCGCCATGCTGCCGGACAAAAAACTGTTCAGCAGCGAACACACTAATGCCGATTTCTGCAAACGTGGCAACTGGGAGCTGGAAGATCGCTACCTCACCCGCTTGGAGGCCGACCTGGAGATCCTGGCCGCCCATCCGTTCATGGCGGGCGGGACACTCTGGTGTATGCATGATTACGCAACCGATTACGCCCCCACATGGCCGCATCATTTTTCCGGTGTCATGGATCATGTCAGGCTGTACAAGGAACCGGCATACCTTCTCCGCGCCTGGTGGCGTACCGATCTGAATGTACATATTGCCGGTCATTGGACCTTCCCTGGGGAGGAGGGCCGAGAGAAAACCGTTCGTGTGCTGAGCAATGGAGATTGGGTGGAACTGTGCCTGAACAATACCTCTCTGGGTGCGAAAAGCGGAGGCCGAATGCTGGAATGGAATGTCCCCTACCAACCGGGAAAACTTGTTGCAAGAGCTTGGCGAGGACAAGAGACCGTGGAGCATATCTTGGAAACTGGCGGACCTGCCTCCGCATTGCTTTTGACTGCCGACCCGGACGAAATCCTCGCGGATGCCCAGGATGCCGCGTTAGTCACGGTTTGCCTGGTGGATGCACAGGGCCGGCGGGTTCCCGAGAATCGGGCTGTCGCCCTTGCGATTGACGGCCCGGCCGCGCTCAGGACGGTCGGCGGGTTGCCCGTCGTGCTTTTGTCCGCCGGGGTTGGGCGGTTTGCAGTCCAGTCCAGCGGCGAATCCGGCCGCGTGACTATCCGAGCCGGCACAATTGGTGCAAGCGAGAGCAGGGTGGAGATTCAGGCTGCATCGAAGCTATAATACTGCTCATGCCTCGCTATCAGCTTTTGCTATCCTTTTTGATTTTGATCCTGTTTGGCGCTCTGGCTCTTCGGATGCCGGGCTGTATCCCGGAGGGGTATGAACTCGGCTGGATAGATGCCCTCTTCACATCCACTTCCGCTGTCTGTGTGACCGGCCTCACTGTAGTCGACACCGGCACAAACTTCTCCCTTGGCGGACAAATCATCATTTTGATTCTCATCCAGGCCGGCGGTCTGGGAATGTTGACCATATCGAACTGGCTTCTGGTGGTTCTGTCCGGCTCCCGGGTCTCGCTGTCAGGCCGGTTCATTCTGGAAGAGACGCACGGAGTACATTACCGAATCGAACCGACCGGCCTGCTGAAGCGGATCATTCGATTCACCATTCTTTCGGAGGGCATCGGCGCTTTCATATTGTTTCTCCGGTTCATTGTGGATTATCCGTTTCCAAGAGCGTTTTGGCTGGCGGTTTTCCATTCCGTTGCTGCTTTCTGCAACGCGGGATTCTCCCTTTTCCCGGATAACCTCATGTCCTATCGGGACGACTGGGTAATCAATATCACCATTATGGCCCTGATTGTCCTGGGCGGTATCGGGTTCATGGTCTGCTCGGATGTGGTTTTTGTGCTGAACAGTGTCCTGAAAAGACGAACCAGACGATGGTTTCTCGCCTGGCATCGGATCACCCTTCACAGCAAAGTTACTCTCATCACCACCGGCATTCTGATTTTCGCCGGAGCATTGCTGGTCGCTCTCTTCGAGAGTGAGAATCTGATGAAGGAGATGCCCATTCATCAACGGCTTCTCCCTGCCCTGTTTCTCTCTATAACAAGCCGGACCGCCGGATTTAACACCGTGGACACCGGCCAATTGACCAATCTCACACTTCTGCTGGTGATTTTCCTGATGTTTGTGGGAGCCTCGCCCGGATCGACCGGCGGCGGCATAAAAACAACCACCTTTGCCCTTCTGATCGCTCTCTTTCGATCACGTTTGTTTAATCGACCCCGAACCGAAATGTTCGGCCGCACCGTGCCGGAATCTCTTGTAGCAAAAGCGGTAGTCACTTGGGCGGCTTTTATTGTTCTGGTTCTCATCGGAGTGACCGGGTTGGAATATTTCGAGTTCGGATTTGCGTCCCATAAAGTTTCTTCGGGAAGTGTTTTGGATATGCTGTTCGAGGTCACTTCCGCGCTTGGCACAGTCGGTCTGTCTGTGGGGATCACACCCACACTGCAACCCGGCAGTCGGCTGGTACTTGTTGTCATTATGTTCTTCGGACGTGTCGGGCCGCTCGCGGTAGCCTCTTCCTTTATTGGGCAGCGACATGTATTACGTTACACACTGCCGGAAGAACGGATTATGGTCGGATAAGGAGTATCGAAAATGAACCGTTCGTTTGCAATACTTGGATTGAGCACATTCAGCCAGCGTGCCGCAACCTCGCTGTTCTCTCTGGGCGCAACGGTCCTCGCGATCGACAGCGATGAGTCTCTTATTCAACAGATCAGCGATGAGGTTACCCGGGCGGTCTGCGCCGATGTTCGCCATCGCGATGTGCTGCGAAGCCTGGGGGTTCTCGACTGCGATGTCGTGATTCTCGGTCTCCGCCATCATTTCGATCTCACTGTTCTCGCGGTCCGATTTCTCGTACAAAGCGGTGTCAAGAACATTATTGCCCAAGTGGACAGCCTCGATGAGCTGGAAGCCATTCGCGCTGTCGGAGCCACACATGCCGTTTTCCCGGAACGCGATGCCGCCGACCGCCTGGTTAAGGAATTCGCCCTCCCCGGACTGATGGATCGTATCGCCCTTTCCAAGGATATCGGCCTTGTCGAAATCCCCTGCCCGAAGGAATTTGCCGGAAAATCCATCCTGGAGCTCAATGTTCGACAACGGTTCCAGGTTACCATCATCGGAATCCGATCCGCCACCGGAGAAAAAGGGGAAATCAAAATCACGCCTCCCCCCTCAACTGTTCTTAATGCGAACGATCTCCTGATTCTGATCGGCGATGTGCAGCACATGGCCGCATTTCTCGCCAAGTTCCCCAACCCGAACACCACCTGAGCCTACTCATCTCCCCTTTCTTCATTTCCTCCCTCCTCCTTTCACCTTTCACCCTTCACCCTTCACCTTTCATCCATTCGTCCTATTGGTCCCCTCCGTCCCATAGTTTATTACCCGCTTCCTCCATCCTTGTCCACCATCTTCCAATCCCCAATCCGCAATCTCCTTCTTCAATTCTTAATTTTTAATTCTTGATTCTTAATTCCCACTTCATACCTCACCGCCTTTGTCTGTGCGGTAATCCTCCACCCTCCCTCAATCCGTTCTACCGAAGCCTGTCCGACTGTATTCCCTTCCACATCATAAGCCTCAACCTCCAGGCTCTCTGCGCGCGCAATCTCCCCGATCATGTGGCGCACATCCCCCCGGCTATACCGGCCTTCGGGTTTGCTGATCTTGATCTTTTCAACGCCCTCGACCGCGATTATCGAAAGACCCGTTTCGCCATCTGCCGCCGGGCGCACCGCCACCGCACCGGAGGTCCGTATCCCCGCGTACTCCGTTTCCTGCCCGCGTCCATCTACATACACATACATCGGCGATCCCACCAGGTCCGCCCGATGGCCCTCATGGACACTCGATTTCTCGAAGAATTCCCTGCCTTTTATCGCAACCCATCCGAACGGCGAAAGGGTCACCTGTTCTTTCCCTGCATCGACTGTCCAGTATCTCTTGTCGTTCCCGTTCACCCAAATACGCAGTCCGTTCGGATACCGGATAAACAGGCGGCTGTTCCGCCACTGGCCTGTCAAAAATGCCTCCGATGAGGAGATCAAATCTTCATTCGTGCCGTACAGAATCACTTCCGGCTCCTGCATCACATACCGGCTCTGGAGTTGCTGAAGCATGTAATACGACCGGCAAGTTTGACGAATCCCGTGGCCCTCTTCTACCAGCCAGCCGATATGTCCGTAAGCAATGGTCGCCGCGATAAACTGGTCGATACTTTTCACGATCCGTTCCGGTTTGTTCCACCCTTCGCAGCGTTGGAAAAATCCGGCGGTCCAGGGCATTCCGATGTCCACCGTCAGCGGGTGCATCTTCAGCAGATCGAAATGCGGCAGGTACGGATATTCCCACAGGTTCAGATTGCTGTATGTCAGCCCGTAATTCCCCGTGGTCAGTCCCGTGTAGAGCCACTGGTGATTGCCTTCCGACCAGCAGTGATTCTTGTAGACATCCTGGTCGTGCAACAGCAGTTCGCCGTAAGCATAGAACGTTGATGCGAACGTTCCCGCGCCGGGCACACGGGCATCATAATCTGTGCGGTCCCATGGCGAGACAGAGGTATGCACATCCGTGTATGCCGCATCGGTTCCGAACTTTTCCTGCACAATCGGCGCGATTTTTGCGTCCGTCTCCACGGCGCGAAGCGCCTTGGGGGAGTAACAGCGATACCACGCCCGAATCCACTCGCCGCTTGAATCCCGCATCACCCAATCCTCATTCCAATAGGCGTTTACCGGCGAAAAATCACAGTAATTTGTGTACAAACCGGCCCGCCAGCCGAGAGACTTCTGATGTGCGATATACTTCTTTAGCGCTTCATCGCCGCCTTTTCCGGGAGCAGCCTCCGTGCGGAATGTGAAACTCTCTCCTTCGTCTCGCCATGTGATTTCATGGTTGCATTGCGTCAGCATTTCGATCCCGTACGCCCGCAGTTTTTCCGACCGTTTCATCTCATCTTCGTAATTCGACGGTCCCCAACTCTCCTGCCAGAGCCGCTGCCCTGCCATATATCCCTCTTTGGCGGGCGGATTCGGAATAGTGCACAGGGTTTCCTCAAACATCGGCGAAACCGTGAAGAATACCCGTTCAAACAGGTCGTTACGCACTCCATCCGTTCGCGGGAGGTATCTCACCCCGCCGTTCAGGTAAATCCCATCTTCTTTAATTTCATCCGTTGCGTACGGTTTGGAGCCGTTCGACTGATACCAGTCCATCCACACCGAGGCAAAACAGGGCGCTTCTCCTCTCAGCGCAAGCACACACAGATGATGCTGCCCGTAGTTGATGTAGGGCAGCTGAAACAATTCCGGTTCCGTCCCCTCGGTCAATTTCCCGTAGGCCAGTTCAGTTGCCTTTCCCCCTTGGCAGAAAAAGTCCACGACCAGCGACTTCTGCCAAATCCGCAAATGGCTTTCCACACCGTGCGACCAGACAAGTCGAACAACGTCATTCTCCAGCGTCGCCCCGGTCAACTGCGCAGACTTGGGCTCTTCCTCAAACAGAACCCCTGCTCCCACAAGCCCGTTGGCCACCTTGGTTCCGTCCAGAAATATCTCCACATACCCAAGGTCTTTGTGCCCGGGATGGAGACGGTATTCCAGCTCGGCATCTTTCCCCTTGTAGATAAACCGGAATGTCCCATCCTCATCCTTTTGAATTGTGTTTCGATATTTCGCCCGGTAATTCTTCGGAAGAATCGTTTCTTTCCGAGCAGGAAAGGGAAGCTGTCCCGGCCCCGTGTTCGCCCCGACAGACTGACCGGGGAACGGCTCAATCCCGCGTTTCGGGCGCGGATCGAACTGAAGCGGTTTCAGGTCCTCTTTGAAAACCGTCAAATCCTCCAGGAAAATCGCCCGGTCTTCCGAATTCGAACCGCCCACAATCTTCAGTCCTGTGAAAACCCCTTTGTCACCCAGTTTCGCAACAGTCTCTTTGGCAATTTTCCGGTGGATCAGCCACCACTCTTTCCATTGGACTTGGGCCAGGTCAATCTCGCAGGTGTTCTTTTCGGCATCTTCCGCGAGAAAATACACGCGCACGGATGGCGTCTTTGGGTCCTCGCTATACCCCCAGTTGTTCCCGTAAACCCAGAGATGCACGCACTCCACTTCGTTTCCCAGCGGAATGGGAGCGGGCGGTCGAAGGATTACCGCGCTGTCCTTGCCCGTACCGCGATAGATCAGTTTTGCCGTGTTCGATTCCCAGACTCGCTGTTCCGAGGATGGATGCGCACGCGCCACAGCGCCCCCAAGGCATTCCAGCGACCATCCATCCAGCGAATCGAAATTGACCAGCGGGGTCCGGTCCGGTTTCCGGTTGGCCCTCACCATTTCATAGGGACGGTCTCCGACCGGTTCCTGGGCCGGTTTCGGTTCCGCGAGATTGGCCATCCGTATTTCCCCCGCAGGGTCTGCGATTGCCTGCATCGCGGATCCCGGGATAAACCCGGAAAGGATAACCAGGATGAATGTCCTATAGGCAGATCGATTTCTCATGCTGTGCGCTCCTTAAGGAAAATGGTCTTCTATTGTGGACCGGATTTCAAATTATTTCCAGCGGCTTTGGTTGACTCTGTAAAGACCTGTCTGATAGAGTTAGGCAATTCGGGTGGCACGCGGTGAGGCGGCAACCCCGCATCGGATGCCCCCACGATATTCATGACCAGAGGGAATAACATGGTCGATTTTCAGGAACTTGCAGACAGTGTGTATGGCGGTAAGAAAGACAAGGTCGAGGAACTGGTGAAGGCCGCAATCAGCGAAGGTCACAGCGCCAAGGAAATCCTCGAACAAGGGCTTATTCAGGGCATGAATCGGATCGGGATCGACTTCAAGAACAACCGGGTTTATGTCCCGGAGGTCCTGATCGCAGCCCGCGCGATGAAAAGTGGCATGGCCATTCTCCGTCCCAGAATTGTCGAGGAGAAAGTGGAACCGAAAGGCCGCGTGGCAATCGGAACCGTGAAGGGCGATCTCCACGATATCGGCAAGAACCTGGTCGGGATGATGCTGGAAGGGGCCGGCTATGAGGTCATTGACCTTGGCGTGGATGTCCCCCCCGAAAAGTTCATCCAGGCAAACAAGGAGAAGGGGGTTCGCCTGATCGGGATGTCCTCGCTTCTGACTACAACCATGCTCGCCATGCGGGATGCCCTGCAGGCTTTCGAGCAGGCCGGAATCCGCGAGAACATCAAGGTCATGGTCGGCGGTGCGCCGGTCACCCAGAAATGGTGCGATGAAATCGGCGCAGATGGCTATGCCCCCGATGCCGCCTCCGCCGTCGAACTGGCCGACTCGTTGATTGCCGCATAACCGCATTACATCTCTGCACAGAATCCCATCCGACCCGGGATAGAATCATCAGGCGATGCAACGGGCCACCACGGTCCGTTGCATCGCTTTTTCCTCGCTCTTCCCTGACGGATCGTTTCTTCTGCCTGTCCGTTGACACGGAGGGTCGGGGGATCCCTCTTGTCCGCGAACCCTCATTGGTCCCATCGGTTCTATCGGTTCCAACCGTCCGGTCTGTCGCCACCTTTTTGTGATACACTACTTGAGGAGAGGTTACGGCCATGACTACCACAATCGACAGCGTCACTTTCGGCTCCATCACAATCAACGGAACAACCTATGACTTCGATGTTCTCATCCGCTCCACCGGCGAAATCGAGAAACGCAAGAAAAAACTCTCCAAGCAGGTCTACGGCACCTCCCACACCCTCTCCAAAGATGAAGCCAAGCATTGTTACGAAGAAGGCCTCCAAACCATCGTGATCGGCAACGGCCACGAAGGCGTTCTTCACCTCTCCGAGGAGGCGAGCGAGTATTTCGAGAAGAAAGGGGTCGCGGTCATCCTTTCCCCGACTCCCGAAGCCGTTGAAATCTTCAACAAGCGGAAACCGTCCACCGCCGGTCTGTTCCATATCACCTGCTGAACCGTACCTTGAAGCCCGCATGGCGCGGCGACATGCTATAAAAAGAGGGGAAACTGCCCGTGCCGAAGCAACCGGTTCCGAGCATGGAATGAATCAACCAGGAGAACGCCTATGATATTGACATACCGAATTGAGTCCGGACAACTCGCGCGATGTGACCGAGATACGGCAAGTATGTTCGTATATTACCAACCCTCGGACACGGAAAAGGAAGACTTGCTCCGCATGTCCGCGTTGGAACCACTTGACTTGGATGCCGTCTTTGACCCCGATGAGGTTCCACGAATAGAAAGTTACCAAAACGGGACGTTTCTTATCTGGAAACACCCCGAGAATGTCGTCGTCGAGGAGGCCGTTCAATTCCAGGTATCTTCAATCGGCATTGTAATTATGGATAACCGGGCGATTATTATCGTGCCCCGGGGCGAACTCCCGATGACCGGACGTGAATTCAAGCGGGTCGAGTCCGTAGAGGACTGCGTTCTTCGTGTTCTTCTCCAAACCATACATCACTACCAGGGCCATTTGAAAGCCATCAAGCAGATGTCTCAGGAACTCCAGGCCAGAATCGTTACATCGATGGAGAACCGCTTTCTCTTGCAAATGTTCGCGCTGGGCGAAAGTCTTGTCTACTACCACAACGCGCTGGAAGCCAACCTTACGGTTCTGTTGAAACTGCGCAGCGCCCCCGGAAGATGGGCGCTGACCGAGGAACAACTCAGTTTTCTGGACGATGTTATCATTGAGAATCAACAGGCCAACAAACAGGCGGGCATCTACTCCACGGTACTCTCCGGCCTCATGGACGCTCGCGGAACGATCATTAACAACAACATGAACGTCCTGATGAAAAATCTAACGATCATCAACGTGGTGTTTCTTCCGCTGAATCTTATTGCCAGTATCGGCGGAATGTCGGAGTATAGCGTATTTACACAGGGCATCGATTGGCGTATCTCTTATGGCGCGCTGTTCGTGGCGATGGTTCTTCTGGGGTGGGCGATGTGGTGGTGGCTGGCGAGAGTCATCGAGCGCAACCAAAGAAAGATCGGACAGGAAACTGTCTGAGGCGGAATCCCGAATTTGCAACATTGATGACTCGACCATGTCCGTGAATGAGGTATAATAAATTAAGGTAATATACGGATTACTCTTTCAGCCCGCCGGTAATGATACCGCGAATGAAGGCTTTCTGCGCAACGAAAAACAACAGCACAACCGGCAGCACCATCAGCGTACCGGCCGCCATCAGCATTCCCCACTCCAACGCATGGCTACTCTGAAATTGCTGCAATCCGAGCGACAGAGTAAACTTCTCCGGAGTTTGCAAGTAAATCAGCGGGTTCAAATAATCGACCCAACTCCACAAAAATGAAAACACAACAACGGTCACCAGGCCGGTGATGGAAAGCGGCATAATAATTCGCGCGTAGATTTGCCATTCCGAACACCCGTCAATCCGTGCCGCCTCACTGAGCGCCTCCGGTATCCCGCGGAACAATTGACGCAAGAGAAAGATGAAAAAAGGTGTACCCAGAAAGGAGGGAATAATCAACGGCGCAAATGTGTCGATCAGGCGCATGGTTCGGAATATGACAAATACGGGAATCATGGTCACCTGCGGTGGGAGCAGCATCGTTCCCAGCATCAAATAGAAGCAGACATCCCGTCCTCGCCAGGGAATCCGACTGAAGCTATATGCTACCAGGGAGGCGCTCAATACGTTCCCTACCGTATTGCCCAAGGAAATAATCAGGGTATTCCAAAGATATCGTACAAATGGAATAAAGGTGACGGCATCCAGGTAGTTTTGCCAATGGATGGGCCGGGGGAACCAATCGGGTGGAACGGTAAATATCTGCTCATTTGTTTTCAAGGAAGAAATCAGCATCCACCAAAACGGCATGAAAAACAAGAACGACCCCGCGAGAAGCGCGGCATAAATCCAGACACAGTCGTTTTTTTTTCCAAGCATTGTTTTCTGCCCCTTATTGCTCCTCCGCGTAATGCACCCAGCCGCTTGTTTTCAGTATGACATAGATCACCGCCACGGAGAGCAAAAATAGAATCCATGCCATCGCGCTCGCGTAGCCCATTTTGAAATGCTGAAATGCATTCTGATAGAGATACAAGGCGTACACCAATGTGGAGCCTTCCGGCCCACCGGCCCGCCCGCCATACTCCGGCGAAATGCCGGTTGTCATGATATAGACCTGCGTGAAATATTGAAACGAGGCAATAACCCCCATAATCAGATTAAAGAATATCACGGGACTCACACACGGCAACGTAATGTTCCACAAGCGTTGCAGCCGATTTGCGCCGTCTACCACAGCCGCCTCGTAAAGACTTCGCGGAACCTGCTGCAACCCTGCCAGAAAGATGATCATAATGTTGCCGACGCCCCAGAGGTTTGTTAGAATCAGAGCCGGTTTAGACCAGCGGGGATCCGTCAGCCAGCCGGGGCCATGAACACCGAGCGAGGCGAGAAGAGCATTGATACAGCCATACTCCGGATTCAGAATCCACACCCAGAGGATAGACACGGCTACAACCGGCACAACACTCGGAAGATAAAACACGGTACGAAAGAAAGACAGGAATGAGACATCCGTGTTCAGCAGTGCGGCGAGGCAAAATGCAAGCGCGAGAGAAAGCGGAACTCCGAACACCATCATATACAGGGTGTTATATAATGTTTTGAGAAAATGCGGGTCCTCAAAAAGCAAAGTCCGGTAGTTTTCCAATCCGATCCAGATCGGCTCGCGTACAACATTGTAACTGCACAGGGAATAGTAAAAACTGGCAAGGATCGGCGCGAATGTGAATACGCAGAATCCCACAATCCAGGGCGCCGCGAAGAGAAGGCCGTTTTTGAGGTGTAGTCGTTCCTGTCGGGTCATGTATGCTCTTCTGTAATGCCGAGATGTCGCAGCGAGCGATCCAGTTCTCTCTGCAAGCGATTGTCCAAAATCGGTAAACCGGCCTCCGGCTCCAGCGCGCCGGAACAGATTTCTTCCATGATATTGTTAAATTCGTTGTAGAAAAACTGCCCGATGGGAAGGGCAGGCAGTGGGCGGGCGCGCCCCTCAAGCAGGAAATCAATAAAGACCCGCATCCGCGACCGGTAGACATCGGCGTAAGCCGGATCGTTCAGCGCGGCACGCAAGGGTGGAACATTGTACAGTGTTGACGCAAACCGGGCGGATTGCGCGGGCGCAATGAGCCAGGATAAAAAGGTCCATGCCGCGTCGGGATTGCGGCATCCCTCGGGGATGACCCAGAAACTTCCGGTCATCGCGCTCTGACTCTCTCGGTCCCGAACGGCACTGACAAAAGGAATCAGGCCATAATCCAAATCGGGAGCGTTATGCCGGATAAAGGAGATCTGCCACTGCCCGTCTTCGCGCATGGCCAGTTTCTCTTTGTAAAATGGATTGTTCGGGCTGTCGTATTCTCCGAATGTGGCAACAAATCGGCGGTAATTATCGATTCCGTACTCCCGATACAGGGATGCGATCCATTTCACGGCCTGCACATTTTCAGGCGAGTCGATAATAAAGTGTCTGGACTCCCGATCATACAGGTCCCCTCCGAAGTTCCACATCCAAATATAAGAGTACTGGAATTCGGGAATGAATCCGATCCGTTCCAATTTCCCGGTCGCATCGCGGCGTGTAAGGCGACGGGCACATTCTGTAAGAGAAGCAATATCGGCAGGGGGAGATTTCGGGTCCAGCCCCGCCTCGGTAAACAGACGCTTATTGTAAAAGATCATCCATACGTTCAGTGCGGTGGGAACGCCGAATTTCTTTTCGCTGAACATGCCGTAATCCCAGACATTCGGCAGGTAATCCTCCGGCCCAAGCCCGGCGCGCTGGAGGTAGTCATTCAGGGGAAGAAAACATCCGGCCTCGCCCATAGTGGGCAACATCCAGTCCCACACGGTTGCGATGTCCGGCGGGATCCCTCCGGCAATCGCGGCCATTAACTTATCGCCGATAATGAAAAACGCCGGTTTCACCCGGATCTGCGTGTGCGTGTCATTGAATTCCCGGACCAGATCTTCAAGGTACTTCCCTTCGTAGCCGCCCCAGGCGTGCCAGAAGGTCAGTTCGATTAGAGAATCTGCCTGCCGGTTACCGCACCCGGTCATCATCAACAGAATAGCGAAACTCGTCAGTCCGATTTGGGGATGACAAATGGCACGTGCTGTGTCGAAGATCCGTTGGAGGCCATTCATGTTTCTTGCCGGACAGATTCCCCGGCAGAGGATACCTTAGTTTCCTCCGCACGACCCGCCGTGTTCGAATCGTACGAAGTCAGGTACTGATGATACTGCCGATAGAGTTGTCCGGCTACGGGACCGGCGGCAGGGTTCATATAGTCGAAATAGCTGAACGTCACAATCCGCTCGACATACTCCGAGACCAGTTGCATCTGCCGAATCACTCTCTCGTATGGGGCGGGATCGGCGGTCCAGGGTTCCCAATCCAGGGGCACTCCGGCCTGCTGGTCGAAAATTTCAATGTCTGCCCACAGTCGCTTCCCATGGGTTTCGGCAAGGCTTTTCAACATACGGAAACACAAGGGCAATTCCAACAGCCGATCCTCTTTAAAAATGCCCACACTGTCCTGCATCATAATAACATCGACCATAGAAAGCCGTCGAACAATGTTTTCCCACAGACGTGCGAATGCGTCCGGTCCGTCTGTAACGGTAAAATATGGCGCAATAGCCGTCGGTCGATCGCCGGGCATGAGCTTGCAGCCCATCGCGATCGAGTTCACCCAGTGTGGTAGACACGAGGGATCTTCGGATTCCTCTACGAAAACGTTGCACAGTTCATACGGGATATACCAGCCGTGGAAGTTGTCGTACTGCCCATATTGTTGCTGAATCTCTTCAATGAGAAGGCGGCTGGTTTCCAGCAGGCGAGTGAGCCGGATTCTTGGTTGCAGCATCCAGGCAATTTCTACATGGGGCAAACCGATCCAGATCTCCATCCCCAGCCTGGAGGACTCTTTTAGAACAGTGTCTACCAAGTCCGTATCGCAAATATGTGCATAATAGCGTGAATCATAACAAACGCCTCCCAGGTTGCCCGTCAACAGGATCAACGTGTTCAGCCCGATCTCCTTAAGAAGATGATACTGTGTGGCGCGATAAGACGGATCGCTCCAGCGCCGGCAAAGATCGCGCTCATGAAACGGGACAAAAGTCCCGGCGATGGGAAGCGTTCGTCCTCCGGCAGAAGGCCGGCCATATCGGTCGGCGACAGCCGACTTCTGCGAACCATTACGTAGAGAACGAAAGATCATATCTTGGTGACGTTTTCTCAGGTTCGGCGGGACGAGTATCTGATCGTGAAGGCTCTGCGAGACTGTCTCGCCCGGACCGACAAATGTTTCATCGCACTGTGACATAAACAAACCTCTACTAACGGACCGGCGGGCAACAAATCACATCGACTAACTAATCGGCATTGGGGAGGCCTATCTCCTGCCGAGCCGATCCTTTTATGACGAACGGCTCGGCAGGAGTATCTGTCTAAAATCCTCACACAGGCTCAAGACTCTCCGCCGGTGTCATTATGCATGGGCGAGTCTATGACCCGCCCACCCAGAATAGAACCACTGTCCTCCCTCGGGGACACCCCGTATTCTTCTTCCTGTCCCTCCGGGATATACCCGACCGATTATTGATACAGCATCCACTCGTCTCCCACGGCGGAGCTTCCTTCAGCCTTGAAAACCTCAATCTCGGAAAGAAGACTATGAGATCCGGGTGTCTGCGAATCCAGGATAACTTTTACCCACCGCGCTGCGAACGGGCCGCCGGTCCATGTGTACGTGTAATTCGCTTCATCGCCGGTATCTTTCGTAACCGCTTCGCCCCATTCGGCAAAGCCCGCTGTCGCACTTGTGCTGGAACCGGAAACCAGGATCTGCTTCTGCGGCGGCACCGCGGAACTGATCGAAACGAATACCGTGACCACAACCGAACCGATATCGCTTTTCGCCGAGGCCAGGTCGAGCACGATGGTGCGGGGATTTGTCGCGGTCATACCATCCCAGCCGGTCACTGGTCCCCAGGCCCAATCCTTGACCCCGTCCGTCAGCTCCCCGCCTGAATCGCCCAGCCAGTCGGTACGCAACGGTGGGTCTGCCGTGTAGGTCATCCCGGCCGCATAGTTCACCGGCTGCGCCGGGATACTACCTGCCACCACCAGAACCAAAACGGCTACCGGAATTGAAAACCAAAACTTCCTCATCTGCCTGTCTCTCCTTTCGGGTGAGATGTTGGCTTGCGACAATGCGCAAGAAACCATTCTTATCCGGCCGCGCTATTGCGCAAGCCGGGTCCGACTCGAATAATGTCCCCAGAACTGACAAGCCCATTGCTCACATCGTATCGGTTGTCACCGAACCCCCATTGTAGTTGTTTGTCCGGTCCAACGGAATAGAGAATGTAATGCGCCCGCTCATTGAACTCGCCATAATTAAACGGCGCATTCGAACCGTAATACACATAACACTGGTACCACCCGATCTTCTCGTCATTTGGCGGAACAAAAGGGTCCTTTGGAATCGAAGTCATATAGGCTACCGGTGTCGTGAGAACAACGATTCCCGTAACGGTCTGCTCCACCCCATTTAAATTGATCGTATTTCGTGGCGGGGCAATCAAGCCGGTTCCGTTATCCACGGGATAGGCATTATGGTCGATCTTGTACGCCGTCAGCGAGTCCTCAATGGAACGCTGTTCGGAGTAAACTCGCGAGATTGTGGCCCGCAGACGCGCGTTCAGAAAATTCGGCACCGCAATTGCCGCCAGAATGCCGATGATGGCCACAACGATCAGCAATTCAATCAACGTAAATCCACGCCCGGCTTTCATGATCGACCTCCGGATCTCAGAACATCTCCCAACTCGACACACCGGTGGGAGCGCCCTGGTAAACCTCGAGTTCACACGCAAATGTTGTAAATGTATTTGAATCGCTTCCCATGGTGATAAACCGAACATAGCGCGCGCTCACCGGCTGTTGGGGAATCAGGAGATACGGGACATTGCTGAACGGCGGATCGTCATCGTGATCGTAGAGCTTCGGCACCATCCCCAGGCGCGTAAAATCTGTTCCATTATCCGAAACCTCTACGTACATCGTCCCCACAACAAAAACAAACGCTCTCTCCCAAGCCGCGTACCAGGCCCGAAATGCTACCAGATTGTGCGCGACAGCGCCCAAATCAATCGTGATATTGAGCGCCTCGGTACCCGGGAAACTGCCCCAGCCGGTCACATCGGTTGATGCGTCTGCCGCCAGCCGCCCATCTGTCAGGCGAATGCCGTCGTCCGGGCGACTCCCATCGTTGCCGGGCGGATCGGTCACATAAGGTTTCCCAACCGCCACGTTCGTTGCATCCGCCGGAATGGCTATTTCCCGTAACACCGTTACCTCCGAACACATCACATTCGCAGGGGGATTCTCGACATAAAATCGCACGTACCGACCCGACACCGGCTGGGTAAGCGTCAAGTCATTGATGGAATGACGGATGGTATAGTCGTTCGCGTTCGGTTCTGACATGTCCTCGCTGCGGGCGTTGCCCAACACCGTGTAATTCGTGCCGTTTGTCGAAACCGAAACCTGGGTTTCAGCGACCCAGTCCGCCACCGGCCCGCCCAGGCCCGTGTAATCCACCGCCCAGAACGCCCGGAACGACAGAAGGTCATTCCTTGTCTCCCCCAAGTCCACAACGATCTCCAAAGGCTCGGCAAGACCCTGCCAGGCAATAAATCGCTCGCCCTCGTTCTCACGATTCAAGCCGTCCGTAAGAATCTCCGCCGATTGCGACCCCTCCGGAGAAACCTTCACAAAGGCTCCAAGCGCCACGTCCTCCCACCCTGTGCGCACCGTAATATCGTCAGGAGATTCATAAGGGAACAGAAACTCATCCTGCGCCATTGCCGCACACACAACCATACAAAGGGAAACAGCTGTGATGGAATATTTCATGGTGACCTCCGAGACTTGGTACGATGCACACGTTTGCACAAAACTATCTTATACCATACTTCCAACCCCTGTCAATCCCCTGAAGCAAAAAAATCGTAAATTTTGAAAGAATCACCGATCTTCAATACAATCAACAGGATATCTCAACCTTGAGCAATTTCCGTCCGAAAAACAGGGAATCGGGAGCTTGTGCAAACGTTTGTTTTAAGGTTACCCTGTTCGCAACATATTACGAGATTGTGACGATGAATCGCAGAACCACTATCAAAGATATCGCGGCCCAACTGGGCGTTTCTCACAGCACCGTCTCACGTGCCTTGCGCGGCGATAAACGGATCTCTTCCACAACCGTTGAAAATGTCCGTCGCGTGGCCGAACGAATCGGATATCGCCCGAATATCCTCGCCTGCGGACTTGTCCATAACCGCACCAGCCTGATCGGCATTTTAACCAGTAATGTGCGGGGATCTTTCTTTGCCGATGTCATCGACGGTGCGCAGTCGGTCCTCGACAAACGGCGATACAGCATCCTTCTTTGCTGCTCACACAAGAACCCCGCCGCAGAACGGGCGCACCTGGAGACTCTTATTGATAAACAGGTGGAGGGAATTATCCTTCTGCCGGTTACCAGCTGCGGAACCAACAGCCGTGTGATTCGTCAGGCGCAAGACCTGCACATCCCCATCGTCATCGTCGGAACGCGCAAAAAGGAGGTCAATGCCCCCATGATCGGAACCGACAATGAACAGGGCGGTTATCTCGCTGCCAGACATCTCCTCGACCTGGGACATCGAAGGATTATCTATATCACGCCCTCAAAGGAGGACCTTCACTCCGAACGGCATCGTTTCGGTTTGGAGAATGCGCAACGGTATCGGGGGTATCTCCGCGCCATGAAAGATTTCGGCCTGGATTCGGAAATCTCCACAATCGAAATCGACCCTGATGTGCAGGATATGACCCCCCTGAGGGATATCCTGAAAAAAAAGAATGCGCCGACCGCATTTTTCGCTTATTCCGATCGGCTCGCCATCTCCGCAATGCAGGCGTCCTTGTCCTGGGGATACCGTGTGCCGACGGATCTTTCCTTTGTCGGATTCGATGATATCGACTTTGCCTCGCTGGTTTATCCGCCGCTGACTTCGATTGCGCAACCCAAGCTGGATATGGGCCGCTTCGCCGCAAAAAAAATCCTGAACCAGATCGAAGGATTGCCGGAGGATGATCTGACCTGCACCCCGGAACTTCGCAAACGGGATTCCAGCGGCCCGGCCCCGAAATGAAAGGTGTCGTTATGGATATTCACCACGGTTCACGCCGAAACTTCCCGAAAGGAATAGTGATCGGATTATTGGGCCTGATCCTCTCAGCGCCGACAGGATTTGCCATGAAAAACAATTTCTCCCCTCCTTTGCCCAACCGCAACATCGGCCTGTCGGTGGCTCTTCTTGAGACCGGATCGGCCCCCACAGTTTTTTCCTCCTCCATAGACTGCGCCTCCCAGCTGGACCAGCTCCGAACACTGGGTATCCCGGCTGTTCTTGTGAACGCGGGGCGGCCATTTGCAGCGGTGAGCCTGCAATCCAATGATCCCCTGGCGGAGATATTTGATGCCGCCGAATCCCTTGAGATTCTTGTGATGTTACCGAGAGAGGAACCGAATTGGCTTTCTCTGGACAGCAACGGCCTAGGGAAGCTTTGCGCCGCAATGCTTGGGTACGCAGAAGAAACCTGCGCACGCTTCGGTACGAAAAGCGCCTTTGCGGGATGGGTGATCCCTTACGAAATCCCCGACTCCTGCCTGGCAGATGAGGCGAAGCGGGCACGTCTAACGGAGTTCTACTCTTCACTGGTCTCCGCCCTTCAACGTCTCGATCCGACCCATGTTATTGCCGGTTTCGGTCGCCTGTCTTTCGAGAGTGAGACACTCGCAGTCAAGGAACAATGGACCGGATTCCTGGAAGCCGTCCATCTCGATATCCTTATTCTGCGAGGTGTATCGGAAACCGTTCATCCGGCGGTCAACGAACACCTGTGGGCTGTTACCCGTGCCGCCGACGAGCAATCCGTGCGCCTGTGGGCAACCATTGACACGTTCTCGAAGGAAAGCGAATCCACCCAGGCGGCCACGTTTGCATCTCTACAAACACAAGTCACATTTCTCAGAAAATATGCCGAACACCTCGTGGCTTTTCCCGCCACACGATATTTTCTCCCCGATACCGCCGATTCGCCATCGAAAGAAAACACGGAGCGGCTGTATCAGGATTATCAGAACTGGCGCCGGCAGCAGCGCACAAGCTTCTCGTATTTGACACCGATCATGCCGCACATCCCTTCCGAGCCGCCCTCCAAAACAATCCAGGGCAGTTTCGCCCAGATCATCGGGGCGGCGCGCTATTACTCCGATCCCGTTTATGTCGGCAGGGAGCTGGACCACATGAAAGCCGTCGGAATCGAACTGATTATTCCGGATTCCACCTTTCTGGACAAAGCCTATTATCCGTCGCAAATCGTTACCGGACGCGAGGCGGAGGGAGATGCAGTCGGCACAATTCTGGACGAAGCCGGGAAGCGCGAAATGCAGATGTTTCTCTCCCTGCCTCACTTCGACTATTCCTGGGTGTGGACTTTCAACTCGGATACGGATGCCTTTGTGCAGAAGGTCCAACCCGTTGTGGAGGAACTGCATAGTCTTTATGGAAATCGTCCGGCTTTTGCAGGTTGGTACATGCCGTATGAATTGTGCGATGCGTTTCTGGGAGATTCCTCACATCGAAAACGAATCGCGGGTGCGTTTCATCAAATGGTAGACATTTGTCATCGGCTGGCCCCCGGAAAACCCGTCCTGATTTCCCCCTATTTTACAACGTATCTGCCGGATGAGACATTCACAACCATCTGGGAAGAGACAATTTCTCAAAGCGGCGTCGATATTGTAGCCATGCAGGACAGCGTGGGCGCGCTGAACGTTTCCGGAGCGGAGACGTTTCGAATCCAATGTCTGCCGCACTATATTTCTATGATTTCCGGAATCTGTTCCCGAAGCGGTGTTCAGTTCTGGTGGAATATCGAGACTTTCCGGCAGACCCACGGGCATCCGATTGACCAGGAAAACTGGGCTGCGACTACCGCCGACTTCGAGCGAGTCAAACTTCAGGTTCTGTATGCGGCGCAGGAAGCGGTAAAAATGATACAGTTCGATTTCCCGCATTATTTCAGCCCCGTGTATGCCAATTCCTCCATCGCGCAGCGCAATCGCCCGTTTTATGAGGCTTACAAAAGCTGGTTCCAATCCCTCCAAACAGAGTAGGACAGGCGTCCCTGCCTGGCGATTCGCCATGACAGGCACGGAAACCTGTCCTACTCCGGGAGGTTTTCCTCCTGCATTCCCCAATCCCTCTCTTTTCCTTCTTTAATTCACGTCCCATCTGCGCATTTCTTGCGCAGGGAGTTTTTCTCTCCTGCGAAATAATTTCTCATTTGAATGGAAATCGCGTTGATTTCGCGATGTTTTTTCTTGGTATGTTTTGTGCTTTTGGAGCATGTTGCCAAATCAAATCATGGATGGCATTTCAAAAAAAGCACAGGAGGTATGGTTCATGTCTCGAAAACTATCCACGGTTGGCATCGTAACATTGGGTCTTTTATTGATTGGTGGAAGCCTGGTGTGTATGGCGCAGGATCGCCAGCGAAGGGCTGGCGGCGATCCCGGACAAATGCGCCAGATGGTCATGCAGCAGATGAAAGAGCGCCTCGGCGCAACAGACGACGAATGGACGGTCATGGAACCTCTGATCATCAAAGTCTGGGATCTGCAGCGGGAATCGCGGGCAGGCGGTATGGGTCCGGGATTCTTCCGCCCGTCCGGCGGACCGGGTGGTGAAGGGCGCGAGGGAAGACCGGGCGGCGAAGGTCGGCAGGGAAGGTCGGGTGAAAATCGCCCCGCCGTGCAAGGCGCCGATCGTGAAGGCGACCCGGGGCGGGATCGCCCGGTTGGTTTCCGAGCCGAAGAGAGCGCCGAATCCAAGGCTCTTCAGGAAGTCCTGGATTCCTCTACCGCTACTCCGGAAGAGATTCAGGCAAAGCTGACGGCTTTTCGCGAGGCCCGCAAAAAGAAAGAAGCGGAATTGCAGGCAGCCCGCGAGGAATTGCGCAAAGTTCTCACAGTTCGGCAGGAAGCCATTCTGGTTCTGTTGGGCACGTTGGACTGATTCACTGTAAAAACTATCTTGCGTGGGTATCGTCATGATTGAATTATTGGAACGGATGATCGAACAAAAGCAGATATCCTCGACGGATGCCGGGATTCTGCAGAATTCCATCGATCGTGACGGCTCCGACACGGTGAACTCGGAAGAAGACGTACTGAAGTGGCTGGCGGTCGAATACAATCTCCCCTTTGAGAGACTCGAGGATCATCCCGTCGACCGCCGGCTGCTTTCTCAATTTCCCGCGCGCGTTTTGCTAAAAGAAGAACTCCTGCCGATCCGCTCGGTAAACGGCTCCGTGGAGGTCGCCACGAGCCGTCTTTTCAATACCCACGGACTGGACATGCTTCGATCCCTTACCGGACTGAAGCTGAAGCCGGTCCTCTCCCCGCGAGAAGACATTCTGCGCGAACTGAAAAATCGCCTCGGCGTCGGCGCGGATACCATCGATTCCTTGGAAGAGTTCTCTTTTCAGGTAGTGGATGAAAGCCGTGATGAAGAGGTCGATCTCGACCAGGGAGCCGAAGATGCCTCCATTATTAAGTTCGTAAACCAGATTTTGAATGACGCTATTGAATTGCGGGCTACCGATATCCACCTCGAACCGTTCGAAGATGAGCTCCGGATCCGCTACCGCATCGACGGCGTTTTGCAGGAGGTTCCAATCCCCATGCAGTTGAAACGGTTTCAGCCCGCCATCGTTTCCCGTGTGAAAATACTCAGTCATCTCAACATCGCCGAAAAACGTCTCCCGCAGGATGGACGAATTAAACTCTCCATTAAACACAGCGAAGTAGATGTCCGCGTTTCCGTTATTCCCATGCTGCACGGCGAAGCGGTAGTCATGCGTCTTCTGCGCCAGGACTCGACCCTGTTGAATCTGGCGCAGCTCCGGATGGCCGAACGTGAATATAATCTGTTTCGGCACATCTTGGAATTGCCGCACGGCATCGTACTGGTCACCGGCCCCACGGGCAGCGGAAAAACAACAAGCCTCTACACGGCATTATTACTCCGAACCCTAAATAGTAGGCATACTGTAGTAATGTCGCTTACTCCATCGCGTAGCGAACCGAAGGTGCGTGAAAGAAATTTCGGACGACGTCGGGCCGTTTCTGTGTACTCCGGA
>Ga0116148_1000985_pt1 | contig 32758 bp, 38 predicted proteins | sample AD_UKC055_MetaG_FD_89786 | JGI IMG/M metagenome (GOLD analysis project Ga0116148, IMG submission 89786) | Active sludge microbial communities of municipal wastewater-treating anaerobic digesters from USA - AD_UKC055_MetaG | ecosystem: Engineered > Bioreactor > Anaerobic > Digestate | place: USA...
CAATGTTTGACAGAACAGATTACGACAATTATTTCAAGGAACTTTTCTGGAACAAAAGGTTCTTTGTTCAGTCAGTGATCAGAAAATATGTGAAAAATCCCGACAGAGTTGACGACATTGTCCAGCAGACTTTTCTTAAGATATACCTAAACATAAAAAAAGTTCACAATTCAGCGAATCCGGACGGATACATTCATTCCGTCGCAGTAAATGAGACAATGAATTTCTTCAAGAAATCCAAGGAAATGCCTGAAGTTACAATTGATGATGTCCTTGAACACATTCTCCCTGATAAAAATGTCAACATAGAAATGGATATGGAAAACAGCTCTGTAATCGAAACTTTTGGAAATACTCTCGCTGCACTTCCGGCAAAAAGAAGAGCAGTTGTCTCTCTTCGGATCTTTGAGGAGAAAAGCTTTTCAGATATTTCAAAAATGCTCGGAATGTCTGAGGTTTCAGCAAGGAATCTTTTTTCAATTGCTATGAAAAGTATTAGAAGAAAATTTATTAAACAGGGGGTGTAAAATGAATAATGAAAACATGAAATGGGAAAAAATGCTCAACGATGTCATGGTTGAAGGGAAAAAGATCAAAAAAAGGAACACATTAGTAAAAACATTCAGCGGAATCAGTTTTGTTATTCTGCTTGCAGCTTCAGTGTTTGTAACTACCTATAAAGACAACAATATTAACCGCGATGATCTGATGGCCACAGATTTGAGCGGTAACGAAATAGAGGTTGCTCTCGTTGCAGCCGATGCTTTTTTTGATGAAGATCTGGAAATGATAATTTATTAAAATGGAGGAGAAGATGAAAAATTCACTTAAACTCGCGGTGATAATAATTGCAGTTTTATCAGTTATGCCGCTTGCCGCACAGAAAATGGGAAAAGGACACAGTGGAAAAAAGGGTGAGCACATGATGATGATGCATGACAAAATGCTCGAGGATGCAGGAGTTCCCGATGTAAAAAGGGCAGAAATCCGTAAAAAAGGGCACGAAATCCACAAGGAAATGATGGACATCAACTATAGTATCGGCGAACTGAGAATAAAAATGAAAGACGAGTATGAAAAAGCAAAACCGGACATTAACTCTTTAAAATCATTGAACAATCAAATTGCTGAACTCAGGAAGAAACAGTTTATTCTGATGGGAAATTTCAAAATTGATACTTTCAGTTCACTTACTCCCGACCAGAGAAAAAAGATGCTGGAGCTCATGAAAGATAAAAGAAAGAAATTCATGGGCAGAATGGGTGGCAGAGGTCCCGACCCGATGGATGACGACGAATAAAAAATCTCTTATTTTTTCAGAAGATCTCTTATTTCGGTAAGCAGAACAATATCAGCTGGAGGAGCAGGCGGTTCAGCAGGAGCGGGAGCCGCTTCTTCCTTCTTTTTAAGGGAATTAAGTCCCTTTATCAGCATGAAGATCGCAAAAGCAACGATGGTGAAATCGAATGTAACCTGAATGAAATTACCGTATTTGATAACCGATTCACCCACTGTAAACTGCAAAGTTGTAAAGTTCAAGCCCCCTACAAAAAGTCCGATCACCGGCATGATCACATCACCGACAATAGAACTTACGATCTTGCCGAAAGCGGCACCGATAATTATACCGACAGCCATGTCAATGACATTTCCCCTCATCGCAAAAGTCTTGAATTCATTAATGATCTTCATTGATTACCTCTCAAAAGTAAGTTGTTAATATCTTTTATATCGCGGCAAATATAAGTCGCGCCTGCCTCTTTGAGTTCTGTTTCGCCGCCGTATCCGAATGTGACGCCGATGGAGTCGATGCCGTTTTCTTTTGCGCCGATGATGTCATAAAACCGGTCGCCGATCATGACTGTTTTATCTTTTTCGAGTTTGAATTTGTCGATTATGTGGCTGATTATTTCCGTTTTTCCTGATTCTGTGCCGTTAAGGTTGCTCCCTTTAACATATTGGAAATACTTGGCTATTTCAAAATTATTGAGAACTGTGTTTGCGTGAACTGTCGGTTTTGAAGTTGCAAGAATTATCTTCAAATTCCGGCTTTTAAGTGATTCAAGAAGCTCGACAACTCCCGGAAATATTCTATTTTCATTGATACCTTTATCAGTAAAATATTCACGGAAATACTGCACTGCAAGTTCTGAATTTTCTTCATTAAAACCGCAGAAATCCCGGAAAGAGACATGAAGCGGCGGTCCGATGAACTTCATCAGATCACCAACCTCGCTTTCGTTCACTCCGAATTTTGCCAAAGCAAATTTAACAGAATTTATAATACCCTCTTTCGGGTCTGTCAATGTTCCGTCAAGATCAAATAGAATGTTTGTGTATTTCATTTCTCTTCGCTTCTGATTATTTCGTTAATTTTTGTAATGAAATCTGTTTTTGCGTTTGTGTAATTTTCGCGGTTATATTTATGGATTTGTGCAAGCTCAATTTTGAGTTTTTCATATTCTTTTGCAATTTCAGGATGTTGTCTCAGATATTCACAGAATTTGATCTCTTCCCATTCACCACTGAATCTGACATGAATATGAAACACCTGTCCGGCAAATCCTGAATCGGTATAACCTTTTACAAGCATAATGTGGGGAGCAGAATTTTTAGGTTGTGGAATATAATTGTATCCGGCATCGACAAATCTTTTTATAAATGCTGTTTTATCAAAGAATTCAACCACTTCAAGCAGAATATCAATGATAGGTTTTGCTTTTATTCCAGAAACTGAAGTGCTTCCTACATGAGTTATCCGCACAATGTTTTCAACTCCTGTCAGCTCTTCTATCAACCTCTTTTCAGATTCAAATAATCCTTTCCACTCCGGATCATGATCTGACAGAGATATAGGAAACAGCCGCCCGAGTTCATCAGCCGTCATTTCTGAAAGAGGTTTTTTCATTTTGCAACCTTCTCGACTTTTGTTTTCCAAATCCGCCAATATTATGATGTTTTAGAAACAAAATCGCAAATTATTATAACTTACAAAAAGAACTTCCCCTTTTTTGGACGACATACAAGCCAAAACACATCGCTTTTCTAAGTTGATAAAAGAATCCGTGTCTGCCTACAAGTTTGATTTTTGTTCGTTTTTCAACCATGGGTTCTCTTTCTCAATCTTAGAAAAAACATCATCCTGCTCAATCAAGTTCCCTAATTCAATATCTTTTTCGGCAATTGCGATAAGTGTTAGCAAAGCATCTGATTTGTTCATATTTCTCTAAATGTGAATTTTTATTTTTCCCTGGGCGAACTGGCTTAAAACAAGCTGCATTAGTGTCTGATACGGAATTCTTTCAGCGTCGGCTTTTCTGCGGATCATTTCAAGAATATCGCTGTTAATTCTGAGTGTTATGCTCTTTATCGCCCTCATTTCGGCAAGCGTTCTTTTTGCATCTTCAGCAAGCTCTTTTTTTCTTTCATCTGTTACCGGGGTGAATACACCGGACTCATAAAGATCATGGAGCTCTTTTTCTTCGGATTCTTCAGAATTGTATGTAAAATCAGGTTCTTTAATTATTAACGAACCGTCATTTTTCTTTTTACTGCTCATCTCTTCCTCCTTTGAATTTTTCATTCTGTACTTTCTGTTAATAAAAGCCGTTTTAAGAAAAATGTTCCCGTCTTTTTCTAAAACATACGGCACAAAATAAACATCTCCTGAAACTTCAACCAGCATAACTCTCTGATTTTCTCTTTTGGGATGAGCGATATCATCCAAAACCTTTCCCTCAGAAATCGCTTCAATTATCATTTCGAAGCTTATGCCACGCTCGTTTTGCAATCTTAAATCTTTTTCAATATCAAATCTCATTAGACACCTATAAAGAATCTAAAACATTCTTATTTTACATCTTATAAAATACAAGTCAACATACTTTTTAAAAATGTCAGCAAAGTTAAAATGTCCGGTTTTACAAAATGTATTGAGAGTTAATCAGGGTCAGTTCAGATCAAATAGAATGTTTGTGTATTTCAAACGATCTCCCGAATACTAATGTGTCCAATCTATGATCTTTATGTCAGGACCGATGGCTTTTTCTATGCTTTCTTTCATGTTTTTGAAGTGCGAACATGGAAAACCTATCGGATTTCCTCTGCTTATACATGAAGCTAAAACGATTGCCTCTGCACCCCTTTCCACCATCATTTTTGCTCTTGAGACTGCCTTTTTGCCCGGACATCCGCCACAAGAGACAAAACCGATGATTTCAACCGGACCAGTCTCTTCAAACGCAAGTTTTCCAAGCTTTGCAACTTTAAAATCGGTGTTGCCCGGACACATATCTTCAGTCTGCTGACAACGGATAATTCCAACTTTCATTGTCTCCTCCAAAAAAACTGATTCCCTTTAAATCTACTTTCCAAATCCGCCGATATTATGATGTTTTAGAAACAAAATCGCAAATTTTATTATCATTTCTGATTTGATTAAAAAATCAGAATTTAATCCCTTTCGGGTATAAAATCATAAAACAACTTGACAATTGCACCCGATAAGGTATAAAATCATAATGTTTGATGTTTTTTACACCCGATGAGGTATAAAATGAGTTCAGAAAAACTTAGAAATTTTGTTAAGAAAAGAAGAAAGATGCTCGGTATGACCCAGCTTGAGCTTTCTGAACGGAGTGGAACGGGTCTGCGGTTCATCCGTGAACTGGAGCAGGGAAAAGCTACTCTCCGGCTTGACAAGATCAATCAGGTTCTTGCACTGTTCGGGCACGAAATGGCTCCTGTTCAAATCGAAAGAGGTGACAAATGAGCCGAAAAACCGGATTTGTTTTCATGCATGATGAGTTTGCCGGAATTATTGAAGAAACCGAAACGGGGTACAGATTCACTTATGATCCTGATTATGTTTCCAAAAGCGGTTCAATTGCCATAAGTTGCACAATTCCTTTAAGAAAAGAGCCATATGAATCACCGGTTATGTTTCCGTTTTTTGACGGACTTATTCCGGAAGGATGGCTCCTCGATATTGCATGGAAAAGCTGGAAGATCAATTCAAAAGACAGAATGGAGCTTCTTCTTGCCTGTTGCAGTGATGTTATCGGCGCAGTTTCAGTACGGAGGGAAAAACAATGACAAATATCTGTCTTATCTGTGGGAAACCTCATATAAACGGGACTGAATATCACCCGATCTGTTCTAAAAAGTTTTTCGGCTCTGATGCTGCTCCAGTTCTTGAATATAAACTTGATGAGATCAACAAGATCGCTGAAGAAACTGTATTAAAAAGCATTACTCTTACCGGAGTTCAGCCGAAACTTTCACTTCATTTATCAAAATCGGTCAAAGAAAAAGGGAGAAAACTCACGATTGTCGGACTTTGGGGATCATATATTTTAAAACCGCCATCACCGACCTATCCATTTCTTCCTGAAAATGAACATCTTACAATGCACCTTGCAGAGCACTGCGGAATTAAAACCGTTCCCCACGCCTTGATAAAATTTCAAAGCGGTGAACTTGCATATATCACAAAAAGGATCGACAGATCAAAATCGGGAAAGCTTCACATGGAAGATATGTGCCAGCTTCAGGAAAGGATGACCGAAGATAAATACCGGGGATCAGTTGAACAGATCGGAAAAATCATTGAAAGACACTCTTCAAACTCCGGATATGATCTTCAGCGGCTTTTTGAAATGGTTGTTTTTTCGTTTCTGACAGGGAACGCCGACATGCATTTAAAGAACTATTCACTTTTTTATCGTTTGCCCGATTTTCGAGAGCTTGCACCCGCATATGATCTTCTTAATACCGCAATAGTTATTCCATCTGACAAAGAAGAATCAGCACTCACAATAAACGGAAAAAAATCAAAGCTTAAAAAATCTGACTTCGATCACCTTGCCAAAAACCTGCAATTAATTCAAAAGGTTAAAGAATCCATCATCGACAGGATAATTAGTTCACTTTCTCAAAGTTCAAAAATAATTCAAAACTCATTTCTAAATGAAGAAATGAAAGAAAAATACATGAACACAATAAGCTCAAAAATTAATCAGATTTCGCTTTGATCTTTTTTGAAAGGAGCTTTAAAAGAAATAAAAACGGAAAAACAGCGTGCCGCCGGTTCTGATCATAAATGCCGTTTCTCCTTCATAATCATCACTTTCCACATCGTCATATTTGGTTTCTCCCATATATACCATGCTTAAAGTGATTTCGCAGCCGATACTGAAGTGGCTGTTTAAAAAGTAATCCGCACCAATAACCGGTTCCGCAAGAAAAACGCCTCTGTGTCTTTTTCTTGTTTCACCTTCATCTTCTGATTTGTAGATATTGGCTCCGCCTTCAATTCGTGCTCCCGCAATGATCATCGCTGAATCAAATGGATATGTGAAAAAAAATCCGCCACCACCCATGAAATTTGTTAGAGTATCCGATTCATCATGCTCGTTGTCATTGTATTTACTTACTGAAAGACTGAAAACCGGCTCAAAACGGAAATATTTAAAGATTTGTACAGGCATGACGACTTTTGTAGGAATAGTGTAGCCGTAATAACCGTAATCGTCGTAAATAGCAGTGGAAAACCCCAGTCCTCCACCCATTCCGAATTTGACTTTGTTAAAATCCACCGGATTGGATTCAGCATACATTGAAAAACCGGAAAATAAGAAAACGATCAAAAAAATTAACTTTTTCATCACGACCTCCAGATAAAAATAAAAAACACCCCTTAACAAAACACACTGTTTAAAATAGTATATTAATGGATATTAGAAAATCTACTTTTTTAATAAATAATTTTGCCAGATTCGAGTTCGATGAGCTTTCTTTTCATTTCTTCGGCTCCGAAGAATCCGCCGAGCCGACCATCGGATTTGATGACACGGTGGCAGGGAATCACAAACGGGAACGGGTTGTTTTTCATTGCGGTTCCGACTGCTCTTGCGGCTTTTGGATAACCGGAGATAAGTGCAAGTTCGCCGTAACTCAGCGTTTCGCCCCGCTTTGTCTTGAAAAGTGTAAAATAGACATCTTTTCTAAATCTGGGAATTTGAGAAAAGTCAAACATTTCAAGATCAAATTCCTCGTTTTTGCCTTGACAGCAATTCTCAATCTTTTCAGCAAGTTGATTCACTTTTCCACAAGTTGAGAAATTTGAATCAGGATATTTTACGGCAACCCTCTGTTCAGCCGAGAATTTTGGATTTGAAATCACAATCTCTTTTATCTTTATCTGTTTGTTGTTTTTAAACCAGACAATTGCAACCGGCTCAAGAGCGGTGTGAAATAAAAAGATCGAAGGGGTCATTTGATGTTGACATTGAAAGTTCCGAGGATGAATCGTTTCTGTCCGTCATTGAAAGATTCGTTGTCGATCTCCATTCTTTCCTTATTGATGTAAAAACCGGTATAAATCTTGATTCCGCCTCCCGGATGACTTTTGGGAATTGTTGTGACAAATTCGTCCTTAAGAATGACTCCCTCCTCCCATTTATTTGTTGGATAAAACCCTTTCTGCGGGAAATCATCAAGCTTCCAACTGTGCGGGAGAGCACCGCTGTAAACATCAAAATGAAAAAACACTTTCCAGCTTTTCTCTATTTTTTTCAATATCTTATAATAAACCGTAAGGATCATTTCCTCATTTGGATCGAACCGGTCTTTATTTATGGTATATCCAACTATTTCTATTGAACCCTGACCGATCGTGGAATTTATTTTTTTGAGATTTTTAGGAAGTTCCTCTTCGGGCACAATGTTTTCCTTCCATGTCTCCATGGCCGCACTGTTGAGATCTTTCATTGAAGCGGAATACATTTCTATTTCCATATAAGTGTCAACGGCATCATCCATGATCTTCTTTATAGGAACACCGGGTTTTGAAAGGAGTGCCGACCTGAGCTCAGACACCTTTTTGTCCTTTGTTGTGATATAGACAGTGTTTTCAGGGTGTTTTTCTATAAGCTTTTGAATTTGTTCAACTTTATCAACCCTGTTCAAATGCTCATCAAGCCCCAGATAAAAATACATTGACCGGTTCTTCCAGTTGTCATAGTCAACTATTATGTCGCCATCTTTTTTCAGTTCAAAATATTTCTCAACAAGAAGCTTGGGTGTGAACACATCAAGCATTCTGGGAATCCAGTAAAAATTAATATATCCCGACCATGCGACAGTTGTTAAAACAAAACCGGCAACAGATATTTTCATCAGCACTTTTTTTAAAGGAGCTATTAAGGGAACAAGCACAAAAACAACCATGACCGGAACAAAAACAGCAAGATACGGAAGCATGTCAAAAACTCTGCCGAACCATGTCTGAACTTTATGTGTCGTAATGATATAGATAAGATCGGCATAGTTCATTCCCGTTCCGAGATCCTTTCCGACGATACCTACTATAAGCGCCGCAACTACGGCAATTACCGGATAAAGTTTGCCCATCTTTTCGTTTCTGAAAAGCTCAACGAACAGGACTGAAACTATGATCGACATGAACGGAACGACTGGAAAAATATAGTGAGGGAACTTTGTCGCAGCAAGGGTGAAAAACAGGAACATGAAGAAAAATGAGATGATGACATATCCTTCCTCTTTCTTTTCCTTCATCTTCAAAGCGCTGAAATAAAGCCCCGGAATTAAAAAACCTATCCATGGAAAAGTCCCTATGCTGAGCTGCCAGATATAAAACTCAAAAGGACCGTCGGGTTTGTTGATGGTACCTTCAAGCCGGCCGAAATGATGCTCTCCGAAAAACTCCTTGAAAAAAGGCATTCCGTGTCTGATCCCCATGTAAATATACCACCAGCCGCTTACAGCGAGGAATATTCCGGCTCCTTCAAACGGGCGGAGAGATCTGACAAATTTCCATGCATCTGAAAATATTTCATTTGTATTTTTGGAATAATCAAGCGTTACAAACATCCATATCAGAATTATCGCAACGGGAAAAAAAACAGACAAAAGTCCTTTCGTCAGCATTCCAAGACCCATGAAAAGATATGAGAGCCGTAAAAGTTTCTTGTTCCCGTCACGCTGACCTATGAACAGAAACCCTATCGAGCCGGTCAGGAATGTCACAAAAGCAATGTCCCACATAAACTGCCGGCTTATAAGATATGTGTAAGGCATGAATATTGTTATGAAGCCCGCCGCAAGCGATCTCGCCCTGTCTTTGAAAAGCTTTTCTGTGATGTAATATACCAGCAGAACGAATAAAATCCCGTTTATGGCAAAGGGAAGTCGCAGCGCCAGCTCGGTCGGTCCCAGAATTTTCATGAACGGGATAACCATCCAGAAACAGAATATAGGTTTTGACCAGAAATTGTGCTTTCCGAGATAGACAGGATCAAGGAACCAGTCCCATGAACCGCTTGCCATCATCTCCATCGCAACCCTGCCGTAATGCGGTTCCCACTGGCATAAAAGCGGATAACTGCCTATCAGAGGCATAAATACCAATGCCGATATCAAAGCCAGAAAAGTTTTTGGATGTTTGAATATAAGTTCTCTCATTTTACTGAATCTCCGGCAAATTCTGCACTAACTTTTTCATTATTCATTGCATTTCCCAAAATGATCTAAAAAAAACTTCGTGATTATAGATACAAAGCAAATCCATGTCAAAAAAACAAAAATTTGATAACTTATTCTCAATATGATATACCTCTTTGATTGTTAAGGATGCTGATAAATGAGAATTTTCTTTAGTTTTACTTTTTTCTTTTTCATATTTTTGAACATACAGCATATTTGTGCGGAAAATTCAGAACATTCATTCATAGACGGCAGAAGGTTTACCAAAGATGTCAAAGATGCCCTGATAAGCGGTGAAGAAAGCATGCTTCTTGAAAAAACAGCCATGTATCTCAAGGAAAAAGAGATATCCCACATTCCCAACTGTTTTGAATGCTCTCTTTTTCTTATACGATCTACAATTGATTCCTCTTCTGCGGTTCAACTTGTCGCTGCTGACCTCGCTGTAAAATTCTCCCCCGATCTTCCTGAAGCACGCCTTCATTTCATATCACGGCTTATAAAGTTCGCACCTTTTAAAACGGCAAGGATCTTGAGTGAAACAAGAGAAATGATCAAAGCTTTTTTCTGTTTTCCTCCAAGAGACGCTTTTTTCTATTCCGTTTTAAACACCATACTTAAAGCATGTCTAGTTTTCATCTTCATATACTTTCTCATCATCGGATTGAAATATCCTTCTCTGATCATCCACCGGTATATGCATCTTGCAGGTCATTCAAAATTCTATGCCGTGTCACTTGCTTTAGTTGTAGCGCTCTCTTCGTGGATACTTGTTCAGAATGAACACAATCTTTTCCTTGTCATTATGACATTTCTGGTATTTCTGACAGGAGTTTCGGTTCTGAGGGAGAAAATAATACTGTATGCAGTGTTCATTATTGCGCTTCTCGCCCATGGCGGAATAATTCTCACGGGAGCTTCAGAAGATCCGAGCATAGACAGAAAGACAGCCATGAACAATCTGTATGCCGTTTACTCGCCGTCATCCTCGGACATCGGGAAAATAGAACTTTCAGCTCCCGGCGGTCAGATGGCTAGAGGGTTCATTCATTTTTATAAAGATGAGCATGAAAAAGCTGTGTTTCACCTGAAAAAAGAACTCGACATCATATCAGACGGAAAAATAAAAACATCTATTTATAATATCCTCGGGCTTTCCCTCGCGGCACTTGGAAACTATAAAGAGGCAGTCAGCTATCTGAAGACCGCCTATGATGAATCCGGCAATATCCACATCGGCTATAACCTTGCAAAAACAATGTACGAAGGCGGAATGACCGAAGATGCGACAAATTTTGAAAAACAACTCCTTGAAACGGCAGGTGCCGTAACTCTTTCATATCCTCATATTGAATATCCGGGAATGTTCAGGGCATGGAGATATGTTTCAAGCGGAAAGACAGGAGACAGATTTGAAAACTGGGTAAGATTTTTTCTTTTTATTTTAAGCGCCCTGTTCTTCTATATGATGCTTCTGCTTGTACGAATGAACTATATTAAAGGAATATCTCTCTCAAGATGTCTGGAATGCGGTATCGTCATGTGTTCAAAATGCAATGCAGGCGGCCAGCATGTGTGCGTTGTCTGCAAACTGATGAAAGCCGATCCTGAAGTTTTCTTAAAAGGTGAAAAGGAAAAATATGAGGTCAGGAGAAACAGGTTCTTTGCAAGACACTCTGTCTACACATCCATATTTAATTTCATGTGTCCGGGCGGGGGTCTAATATTTTCGAATAAAGTTCTTGAGGGTTCTGCGTATCTTTTTATAACGGTTTTTCTTTCAATACTGATCGTTAACAGGAACACCGGGCTTGTTTTCAACATAAATACAGGGGATTCCGGCACAATGACATTTATTTTAACAGCACTGATAGCTGTAATATATCTCATATCAATCGTGCGCGGATTCTTCGTATCAAGGGGGGATTGATTTGGCTGTTGTTCTGGAAAAAACGGCATCAAACCAGATAGTATTGAGCGGTTCTATACAAAATACATCTTTTTTTGACATTTTAAGGGACATTGCTCTTCCCAAGTATTCAGGAATGCTTAAAATAAAAACAGGCAAAAAAGAATACCGCTATTATTTCAAGGAAGGAATCATCATTTATGCTGAAAATTCAATTGAAAGAATGGACCAGCTTATCCTTTCGACGATAAAACAAGCTGAGATCGTTTCAAGAGAGACTGTCGTAAAATGTGAAAAAATGAAATCGAAACTGATGAAAAGTCTTCTTGAAATACTCATTGAAGAAGGTCATGTCTCAATGCTTTTATATTCAAAGATCATCAGTGCGGCTGTGAGAATGAACATACTTGAGGGTTTTTTTGCCAGAAAAGGAATTTATTCTTTTGAACTCAGAAACAGTGTCAGAGAGGTTCACGGTGTCAAATCTGTTGACATAAGAAACGCTCAGCAGCTTGCTTCAATGTCGGATGAAAAACTGAAAACCGTCAAAAAGATCCTTCTTTCAATGAACTGTGACATTCTGACAAACAAAGATGCGGCTTATTTTTCAGTTAACAAGTCATTTCTACAGAACTTTCTTGTTACAGAGATAGATTTCATACAATACATCTCAAAAGCGGCTGAGGATTTTTTAAGCGGCGGATGGACAATGCGCAGCAGGTTTGCAACACCTGTGATCTTAAAAACCGGAGTTCTGTATCTTTTCAGAACATTTGTTTTAGCAGGAATATTTGTTTTCCTTTATCTTGCAACAATGACAACAACATTTGAAACCAGAAAACAGCACAGAAGTGTCAAAGATTTTTATTTTTTTAAAATATCGCTTATGTCTTCTCTCATGTCATTTGAGAGCGGAAATGAAACAGACACCAAAGATCTGATCAGGTCAGGAATGATCTTGGAGCATGAATTTGATCTGTCCGGTACTGAAAAAAGTGATGACAAATAAACGATTTATTCCGAAACGGAGGGAAATATGGAACTGATAACTAAGAAAAGACTTAAACCCGAATTGTTGAGATACTACCCTGATCTCTCAAAATATAAGGGAAAAACAACAAAAAACATCAAGCCCGTCTCCCAGCTCGTTTTTCAGAAAAGGGGCTTTGAGGCACTGGACTTCGGAATGACTATAAACAAAAAGGGGTTCAACATATATGTAGCCGGCGATACCGGAACCGGTAAAACATCAAATGTAAAAAAACATGTTGAGGATATCGCTCTGAAAATGGGCACTCCGGATGATATGCTCTATGTTTATAACTTTAAAAACCCTGATGCGCCTAAACTTCTCTACATGAAAGCCGGCACCGGTGAAAGATTTGTCAAGGATATGGAAGACCTTCTTGATTATTTTATTTTTCAGATCCCGAGACAGCTTGAAAGTGAAAGTTTTGAGATAAAAAAGAGTGAAGTTGTAAGGTGGTATCAGGAAGAAAGTCAGAAGAACTATCTTGAAATAGAAAAAGAAGCTCTTGAACTGAGTTTCCTTCTTAAGTCGACACAAAACGGACTGGTAATAAACCCGATAGTTGAAGGGAATCCTATTGACAAGGAGAAGTTTGATACTCTTAGCGATGAAGAAAAAGAGGTCATCAGAGAAAACGAAGAGGCACTTCAGGAAAAACTGATAGCTTACTTCCATAGAGAAAGAGGTCTTGAAAAAGAATATAAGGAAAAAATGACCAATCTCCGTCAGACCATGGTACGGCTGATCGTTTCGGAACCTTTGAGAGAGCTCAAGAAAAAACACTCTAAAAACGAGCATTTTGATCTTTTCCTTGAAGATCTTGCAGAACATATCGTCAATAATTTCGATGAGTTTTTTATTTACAGGGACATTGAGGAAGGCAAAGCCGATCCGTCAAAGACAGTTGTTCCCGATTTTAAGGAATACAAAGTTAATCTGCTGGTGAACAACAAAGATCTGAAAGGGGCTCCGGTAATTTATGAAACAACTCCGACATTCCAGAGCATAATGGGTTATTTCGAATTTGAAGAGATGCACAACTCCCTTTTCACAGATTTCACAAAAATGAAGCCGGGCGCACTTCACAAGGCGAACGGCGGATTCCTGATCATCCAGGCGAACGACATCCTTAAAAACTATTATGCATGGACAGCTCTCAAAAGGGCGATAAGGAACCGCTCTCTCAAAATGGGAGATATCGACATAGATTTCAAGTACAGGGTCAATACCATTCCCGACCCGGAACCTGTCACACTTGATGTAAAAGTCATCCTGATCGGCGATGATTATATCTACCATCTTCTCTACAACCATGATCCTGATTTCAGAAGGATATTCAGGGTAAAAGCCGACTTTGACTCGACTATTGATATTAATGCTGACACAACAGATTCGTTGATCGGTTTCATTTCACGGGTTGTCAATGAAGATTGCGATCTTCCTTTCGACCTTTCCGCTATCAGACGGCTTCTCCATTACAGTTCAAGAAAATCGGAAGACCAGAAAAAATACAGGATACATGCAAGCGATATAGTTGAAATTATTGTAGAATCAGTTTTCTGGGGTAAAAGAAAGAATAAAAAGATGGTGGACGAGGAACTTGTCAGAACTGCGATCGAGAGCAGGGAGAAACGACATGCACGGTTCAAGGAACACTACTATGAATCAATAAAAAGAGGCACCATTCTCATCGATGTCAAAGGAAAAAAGACCGGTCAGATAAACGGACTTGCAGTATATTCGATCGGTGACTTCAGTTTCGGCATCCCCTCAAGAATAACAGCAAAGGTTTTTGCAGGAAGAAAAGGGATCGTCAACATTGAAAGAGAATCTCGCCTGTCCGGAGCTATTCATGACAAAGGAGCAATGATATTGGCAGGTTATCTTGGCAGCATCTTTGCTCAGGACAAACAGCTTTCAATCATTGCATCAATCGCTTTTGAGCAGAGTTATGGCGGAGTTGACGGTGACAGTGCAAGCTCCACCGAGCTTTATGCGCTCCTTTCCGCATTGTCTGAGATCCCGATAAAACAACACATTGCAGTAACCGGCTCCATCAACCAGATGGGAGACATTCAGCCGATAGGCGGAGTAAACGAAAAGATAGAAGGGTTTTTCGAGATATGCAAAATAAAAGGGCTCACGGGAGATCAGGGAGTTATTATCCCTATTCAGAACATTGAAAATCTTAATCTGTCTGATGAAATTGTCGAAGCTGTCAGAAAAGAGAAATTCCATATTTATGCTATCAAGAACATTCTTGAAGGAATTGAAATCCTTACAGGAATTCCAGCAGGAAAAAAGAACAGCAACGGTACATTTACTGCGGGCTCAGTATTTGAGAAAGTTGATAAAAAGATCTGGCAGCTCAACGAGGTAAAATAGTAAAGATGCCTAAAATCGAAATGAATTTTCAAAGCTCTAAGCAAGATAAAGAGATCTGGGAGTGGCTTGAAAACAACCTTAAGCACATACTTGAAAAAAAGATCGGAGTTGAAAAAATTGAGGTGATCCCCGATAAAAATTCAAAAAAGATCGAATTTAAGGGTCGTACCGTCAGGGGAACACTTGTTTTAAACAACGGTTGTGTAAGTATCGTTGTCGAGATACCTCTTCTTTACAGATTTTTTACTCCTCACATAAGATCGGCAGTTGAGAAGATCTTCGACCAGATATGATTGAACGCTACAAAACAGTCTTTGAGCAGGCAGGACCAGTCGAAATAAAGGAAAAGGGAAGTCGTTTCATTTCATACTGCTTCCATGTCAAAACGAAAGATGATATAGATAACATCCTGAAAACACAGAAGAAAGAACACTACGATTCAACACATGTCTGTTATGGTTACATTCTCGGAGAAGGTGAAATAAAACTTTTCAGATATAGTGATGACGGAGAACCTTCGGGAACTGCGGGACTGCCTATATACAATGAAATATTGAGAAAAGAGCTATTCAATGTGCTTGTCACAATTGTCAGATATTACGGAGGAACAAAACTCGGAACTGGAGGACTCACAAGGGCATACGGCGGATCAGCAAGAGAAGTACTTGAAAAAGCCGCAATTGCAACAGTGGAGATAAAGAAAACCGTAACAGTGGAAGCATCGTTCGATCTCACAGGACTGGTGATGAACCATATCAGCCACTTTTCAGGAATTGAAATTATTTCAAATAGTTACAACGAAAAAGGCATTTTGCTGGAAATATTTATACCTATCGGGACAGTCGAGAAATTCAAAGACGACCTAATTGAGAAAAGCGGTGGAAAGATCGTTTTTCACAAACCGTAATATTTAAGATCTTCAGTTAAGAACCCCAGTAACTTTTTCGACTTCTTCGACTATGAGATATTCGTTTTTCAGGACATTTTCGAACATGGGATACATGAACCGGTCTTTTTCCATGAAAGGCACTGTTTTCCTTATAAGTTCATATGCGGCTTTTACTCCTGCTCCAGGGATAAGCGGTTTTCTGAAATCTATCGCCTGCATTGCGGTAAAAATCTCCATGCATATAATTTTCACTGTGTTATCAACAACTTGAGCACATTTTCTTGCGGCTGTTGTCCCCATGCTGACATGATCTTCCTTGCCTGCTGAGGTGGGAATCGAATCAACTGTCGCAGGGAAGCAGAGAGTTTTATTTTCACTTGCAATGCTTGCCGCTGTGACATGGGCGATCATAAACCCGCTGTTAAGCCCTTTCTCTTTTACCAGAAATGCCGGGGCCTGCGAAAAGACAGGGTTTATCATCTGCTCGATCCTTCTTTCCGAAATGCTTCCGATCTCTGAAACTGCCGCTGTGAGATAATCCATCACAAGTCCTATCGGTTCACCGTGGAAGTTGCCGGCGGAAATGGTCTCTTTTTCTTCAGGAAAAATGAGCGGATTGTCAGTTGATGAATTAATTTCAGTAGTTATGACAGATTCGGCATGTCTTAATGCATCTCTGACCGCTCCGTGAACCTGCGGAGCACAGCGGAGAGAATAGGCATCCTGAACCTTTGAACAGCATGTATGACTATCCCTGATTTCAGAATCCTTAATTATTCTAAGCACATTTTCTGAAACTTCCATCTGTCCGCGGTGAGCTCTCACAACATTCACTTTTCTATCAAATGCTCTGTCTGTCCCCATTATCCCTTCAAGAGTTGAAGTAACTGCAATATCAGCAAGTTTCAGCAGATTTCTGACTCTGCTCACCGTAAGACACCCTATTGCGGTCATTGCCTGAGTTCCATTGATCAGAGCAAGCCCTTCCTTTGCTTTCAGAACAACGGGCGTTATCCCTTTTTCTTTAAATATTACAGCAGTATCCACCTTTTCGCCATGCTCATTTATCACAAATCCTTCACCCACAAGAACCAGTGCAAGATGAGCCAATGGTGCAAGATCGCCGCTCGCCCCGACACTCCCCTGGCAGGGAATGAAAGGAACAATATTTTTATTAATTATTTCAAGGAGTTTGTCAAAAGTTTCAAGTGTAATTCCGCTGTAGCCCTTTGCAAGAACATTTGCCCTCAGAACCATTATGGCCCGGACTGTTTCTTTGTCATAAGGGGTTCCCACGGCAATAGCGTGACTTCTGATAAGATTTATCTGAAGCTCTTCAAGATTTTCATGTGCGATCTTTACATCGCTTAAAATTCCGAACCCTGTGTTTATCCCGTAAACCGGCTTGTCATCGTCAAGGATCGAGTCAACGAACTGGCGGCATTTAGCCATTTTCGCCCTTGTGCTTCCTTCAACTTCTACAATTGCATTTCCTTTTGCGATCTCGACTACATCGCTGATCGTCAGCTTTTCACCATCAAGAAATATTTTTTTCATGATCAATCCTCCAAAAACAAATTTCGCAGGAAGAATAATAACAAAAATGAAAAATTAAAAGAAAATCAGACCTATTTTTTTAAGAACTGCCGCGGCAACATTGTAAAAGAGAGAATCTTCGGTCAACCGCTTCAGTTCAATGAGAATATTCCTTTTAAAAAGTGCCTGCATGATATAGACCATGACCGTCAGTATCGCTATTCCCCTGAAAAATCCTGCCGCAACCCCGATAGTCTTGTTAATATCTCCAAGCACCCCTTCCCTTTCCTGAATGAGACCTTTCAAAGTAAGATATGTCACCCAGTATAAAGCGAAATATACAATAAGAAAAGCGAAAATGTAGGAACTTGTGTACATTTTAGGGCCTGTGAACTCCTTCATCGCTGACTCAAGAGAAGGGATCTTGAAAAGAGAAAAAACACCGATAAGTATAATTAATTTAAGCACTTCTCTAATGCCGCCCGCAAGATAGTCCGCTATCATTGCAAGAATTATGAAAACCACTGCACCGACATCAAATGCCATTTTTCACCATAAAAAAATCTGTGGTATTTTTACTTATTTGGAAAGAAATATCAAATATCTGAAAATATTTATGAACTAAACCTTGCTCATTCCGAGTTTGATCGCTTCTTCGTTGATGGGGATCATACTGTGATGACGGGCAGGAAGAGTGTCTTTGAGTGCAAGAATGAGAGATTCTGTTTTCACCATCGGATTTGCCTTAAGAAGTGCTCCGAGTGCGATCATGTTCATGACCTGGGTATTTTTTATAACATTTGTTGCGAGTTCAATTGCCGGAAGTGCGATGACTGTTATATCTGTTCTTGTCGGTGCTTCCTTGATTGTCGAGCTCTCCCATATCAATATTCCTCCTTTCTTCACTTTCGGTTCAAACATTTTGAGTGAAGGAAGATTGAAAACGACAGCGACATCATAGGCCTGAACTATCGGGCTTGAAATAGGTTTGTCACTGATATTCACCATGCAGTTTGCCGTTCCGCCTCTCATTTCCGGTCCGTATGACGGCATCCAGCTCACTTCCTTACCTTCTTTCATTGCAGCATAGGCAAGAAGTTTTCCCATCGAAAGAACTCCCTGACCGCCGAATCCTGCAAAAATCATTTCAGCAAGCATATTATTTTCCTCCTAGTTATTTGTTTTCAGTAGCAGTAACATCTTTTTTTACGCCGAGCGGATAATATGAAATCATATTATTCTTAACGAATTCAAGCGTTTTTACAGGAGCCGTTTTCCAGCCCGAAGGACAGTTTGAAACAACTTCAAGGAATGTCGTTCCCAGTTTCTGCTGCTGAATTTCAAAACATTTTCTTATAGATTTCTTTGCCTTTCTGACATTTGCCGGAGTATCGAGAGTGACTCTTTCGCAGTATGCGACACCGGGAAGCTGACTGATTATCTCAGCCATTTTAAGAGGATATCCGACATGTTTCGGATCTCTTCCGTAAGGGCTGGTAGTCGTTTTCTGACCTTCAAGTGTAGTTGGAGCCATCTGGCCACCGGTCATACCGTAAATAGCGTTATTTACAAAGAAAATCGAAAATTTCTCGCCACGGTTGCAGGCATGGATAGTTTCAGCAGTTCCGATCGCCGCAAGGTCACCGTCTCCCTGATAAGTGAAAACAAATTTGTCAGGAAGGGTTCTTTTTATACCTGTTGCAACAGCACATGCTCTTCCGTGAGCCGCCTGCTGGAAATCTATGTCCATGTAATCATAGGCGAAAACCGAACATCCGACAGGGCTTACACCGATTATGTCCTCTTTGATCCCCATTTCTTCAACCACTTCCATGATCAGTTTGTGAAGAGTGGAGTGAAAACATCCGGGGCAGTAATGCATTCTGGTATCAAGAAGCGTCGACGGTCTTTTATAAACTAATTCATATCCTTCTTTCATTTTATGCCTCCTTACATTTTCATTTTGATCTGATCAAGGATCTCTTCAGCCGTAGCAAGAATTCCCCCTGTTCTGCCGTAAAAATAAACCGGCTTGCGACCGTTTACGACAAGCCGTACATCTTCAACCATCTGACCGACACTCATTTCGATCGTCATGAACATCTTTACATCAGGTTTTGCCGCAAGTTCATCAAGCTTTTTTGAGGGGAAAGGCCAGAGTGTTATCGGCCTGAGAAGACCTATTTTCAAACCCTGCTCTCTTCCAAGATCAACAACTTTCTTGCATATTCTGCTGGAAAGTCCATATGCACTGATTATTATATCGGCATCATCAAGATTGTATGATTCGTAACGCACTTCTTCATTTTCTATTTTTGCATATTTTGCCTGAAGTTCGTTGTTCTTTCTTTCCATTTCATCTGATTTTATGTTAAGCGATGTAAGGAGATTTTTCTTAACGCCACCCTTTCTTCCGTTTGTCGCCCACGGCTTTTCAGCTCTCATCTCTTCAGCACTTCTCAAGGGATACGGCTCGGGAAGCTCTATCTTTTCCATCATCTGACCGATCGCTCCGTCAGTAAGAATGAGAACCGGATTGCGCCATTTATCAGCAAGATCAAATGCCATAACAGTGTGATCTACCATCTCCTGAACCGAATTGGGAGCAAGAACGATAAGCCGGTAGTCACCATGCCCGCCGCCTTTCACTGCCTGAAAATAGTCACCCTGGCTTGGCTGAATGGTTCCAAGACCGGGACCGCCGCGCTGAACATTGACAAAAACAGTGGGAATTTCAGCGCATGCTATATATGAAACCGCTTCCTGCATCAACGAATAGCCGGGAGATGATGTTGTTGTCATAACTCTTCCGCCTGCTCCGCCTGCTCCGTAAAGCATATTAGCTGCAGCAACCTCACTTTCTGCCTGAAGAACACAAACTCCCGGATGGTTGGGAACTTCACGGGAAAGATATTCAACAACTTCTGACTGGGGAGTTATCGGATATCCGAAATAACCGGTCATGCCAGCTCTTAAAGCGGCCTCCGCCAGAGCCTCGTTTCCTTTCATAAAAGCAATCTTCCTTCCAGACACTTTTGCCTCCATCTTATTGAAATTATTAACTACTTTGACTGTTTGTAAACTGTTATCGCCGCATCAGGGCAGATCATGGCACAGTTTGCACAACCGATACATTTTTCCGGTTCGGCAAGATATGAATAATGCAGACCGAAAGAGTTGGTGTCATCCATTTTAAGAGCAAGACATTTTACCGGACAATAATGAATGCAAAGACCGCAGCCTTTACAACCTTCAACTGAAATTTCCACAAATCCTTTTGCTGCCATTTCTTCCTCCAAGAATTGAAATTGAAATTAACAAACGCACTGGTGAATGTATCACCTAAAGATATAAAAATCAAGTGGGAAAACGCAAAAAATAGAGCATTATTAACTTTTGTTGCTAATGAGATTAAGCGTGTTATTTCAGAGTGTTATAAAAATTTGCTCAAATTGGGCAATTATTTTTTTGCAGGAGCCGCCTTTTCAATTGAAAGAAGTTCCACTTCAAAAACGAGTGTTTCGCCCGGTCCGATATTCTGACTGCCGTAGTCACCGTATGCGAGGTCTGAAGGAATGAAAAATTTGAATTTTGCCCCTTTCTTCATAAGCTGCAGACCTTCCGTCCAGCCCTTGATAACTCTGTTGAGGGGGAACTTAGCCGGCTGGCCTCTTTTTACAGAACTGTCAAATTCGGTCCCGTCAAGAAGAGTTCCCGTATAATGAACTTCAACTGTATCCTCGGCTTTGGGGTTCGGACCTGTTCCTTCCTGTTCAACTATGTACTGGAGCCCCGATTCAGTGACCTTCACGCCTTCTTTTGTCTTGTTTTCTTCGAGAAACTTCAGCCCTTTTTCTTTGTTTGCTGATGATTTCTGCGTCATCTCCTCCTGCATTTTCTTCATCATTTCCTGCTGAAGTTCATTCAGAGCTGTCATTTTCTCTTCTTCAGTGATAAGAGCATTGCCGTCAATACCGGACTTAAAACCGGCAATGAAAGTCCTCATATCAAGTTCAACACCCCTTGATTTAAAATTTGTTGAAATATCAAGACCGAGTGCATAACTTCTTTTGTTAAGCCCTTCCTGAATGTCCTCTTTGACGACCGGTTTTTCTTCGGGCTTCTGAGAAGGCATCTGGCACGAAATGATCGCAAGAGCTGCCGCTGCAAATAAAAAAACGGAAATTTTTTTCATCATATCTCTCCTTGAGATTAAAGTTAACAAAAAGACCCGAAACATTACCAGAAAAAACATTTTTAGCAAAATTATTTAGTGCTATCCGTAAAATTCACGCAGCCATTAAGTTTTTTTTGACTTACGATGACTTTTCTAAGAAACTTACCCGACTTTTTTTTTGGAGGAGCGATCAATGTTTGCAATGTTGAAAAACTATTTTTCAGAATTCAAGATCCTTAAAACAGTAAGTAAGGAATTCTGGCTTGTCAATGCTATTCAGTTCTTTGACGGTCTATCTTATTTTTCAGTTATTATTGTCATTTCCATGTATCTGACTGAAAATGTAGGATTCAGCGATTACGATGCCGGTGTATGGCAGGGGATTTTCTTTCTATTTATTACCGCGTTCATGTTTACAGTCGGTTCGATCTGCGATGCAATAGGTGTGAAAAAATCATTCCTTTTTGCCGCATTTCTTTTGATGGTAAGCCGTCTTGGAATGGGTGTAGGACCGGAAATGTTTGCAGGAGATGCACTGAAGTATGTCATAATCGCAATGCTTCTGATCATGGCTCTTGGAACAGCAGTGCTTGTCACGAACACCAATACTGCACTTCGTCACTTTACTTCAAAAGAGAACAGAGCGACCGGGTTTAATGTCTATTATCTGATAATGAACATCGGTGCCGCCATTGCAGGGTTCGGTGTTACCGACGGATTCAGGAACTGGCTCGGCACAGTTAAAGGCAATCTCGCTATTTTTACCTTCGGTTTTGTAATGAGCGCAGTCTGTTTTGTTGCCGCATATATGATAAATGAAAGCAACCGTGAAGAAAAAGAAGAACCGAAAGAACCCGGAAAATCAAAAACTCCGATACAGATATTTGCAGAAGTATGGAAGGAAAAGCCATTCCAGAAACTTGTTTTCTTCCTTGTGCTTACTCTCGGAGTCCGGCTTGTTTTCACTCACCAGACAATGGTTATGCCCAAATATTATCTGAGAACTCTTTATGCTGATTTTCAGCTTGGTGCAGTTAACTCATTAAACCCGATAATTATAGTTGTGGGACTTATCCTTGTAATTCCGATACTTAATAAATTCAATATTGTTAAACTTCTTGTTGTCGGCATGGGGATTTCAGCCGTTTCCCTTCTTTTCCTTGCAGTTCCAGGAGAATGGATAACCGCAGTTCCAGGCATCAGAAATCTCGATCAGGCATATTACTGGGTTATCGTACTTCAGATCCTTGTTTTTGCAGTTGGAGAACTTATTTTCTCTCCAAGATTTGTTGAGTATGTCGCATCCGTTGCTCCTAAAGACAAAGTCGCGTCCTACATGGGGCTGTCTGCGTTGCCGATGTTCATTGCCAGACCATTGAACGGTTTTGTAAGCGGGCTTCTTATCGCGGGTCTTTCGTATGACGGAATAAGAGCAAAGATCGACACAGGGAATATTGATTATCTCAACAGTCCTGAGTTCATGTGGATGATATACTTTGCTCTTGCCATAATGAGCCCCGTTGCTGTAATTGCACTTAAAAAATCTCTTTCTCAGGAAAACATTGATGAAGCTCCTTCTTCAGAGCCGCAAACGGCATCTCAAACTGAAGAAGCGAATTAAGGAGGGTAAAATGACAAATTATAAAGCAATAATAAGAGATGGCCTTATTCTCATGGTCATCAGCACAGTGTTCGCCCTCGTATTCAAAGTCGGATTTGATCAGTTAAGAGGCCAGGTTCAGGATGATCCCCTTATAACTGCATCGCTTCAGGACAACATTGATATGATGATAACCACTTTAAGTGAAGAAAGCTTTAAGAAAGATCCGCAGGGCAAACAGACATATGAAGAGTTCACAAAACTCATGACCAACAAACAGGATGAACAGAAAAGATCTCCTATAATGTGGGTTGCATATGTAAATTTTTATGATCGCCAAATAATAAAAAGCAAGGAAGAAAAACGGCTTGTTGCTGCAAAACTGCTGCTTGAAAAAGGTGCGGATATCGGCTTGAAAGACGAGCATGGCTGGACCGCTTTGTCATGGGCGTCATGGACAGGTTTTCCAACACTGGTTTCACTTTTCATCGAAAAAGGGGCTGATCTGAATATCACTGATCTTAAGGGTCAAACGCCGCTGATGATAGCTTCTATAAGATCTAATGATGAGGTTGTCAGAATACTTCTTGAAAAGGGTGCTGACAGAGAGATCAAAAACAGTGAAGGTAAAAACGCTCTTGATTTTGCACAGGAATATTTAAACAGGTATCCTGAAAGAAAATCAAACTACGAAAATATAATTTCGTCCCTTCAGACAGTTGTAAAAGTTGAAGAACCGAAACCTGCTGAAGAACCGCAAGCCGCTGAAGAGGAAAAACCTGCAACTGAAGTTCCTGTAGAGCAAAAAGCCGAATAATTTTTAAGAAAATCTCTTTGAAAAACGGTCAAGAATAATTATCACAGCAATTCCAAGAACCATAAGAAACAGACAGAACACAAAAGAGAGTCCGAAACTTTCAGGAAAAACATTCGGTTGAGAAACAATATGTTCCTTTCCACGAATGATCTCAATAACTGCTTCGCCTTTCCACGGCCAGATCCTTCTCATTGAGCCGGCCATGAGTCCGGTTAGAAAAGCAAGTGTGATGCTGTGCCATTTAGATAAAAGCCAGTTTAAAAATCTTGAAAAACCGGCAAGCCCCGCTGCACAGCCCAGACAGAAGATGATAATGATAATGAGATTGTTCACTCCCGTTATTTCGTTTACAGAAAAAGGTGACTTCAGGGTTCCGGTAATAAATTCATATTTTCCAAGTATCAGCAGAATGAACGCACCGCTTATTCCCGGAAGGATCATAGCGCAGATCCCGATAACTCCGCTTAAGAAGATGAACCACAGTCCGGTGGGAGTTGAAACAGGAATGAGACCGACAATGAGATACGCCATTACAATTCCGGCAACTATTGAAATGTACTCAGCTGTTTTCCATTTTACCTGTTTTCCTACCACATATATTGATGCGGCAATAAGTCCGTAGAACAAACTGAATGTCGGTGGCTGATGATTCTTTAAAAGAAAGTTCATCAACCTTGAAAGAGATATGATCGCAACTGCAATACCTGAAAAAAGAACAACAAGAAACCTTATGTGAACTTCAGCTATTGCCCCTTTTATATCAAATTTCAGAAGTTTTTTAAAAAAAACAATGTCAACCGATTTAATTGCCGCAAGAAGCTTCTGATAAATTCCTGCTATAAGGGCAATAGTTCCTCCCGAAACACCGGGAATTATGTCAGCTCCGCCCATACAGAGACCTTTTGCAGCAAGAACTGCCGCCTCTTTAAGGGAATTTGGACCGGGAGATTTCATAACTGCCTGCCTGAAAGTCATTTTTTCCATTTTTCACCTTATTTTAATCAATTGTTTTTTATTTTTTCAAGAAGAGAATCGTTGGAAAAAGAAAGTTTCAACGGAGAAATGCTTATGAATCCTTCGCTGACAGCATTACAATCGCTCCCTTCAATATTTTCAAAAAGATGCTGATTGCCTCCGATCCAGTAGTATTCTCCACCTCGGGGATCTGTTCTTTTAACAACTTCTCCACCGTAAAGTCTCTTACCCAGAGAAGTCCACTCGATTTTATAATCCTTTTTTTTCAAAGCTGTATCAGGAATGTTGATGTTAAAAAGATGCGGAATTGAATAAAGTTCATTTTTCCCTATCTTTACTTCAATATCAGGAATTATAATGTCAAAAAGAACTTTTGCCGCAATACTGAAAAGATCATCACAAAAGCTCTCTTTATCTGAAATGTAAAGTGAAACCGCAAATGAAGTTATGCCGTTATAAAAAGTCTCAATAGCTGCGGCGACAGTACCCGAATAAGTTATGTCATTTCCGAGATTGCCCCCCTTGTTTATTCCGGAAACCGCAAATACCGGTTTTTCTTTTAAAAGCTCGTGAAGACCTAAAAAGACTGCGTCTGTCGGAGTCCCTGTTACACCGAAACGATTGTTGGAAAATTTCTTTATTTTCAGAGGTTTGTCAAGAGTTATCGAGTGACCCGCACCGCTATTTTCATAAAGCGGGGCAGCGGTAAAAAAAGGAATGCCCCTGCTTTCAAGGTCTTCTTCAACTGCATTAAGTCCGGCGGCATGAATACCGTCGTCATTTGTCAATAATATTTTTTCGTTCACAATATTTTAAAAGTGGTCGGGATGACTGGATTTGAACCAGCGACCACTTGAACCCCATTCAAGTACGCTACCCAGGCTGCGCTACATCCCGACCTTTAAAAACAAAATCCTGAAAAAAATCAGGACTTGTTTTATAAACTTTATTTCTTGCTGTTAAGCCGGTCTTTAAGCACCTGGCTGTGATGGAATGTCGCAACCTTACGCTTGCTGATAGTCAACGGCTTGTTTGTCTGGGGATTACGACCCTTTCTTTCTTTCTTGTCTTTTACGACAAATTTTCCGAATCCGCTGATCTGGATCTCACCATCATTTACCAATCCTGTTTTAAGCTCTTCAAAGAACATGTCAACAAGTTCTGCTGCATGCCTTTTGTCAACCTTCATCTGCTCGTAAACAAGTTCCGCAAGTTCTACTTTAGTTACGCTCATTTTGTCCCCCAATTTATCAGTTAACGGCTCTGGCTTCTTCGATCACCTTATCGAAAGCCCCGGGATCTTCAACTGCAAGAAATGCAAGTACTTTTCTATCAATATCTATATTTGCTTTATTAAGCATGTCAATAAATGTTGAATAGGTGAGACCTCTTTCTCTGACAGCTGCATTGATTCTTGTAATCCAAAGCTTTCTGAAATCTCTCTTTTTAAGTTTTCTATGCGCAAAAGCATAGGCCCAGCCCCTTTCGACTGTTTCCTTGGCAACTCTGTAGGTCTTTGACCTTGACTGATAGTTGCCTTTTGCGGCCTTCATTATCGTGGCTCTTCTTCTTTTTGCTTTAAATCCTCTTTTAACTCTCATTTTGGACTCCTTTAATTTTAACCGTACGGCAGAAGTTTCTTGAATGCGGGAACATCACAGTTCTCGATCATTACACCCTTTCTCAAATCTCTTTTTCTCTTACGGCTTTTCTTTGTAAGAATGTGACTTTTAAAAGCATGCCATCTTTTAAGTTTTCCGCTACCGTTGGATTTAACTCTTTTTGCGGCTGCTCTATTGGTTTTCATTTTGGGCATAGCACTCTCTCCATCAGTTTTTTTGCGATACCATCATCGTCATTTTTTTATTTTTCACGATACTGTCAAGTTCGATCTGAAGAGTGTCCTCTCCACCTAGTTCCTTAACGATAAGATTGAGATTCTCCAATGCTTTTTCAGCAAACATGATCTCTCTTCCTCTAAAAAAAACAGTGAACTTGACCTTGTTCCCTTCTTCAAGAAATTTTTTGGCCTGACGAACTTTCGTCATAAGGTCGTGCGTGTCGGTATTCGGTCTGATCTTCAGCTCCTTGATCTCGACAACGACCTGATTGGCCTTCGCCTTCTTGGCTTTCTTTTTCATCTTGTACAGATGTTTACCATAATCCATGATCTTGCACACAACGGGGTCTGTGTTCGGGGAAACACAAACGAGATCCAGCCCGAATTCTCTTGCTTTTTCCAAAGCATCCCTTTTTGCAAGGACACCCAGTACCTCACCGGTCGGAGCTATTACTCTCATGGTGCCGGATTTAATCGTCTCATTGACAAGTCCAACACCCTGGGAAGCTGCCGCTCCATTGGATTCGGCTTTACTGTTTTTCATCAATAGTAAACTCCGTTAAAATTTTCCTTGTTTAACATATTTATAAAGTCTTCGACTGTAACGGCTTCCTGTTCACCGCTTCTATTCCGTACACTTATTATTTTAAGATCGGCTTCATTATCCCCGATAACAACAATGTACGGTGTTTTTTCCATAACCCATTCTCTAATCTTATAACCGATCTTTTCATTTCTTTCGTCAAATTTCACTCTTATCCCGTTCTCAACAAGCATATCCCTGAATTTGGAAGCTGTTGCGTTGTGTCTGTCAGAAACAGGAAGAACCGCCACCTGTACCGGAGAAAGCCACACAGGGAAAGCTCCTTTGAAATGTTCAATAAGAACTCCGAAAAATCTTTCGATAGAACCGAGAAGCGCTCTGTGAACCATTATAGGTCTGTGTTCTGCTCCGTCATCACCGGTGTATGAAATATCAAATCTTTCCGGAAGGTTGAAGTCAACCTGAATTGTGGTAAGCTGCCAGAGCCGACCGATCGAATCGGTGACATTTATATCTATTTTAGGTCCGTAGAAAGCTCCGTCACCCTCATTTGTCTCCCATGAAAGTCCGCTTTTTTCAAGCGTATTTCTAAGTGCCTCTTCTGCTTTATCCCAGACCTCTATCTGACCTACATATTTCTGTGGACGGGTGCTCAAAAACAGTTTAAATTCATTGAATTCAAAGCTTCTTAACATGAAAAGGGAGAAATCAAGAACCCTTTTTATCTCATCTTCAAGCTGATCAAGCCGGCAGAAAAGATGTGCATCATCCTGTGTGAATCCGCGAACTCTTTTCAGTCCGTTAAGAGTGCCCGATTTTTCATATCTGTAAACCGTTCCAAGTTCAGCCCATCTGAAAGGAAATTCTCTATATGACCATTTTTTCCTTTTATAAAGCATTACATGGAATGGACAGTTCATCGGTTTTACATAATAATCCTCTCCGTCGATATCCATCGGGCTGTACATACTTTCTTTATAAAAACCGAGATGTCCGCTTGTCTCCCAGAGATGACTGCGACCTATATGCGGAGTGAAAACAAGTTCATATCCGTTCCTGACATGCTGTTTTCTCCAGAAATTCTCAACAACAGTTCTTACTACTCCGCCATTGGGTGTCCATAACACAAGTCCGGCACCGACATTTTCAGAAAAGTCGAAAAGATCAAGGTCGGCTCCAAGTTTTCTATGATCTCTTTCTTTTGCCTCTTCAAGCATTTTTATATGTGCCTCAAGGGCTTCTTTTGTTGCAAAGCCGGTCGCGTAAAGCCGCTGAAGCATTGCGTTTTTCTCATCACCTCTCCAATACGCACCGGCAACCGACATGAGTTTATACGCCTTGATAAAACCGGTGTCGGGAACATGAGGGCCCCGACAGAGATCAACAAAATCACCCGAAAAATAGAGTGACACGACCGGTTCATTAAGGTCATGAATTATCTCAACTTTATAATTTTCACCCATATTGGTGAAAAGTTCAATCGCCTCTTCTTTGGAAACTTCTTTTCTCACGAACGGATGTTTGGCTTTGATTATATCGGCCATCTTCATTTCGATCGCTTCAAAATCTTCCTGTGAGAAACGGTGGGGAGAATCGAAATCGTAATAAAATCCGTTGTCTATTGCCGGACCTATTGTGACCTTGGTTCCAGGGAAAAGTTTCTGAACCGCATCGGCCATGACATGCGAAGTTGAGTGCCTGATTATCTCAAGTCCTTCAGGGCTTTTTGTCGTGATGACTGTCATGCCGCCTGTTTCTACATTTGAAGTTACATCAACGGTTTTTCCGTTCACAGAAACAGCTACAGCCGCTTTTGCCAGACCTGCACCGATCTCTCTTTTAATGAATTCAAGCCAGTTTTCTGCTTTTTCCGAACTTACAATCCTGCCATCCGGAAGAGTCACTTCAAACATTCAACCCTCTTAATGTTGTCTTCCCCCCTGATAATGGTAGGCCCGAGTGGGATCGAACCACTGACCCCTGCTACGTCAAAGCAGTGCTCTCCCGCTGAGCTACGAGCCCCCAGAACAAGGAAAAAGTGCTGATTTTTATAGCAGTTAGCCCTATTATTGTCAATCTTTTTTCAAGAAACAGTGCTAAGTTGCTGAATCTAAAGGAAAAATAATGTCTGCAACATATATTTGAAAGATAAAATTTGTGTTATTTATTAAAAATGTAAAAATGGTCCGGACGGGTTCTTTAAACTTCTAATTTTGCGAGGTAACGGGAAATGGGACAGACTTTTGCTGAAAAGATCTTTTCAAAAATGGCAGGGAGACCTGTTGTTCCGGGTACGATCCTTACGATCAGACCTGATCATGTGCTGACTCACGACAACTCAAGTGCTATTTTTTCGACTTTCAAAAAAATGGGCGGAAAAAAAGTAAATGATCCTGATCAGATCATTATCATCCTTGACCACATTGTTCCGGCAAGTGACGAAAAGGCGGCGACAAATCACCAGACAGTAAGAAAATTTGTCAAAGATCAAGGGGTTAGAAATTTCTATGACGGCGGAAGAGGGATCTGTCATCAGGTTGTAATTGAAGAAGGTTTCGCGCTTCCGGGCAAATTTATCGTCGGAAGCGACTCCCACACCACAACTTACGGTGTCATGGGTGCTTTCTCAACCGGTATCGGAAGAAGTGAATCGGCAGGTATCTGGGCTACAGGCGAGATCTGGCTTAAGGTTCCTGAATCAATGAAGATAGTTATGAATGGAAAGCCGAAGCCGCATGTTTCATCAAAGGATGTTCTCCTGCATATTGCAGGGCTTATCAATGTTGACGGTGGCTTATACAAAAGTGTAGAGTTTTCAGGTGATTACATCGACTCCATCGAACTTGCGGACAGGATGATATTCACAAATATGAGCGTAGAGATCGGTGCAAAGAACGGTTATATCGCCCCCGATAAAAAAGTTTTTGACTATCTTGAAAAAAGAGGAGTAACAAAAGATAAATATGATGTCATCTATCCCGATGCAGATGCTGAATATGCTGAAGTTCTTGAAATAGATGTATCCGCAATTGAACCAGTTGTTGCCGCACCGCACTCTGTTGACATAATCCGGAAGGTTTCTGAAGTAAAAGATCTTAAAGTAGATCAGGTACTTATAGGAACATGTACCAACGGCCGTATTGAAGATTTCAGGATCGCCGCAAAAATACTGAAAGGGAAAAAGATAGCAACTGACACGCGGCTTCTGATACTTCCGGCAAGTTCTGAAATATATCTTGCCGCAATGGAGGAAGGTCTTTTCAAAGTATTCATCGAAGCCGGCGGAATAATTCTCAATCCCGGTTGCGGACCGTGTCTTGGTGCTCACGAAGGGATAATGGCTCCGGGCGAAGTGACAGTCTCAACTGCGAACAGAAATTTCAAGGGAAGGATGGGCTGCAATCAGTCTGACATCTATCTTGCAAGTCCGGCAGTTGCCGCGGCTACGGCGATCAAAGGATTTTTAACTGTTCCTGAAAATTAACTGTAGGAGGAGAATATGGCAATAATAAAAGGAAAAGTTTTTGTTTACGGACATGATGTCAATACAGATGTCATTTTCCCCGGCAAATATACATACACAGTGACAGATCCCAAAGAAATCGCAAGTCACTCTCTTGAAGACGAAGATCCCGCTTTCATTAAAGAAGTTCAACCCGGTGACATCATAATAGCCGGAAAAAATTTCGGTTGCGGATCATCGCGTGAACAGGCGGCATTCTGCTTCAAATATCTCGGAATGGGAGCCATAATCGCTGAATCGTACAGCAGAATATATTTCAGAAACTGCATCAACGCAGGGCTCCCCGCTCTGGAAATAAAAAATCTTCTCGGAAAAGTAAAAAGAGGCGACACCGTTGAGATCAACACCGAAACAGGCACAGTTACACTCCCTGACGGCTCGAAAGTGACATTCCCCCCGCTTCCGCCAGAAGTTGACGAGATCATGCAGTGCGGCGGACTCGACGAATACATCAAAGCAAAACTCGCCGGGAAATAGTTAAATAAACCTTATTTTCTTAATCATCTTCCCCGCATGGAAATGGTTTTTGGGAAGTTAGAAGAATCATCCTTTTTGACAGTGCAGAACTACCAGTATGTTAGTTTTTTTTCTTACTTACTGGTTGGAAGTTAAGAGAGGGGGGGTATTCTTTTGACATATCTTCAGTTTTGCTTTAATTTTGTGGAAGTATTTTGCAGGGTTCTTAAATGGAATGGATTTTAAAGAACGATAATTTTAATTTTTTATAAGGAGTCATAAAGATGAGCATTTTGGGGAATCTTGGGAAAAGCTTTGTTGACAATGTTCTTAGAGATTGCGTTTATCCGGTGAAAGGGAGTGTGGTTTATTGTGATTTAGCTTTTGGGAGCGCTGAACATTCCGGTATATATATTGGAAATAATGAAATTGTTCATCTTGATGGCTCCGGCAATGTTGAAATTGTTGATCCAAAAGAATTTTTGAATCGATTAGATGGATTCAATCTCGCTATAAGCATATATGTTTCCTGTGATGGCAGTTCGGCAGTTGGTGGTGATATAATAGCAGAAAGAGCAAAAAAAATGGTCGGGGAAAAGCGCGACTACAACCTAATATTTGATAATTGCCACCAATTTACTTCAGGATGTATAATGGGAAACTTTGAAAACTCCGATAATTTTTTATGGATGCTAAAGGATACAGCCGAAAAAGAGATTAATGCAAACACTTGGAGAGTTTGGGAAACAACAGACGGGGAGTATGTTTAACAGCAATTCCTTATTTGATTCTTGCTGAAAAAGACAGGAGATGTTTCTTATCAGGACGCAGGTTTCATATCGTAATCACTATTGTTTTGGAAGAACTAAGACCGTTTTGAAACAGTGTAGCAATTGTTGTTTCTTCTTCTCCTCTCTTCTCCTCTCTTCTCCTCTCTTCTCTTCTTAACCTTTTTCTTCTTCCCTGACTTTTTCAGGGACAACTAATTATCAAAATAAATACTTCGCCAATGGTGCCTAAAATTTAATGACTTTTCCTTCAGATATTATATTTTCTATCTGAGCCGAGTTTACAAATTTAACATCGAGGTTGAGAGCTTCAGAAATCAGGATTAGACCTTCGGAAACATTTTCTCCATTTCTCATTGCCAAAAGCGTTTTCTCAAAACCGAGGCAAATTTCCGATTCTTTTGCTTCCAAATAGAGTACCATTTGAGCTAAAGTTTCTCTCTGGTATTTCTTTTCTTCTTCTATCAATTTTGAAGTAAGAGCTTTTACAGCTTCTAATCTTTCTTTCGACAATTGAGTCTGCTTAGCCATTTCATTCATTTGTGCAAATAATGATTGAGATGCCATCGAATAAACTATACCGCCAATTATGGAGCCTATTATGGTTCCAACACCAGGAGCAATAAAAGTGCCTGCAATGGCTCCAATGTTAGACCCTGTAAGAGCTGATGCAAGTTCAAAGCCATCTTCCCCTGTTTTTTTAATAAACTCTTCCGATGAAATCTTTCCTGAAAACAAATCCATTGTATTTTTAGCCAAAATTATTCCGGTTTGAACAACAGCGG
>Ga0116148_1000989_pt1 | contig 32704 bp, 26 predicted proteins | sample AD_UKC055_MetaG_FD_89786 | JGI IMG/M metagenome (GOLD analysis project Ga0116148, IMG submission 89786) | Active sludge microbial communities of municipal wastewater-treating anaerobic digesters from USA - AD_UKC055_MetaG | ecosystem: Engineered > Bioreactor > Anaerobic > Digestate | place: USA...
AGAAGACCGCTGATTTCTCAATGGTTCAGAGCGACTTGGCTGCATTCCATGAATACACAGGTCTCTCTCCGTTGGAGGAGATCATGGAAGAGCGCATGATAGATGTTGAAAATGATACAGCAATACCTGATGCACAGTGGCTTGTCGTACTTGGGAGTGTACTCATGTGCCTGAAGGATCCGGGCACAAGAAGCGCTCCCCAGGAGAACACATCCCCCTATATCCATGACAGGGCATTGGCAGCTCGAATGAAGGTCTGCGTCCTTAAGCAGGTCAAAAGAATGAAGGTCGCCCCCTACATAAATAGTGAACGGGCCGGGAGCGAGAGAGACTGTTCTGTCCTGTGGCTCGATGATGTTCTCTATGTCAAGGGATATCCTGCACAGCATATCCATGAGCTGAAGAAAACATTGGTCAGTTGCTTCAATGTGCCTAGCGCACGAGCAGCTATTGAAGACTGCATATATCGAGAACCTTCATGGATCCACGACTATGCCCTTCATAATTTGGATCTCATGGAAGATGAACTACCTGATGAGCCAGATGAGAAGGTCTCAGAGTCGGTTCAGCAAACCGGTGCTGAGCAGGTTCTACAGGAAGATGAAGTAAAGCTGTCACCTGCTGATGGTCCTGCTGAAGCATACCCAGGCAGTGATGACGTCTCTCATGATGGGCACCATGATGATCACGAGGCTGAAAAAGAAAAGAAATCTAGCCATCCCCGCAAGGATCATCTAGGTGATGCATTTCGGGCGATCATGCACGATAAGGGTTATTTCTTTGATGGGAAAAGATATGTTCACTCAAATGGCAACCTAGTCATTGAAACCGAACAGGGATCTTCCTTTGACTGGAACGAATTTGATGACAATGGGCAGATCATCTCACTTTACTGGGTAGGTCGAGGATCAATGCGAGAAGGTTTTGATATACCTTCCGAGGTCTGGAATTACCAGATTCAAGATAACATGGAGATATATCTGTTGTTGGTCGAGAAAGAGGTCAAGGTTCAGAGATATCCCCTCTCTGTCTTGAAGCATATGGCAGAAGATGGACAGGTAGAAGTTTTTCCCTACGCATTGAAGGTCCGCATGGTTGGGTGATGTCTGAGCATAAAAAAGGTTTGAAGGGCTGCTTGAAAAATGAAGACAAGGAAAAAACTCATTGAGGTTGCATTACCCCTGGATGCGATAAATAAAGCCAGCGCGCGGGAGAAATCTATCCGGCATGGTCATCCCAGCACCTTGCATCTGTGGTGGGCCAGGAGACCGCTTGCTGCGGCAAGGGCCGTGATCTTTGCACAAATGGTGGATGACCCATCAAGTTGCCTTGATTTGTTCCCGACTGAGAAGGCCCAAGAGAAGGAGCGCAAGCGACTTTTCAAGATCATCGAGGATCTGGTGCAGTGGGAGAACACTACAAACGAAATTGTGCTGCAGCAGGCGCGTGACGAGATCTGGCAAAGCTGGCGCAGGGCATGTGCTGATAATGCAGATCATCCAAGGGCGAAAGAGCTCTTCGACCGCTATAAGCTGCCCGCCTTTCATGATCCATTCGCAGGAGGCGGAGCCATCCCCTTGGAGGCTCAGAGATTGGGGTTGGAAGCATATGCCAGTGATCTCAACCCGGTGGCAGTACTTATCAACAAGGCCATGATCGAAATCCCACCAAAGTTTGCGGGAAAAGCTCCTGTGAATCCCGAGGCACAGAGAGACAGAAGGCTGTTCGAGAGGGAATGGAAAGGTGCACAAGGCCTTGCTGAAGATGTTCGGTACTATGGTCAGTGGATGCGCGAAGAGGCTGAGAAGCGTATTGGCCATCTCTACCCAAAGGTTGAAATCACAGCCGAGATGGCAAAGGAGCGGCCTGACCTGAAACAGTATGTCGGCAAGAAGCTAACCGTGATCGCTTGGATCTGGGCACGTACTGTAAAGAGCCCAAATCCTGCATTTTCTAATGTTAATGTACCCTTGGTGTCGACATTCATGCTCTCGACCAAGCCGGGCAAGGAAGCCTGTGTTGTGCCAGTGATTGAGGGTGGTAGCTATCGGTTCACAGTGAAGATGGGTAAACCTAAAAATGTTGAAGCTGCAAAAAATGGAACAAAGACAGGTGGTAGTGGTAATAGTTTCCTTTGTTTAATGTCGGGAACACCTATGCCATTCAGTTACATTCGATCTGAAGCTAAGTTAGGACGTATGGGGGCCTGTATGATGGCCATTGTTGCTGAGGGTGATCGAGGACGAATTTATCTCCAACCTACTCCAGAGATGGAAGCTATTGCATTAAGTGCGAAACCGAAAAATGTACCTGAAACTGAGCTCCCCCAAAAGGCTCTTGGTTTTCGTGTCCAAGAGTATGGTATGAAGCAATGGCGTGAACTTTTTACCCAGCGACAATTGCTGGCATTGACTGTCTTTTCAGACCTAATTCAGGAAGCACATGATTACATAAAATGCGATGCCTTAGCTGCAGGCTTTCCTGATAATGACATCGCTCTAGATAATGGCGGTAATGGCACCACTGCCTATGCCAATGCGGTAGCAGTGTACCTCGCATTTGCTATAAGCAAGGTAGCTGATCGTGGTTCTTCTCTCACAAGATGGATGCCAACGAGAGATAGTATGTACAACACATTTAGTAGGCAAACGCTTTCAATGTCTTGGGATTTTGTAGAAGTAAATGCAATTGGCCAACAAACTGGTGGATTTGCAGAATCTCTTCGCTGGACACTTGAAGCTCTTGAAGGGAGTGCATCTGTGCGTGAAGGAAGGGCACTCCAACTCAATGTCAAAGACTTAGCTCAAGACCATTATTCGGTGTTCTCAATAGATCCTCCTTATTACGATAATATTGGCTATGCAGATCTATCGGACTTTTTTTACATCTGGCTTCGTCGCTCTCTTCGCTTTGTCTTTCCTAGTCTATTTGCAACACTAGTAGTGCCAAAGATCGATGAACTTGTAGCAGAACCTAGTCGTCATGGTAGTAAGGAGAAGGCAGAGGAATTTTTCTTAAATGGCATGACTCAGGCAATGCACCGTATGTGCAATCAGACTCATCCAGCATTTCCAGTAACTATATATTATGCATTCAAACAAGCAGAGAATGATAGCCTTGAAGGTACCACGAGCACGGGTTGGGAAACCTTCCTTGAAGCAACAATACGTGCCGGTTTTGCTATTACTGGCACTTGGCCAATACGTACTGAACTGAGCAATCGTATGCGTGGTAAGGATTCAAACGCTCTTGCATCAAGTATAATTCTTGTTTGTTGCCCACGGTTAGAAGAGTTTCCCACCGCCACACGACGCGAATTCTTTACCACACTCAAGGAAGAACTACCCACAGCACTCGTGTACCTCCAGCACAGTAACATCGCGCCAGTAGACCTAGCGCAGGCAGCCATTGGTCCTGGGATGGCTATCTTTACTCGTTATGCCAAGGTAATCGATGCAGAGGGTAAGCCACTCACCGTTCGTGATGCGCTCTCCCTTATCAACCAGACCCTTGACGAAGTGCTTGCTGAGCAGGAAGGCGATTTTGATGCCGACACCCGCTGGGCCTTAGCCTGGTTCGAACAGTCTGGTTTCGCTGAAGGTGAGTTCGGCGTGGCCGAAACCCTGTCAAAAGCCAAGAACACGAGCGTCTCAGGTATGGTCAATGCGGGCATCCTGGAATCGAAGCGCGGCAAGGTGCGTCTGCTGAAACCTGATGAACTACCCAAGGATTGGGACCCCGATACTGACTCTCGCCTAACCGTATGGGAGATGGTACATCATCTCATTCGTGTATTGGAATCCGGGGGTGAACCAGAGGCAGCAAAACTGGTTGCTAAACTCGGTTCCAAAGCCGAAACTGCCCGTGAACTCTGCTACCGCCTCTATACTATCTGTGAGCGTAAGAAACGTGCAGCAGAGGCTCTATCTTACAATGCACTTGTACAGAGCTGGCCAGAGCTAGCCCGTCTGGCGCAAGAAAGTGGAAGGACTTCACCCAAGGACCGCACCCTCATTGATGAAATGGAACAGGAGTAACCCATGGCTATCACGAATCATGAACGAGTAGGTAAAGCTCTCGACCTTTTAAAAGCTGGTCTTGCTCCCTATGTCCAGCGTGAATTCAAGAACCAATACAAGGACCGCGCTGATTCTGAAGCGAATCGCTATATCATTGATGATCGCCTGAATGCGAAGAAGCCAATCTCTGATTGGGACGTGTCCGCCCTTCTCAGGATCATGTGGGACGCATGGAACAGTGTATTCCGTAACACCCTCGGTCATACCGAACGGAGCCTCTTAAGCGAACTACGGGAACACCGCAACAAGTGGGCTCACCAGGAAAACTTCTCGAGCGACGATGCCTATCGAGCCCTCGACTCTTCGGTCAGACTCCTTACAGCAATTTCAGCACCACAAGCGGCTGAGATAGAGAAGATGAAGATGGAGCTCCTCCGCCTGCGCTTTGACGAACAGGTGCGCAGCGAGAAACGCAAGAGCACCAGCTCTGCCATCGAGAGCGCCGCCTCAGGCACCCTCAAACCTTGGCGAGAAGTGGTGACACCCCATAAGGATGTGGCCACCGGCCGTTATCAGCAGGCCGAATTCGCGGCTGACCTCTGGCAGGTGCACCTGGGTGAAGGAACAGATGAATACCGGGACCCTGTGGAGTTCTTCCGCCGTACTTATCTTACAGAGAGCTTGAAACGGATGCTGGTTGGCGCTGTACAGCGGCTTTCCGGCAAGGGCGGAGACCCGGTGGTTCAGCTCCAGACCAACTTCGGTGGCGGCAAGACGCACTCCATGTTGGCGCTCTACCACCTGTTCTCCGGGATAGCACCCAATGAACTGTCTGGAATTGATAAGGTGATGCAAGAGACTGAAATTAAGAAACTGCCCACGGTGAAGCGGGTAGTTCTGGTGGGCAACAAGATCTCCCCGGGCAATCCTTCAACCAAGCCTGAAGGCACGGTTGTACACACCCTGTGGGGGGAACTCGCCTGGCAGCTCGGTCATGCAGCAGGTGGCCAGAAAGAGGCTAAGAAGGCCTTCAAACGTGTGGCAGCGGACGATGAAAAGGCGACGAGCCCGGGCGATGTTTTACGTGAGCTGTTCAAGGAGTATGGGCCATGCCTTATCCTGATTGATGAGTGGGTAGCCTATGCTCGCCAGCTCCATGACCAGAGCGACCTTCCGGCAGGCAGCTTTGAAACCCAGTTCTCATTCGCCCAGGTGCTCACCGAGTCGGCACGGCTGGCAAAGAACTGCATGCTGGTCATAAGCCTGCCTGCATCAGATACCACGGGATCCCCGCATATCCAGGCCGATGATGTAGAGGTTGGAGGTATTCGTGGCAGGGAGGCCCTCGATCGACTGCGCAATGTCGTGGGGCGGCTCGAATCGTCATGGACCCCGGCAAGCGCTGAAGAAGGGTTCGAGATCGTGCGCCGGAGGCTGTTCGAACCCATGACCGATCCAGCGCATTTCAAGGATCGGGATGTGGTGGCGCGTTCGTTTGCAGACATGTATCGCACCCAGCATCAGGAGTTCCCTCCCGAGTGCAGGGAATCGGATTACGAGAAGCGTATCCGTGCAGCATACCCGATCCATCCCGAGGTGTTCGACCGTCTCTATACCGACTGGTCAACCCTGGTGAAGTTCCAGCGTACACGCGGTGTCTTGCGCCTCATGGCAGCAGTGATCCACAGTCTGTGGAAGAATGGGGATCGGAATCCCCTCATATTGCCTGCCAACATCTCAATTGACGATCCACGTGTGCGGGATGAACTGACTCGGTATCTGCCCGATCTGTGGAAGCCCATCATCGAGAAGGATGTCGATGGTCCTAGTTCCTTGCCGGTTTCCATGGACAGTGAAGTACCAAACCTCGGCAAGTTCGCTGCCTGCAGGCGAGTGGCAAGGACTATCTACCTCGGTTCAGCACCCACAACAGCCGCAGCTCACCGAGGGCTCGAGGACCGTCGGGTGAAGCTTGGATGTGTGATGCCCGGCGAGTCCCCTGCTGTGTTCGGTGATGCTCTGAGGAGACTTGCCGGATCAGCGACCTATCTCTATCAGGACGGCACGCGCTACTGGTACTCCACACAACCAACAGTCACCAAGCTTGCAGAAGACAGGGCCGAGCAGCTCAAGCGCAATCCAGACAAGGTGATCCAGGAGATCGAGAAGCGACTTCGTGAAGACCTTCGTTCATCAGGAGACTTCAGTCACATCCACCCCATGCCGAACTCCGGGGCCGATGTGCCCGACGAGATGGAGGCGCGGCTTGTAGTGCTCAGGTCTGATCAGACCTACAGCAAGGATTCGGGAAATGAGGCGGAGAAGGCAGCCCGGTCCATCCTCGAGTCACGGGGAACCACGCCCCGCATATATCGCAACACGCTCGTTTTCCTTGCAGCGGACAAGGCCCGTATGCAGGATCTGGATGAGGCCACGCGCAAGTTTCTCGCATGGGAATCCATCCTTGCGGAGAAGGTGCAGCTGAATCTAGACCCACACCAGCTGAAACAGGCCGAGACCCAGAGGACTGCAGCTGACAGCACGGTAACGGCGCGGCTTCCGGAGACCTACCAATGGCTCCTGGTGCCCGTGCAAACAACGCCCCAGGCATCAGTGACATGGGAGGTGCACAGGCTCTCCGGGCAGGACAAACTCGCAGTGCGCGCAAGCAAGAAACTGAGGAACGAAGAGCTCTTGATCATGGTGTTTGACGGCACGCGACTGCGGATGGAACTCAACAGGATACCACTCTGGCGCGGCGATCATGTGTCCGTCAAGCAGGTGGTGGAAGACTTCGCCAGATATCCCTATCTGCCGCGCCTCAAGGATATGTCAGTGCTCATAGAGGCCATCCGGTTAGGTGTCGAAAGGATCACATGGGACGAGAATTTCGCCTATGCCAGCGCCTATAATGAAGAAACAAATCGTTACCTGGGTCTGGTCGCAGGGGAAATGGGTACCATTCTTGTGGACAGCAAGAGTGTTCTTATAAAGCCGGATGTCGCCAAGAAGCAGCTAGAGACAACTACGCCACCTGGACCACCTCCTCCACCCCCTCCTCCTGGAGGCGGAGGTGATGGAGGAGGAGAACCCGAGCCAGAGCCACTCCCTCTACAGAAACGTTTCCACGGGACAGTCCAATTAGATGCATTACGGCTGGCGAGAGATGCCGGAAAGATATCCGAGGAGATAGTCCAGCACTTCTGTGCCTTACATGGATGTAATGTAGAAATAACTCTCGAGATCCAGGCTCATATCCCAGATGGCGCATCTGAGAGCTTAATAAGAACCGTGAATGAAAACTGTTGTACCCTAAGGTTTACGAACTATGGATTCGAGAAGGATTAATAAGCCTTTAGAATAATAATATTATAGGTGTAATTATGGCAGTACTCATTGAAGCAATCTCTGTTGTAGTGAGACGTAGTTCAATAGAAACTCGCTTTTCTGGTGGTTGGGGTGAATTCCTGAACCGTGTACCTAACAACACTCTACGTACTGACGAAGATCTCGCCCGTTTGGGATTCATGTCTCCGCCTGATGTTGAAGCATTTATAAGACGGCTTGAGTTAGGTGGCCTGACTTTCTTGCATGATGGGAAAGCTTTAGACATAGCTGTTGTAGATCAAATGCAAGGCCCGACTATTAAGGTTGAATGGCTTGAGTTTGCACATATATCGTTAATCGGAACTGAAAACAAAGTTGCTGCATGCTGGTTATTCGAAGGTCCACGGATTGCTGCAGGAGTTCATATGCCAGCTAAAGAAATGATGCTGGCTACGCCAGATGGTTGGACATATGAAAATTCACTAAGCGCAAAGTATAAATATATCCCGAATGAAGATATTCAGGAAAATATAAAATGGTGATTATATACATGACAAACCCATTTGACAGCCTTATTATATATGTGTAATGGGGAGGTCGCTATGGGAAAGATCAATCTAACCAATCCGATATTCAATGATGAAGATGCTGCACGGCTTTATCTGGAAACTCTCAGATGGCCCAATGGTCCGATCTGTCCTCATTGCGGAAGCACAGCTAAACACTATTCCTTAAAAGCGAAAGATGGCTCCAGTAGGCCCGTTAGAAGGGGTGTCTGGAAATGCAAGGATTGTAGGAAACAATTCAGCGTAACGGTCGGTACGATATTTGAGAGAAGTCATATTCCCCTCAGTAAACGGCTACTGGCCACCTTTCTCATTTGCGCTTCCAAGAAGGGCATGAGTTCCCATCAGATTCATAGGATGTTGCAAGTAACCTACAAGACCGCATGGTTTATGACGTATCGAATCCGCTATGCCATGAAAACCATCTTCCCCGCAGACGAGAAGTTTAATGGCGTGGTTGAAGCCGATGAAACATATGTTGGCGGCAAGGGCAGAGGAAAACGGGGACGTGGTTCTGTAAAGAAGACGCCTGTATTTTCCCTTGTAGAGCGGAACGGTAGAGTTATGTCTACCCAAGTTGATCGTGTAACCGGATTGAACCTGAAGACCATTATTCGGCAGAATGTTGCCTGACCCACAGTCATCATGACTGATGATTTTCCCTCTTACCGTGGGCTTGGCAAGGAATTTGCTGAACATCATGTGATAAACCACAGCACAAAAGAATATGTGCGGGGGGATGTTCACACGACCACCATTGAGGGCTATTTCAGTCTCTTAAAACGTGGTATAATTGGGGTATACCACCACGTGAGCAAACACCATTTGCATCGTTACTTATCTGAATTTGATTTTAGGTATAAACGCAGAACGTTTGATGACACAGACAGAAGCATAATGGCCCTGATGAGTATAGAGGGAAAGAGATTGAGATATAGGGACTCATCGGTAACGGTCAATTGATGCGTAAAAAGGCAGGACATAAGCCTATGGAGAAAGAATATAAGTTCAAGATAGAGGCATACACACCTGAAACCTTCCCGATGGCTAGGTGCGCTGAATATCTTTCCCAATTGGCAACCGTGGTGGGTGAAACACCCTACGTACATTTCGTTAGGCTCGAATCCGGTTGCGTTGAATTAGCCTATAGAGTGGATAGCGAAGCTATCCCGAAAGTTGAAGAGCGTATCGAAAAAGTTAAACGCAACGAGGGGACTGTTGTTGAAATGGCCGCTTATCGTCGCATGAATCATATGTTGCGCGAGGACAATGGCAAGGCAGTTATCACAAGTAGTGATGGGGAGATGCTTCGCTTCCCTGGTAAAGAAGAGACACATATAAAGCTTGCATCTGTTAAACAACATGGAAAGATTGATGGAGAATTAATCCGCGTAGGGGGGAGTAAGGAGAAAGTTCCCATACTTCTTGATGTTGAGGGCAAGCAGCTAAGTCATTTTTACACAACTCGAACAATTGCAAAGAGAATGGGCAATTATTTATTTGAAGAAGTTCGCCTCTTCGGAGATGGATTATGGGAAAGAAATACTGAGGGAGAATGGGCCTTGAAGGTGTTTCGGGTAGATCGTTTTGAGGTATTGCCAAAGAGAACAATTTCCGAGACGGTGGAGTCCCTGAGGAAGTTAAAAGGCGAGTGGGGAGAAGATGAAATTGAGAGAATCTTAAATGATAGGCATTCCGATGAGGTTGGATAAAAAGTGATTGTTATTGATACAACAACAATGCTCCTGTTGATGTTCCCTGGAAAAGTGAGGGCGCCAATAGATACCAAAACCAAGTTACCTGTAGATAGGGTTGAGGCGAGGATAGAAGGACTCATATCTCAAATCAGAGAAAATAAATCTAAGGTTATTATCCCATCTCCAGCATTTAGCGAACTACTAGTAAAAGCCGGTCAAGATACACAGGCCCTTATTGACATGATAAATAAAGATCCGGTTTTTCGCATAGAGCCATTTGACACTATGGCCGCCATTGAAGTGGCAATCATGGCCCGCAATGATATTGCTGGTGATCAACGAAGTGGAGCAGATGAAGATGTGATAACCAAGGCAAAACTAAAATACGATAGACAAATAGTTGCCATCGCCAAGGTTCACGGTGCAAAAATAATCTATTCGGATGATAGACACATTCATGAACTCTGCAATATCCTTGGGTTGGAAGCGATAAGGCTTCAAGATATTCCTGTTCCCGCCAATAAAGCGCAAACAACAATAGATTTTCCTGACGAAAAAGAAAAACCACCAGGTGAGCAAGAAGAAAATGAAGAAATTAGAGAAGAAGACCTTGATGGGATCTAGCCCCCAAAATAGAACGGTTCCCAAGAATGCCCCCGATGATATACAAATGTCTTCCGATGATTTCATTTCGATGATGCAAGCAATTCTTCAGGTTCCCCCAGAACCACCGAAGAAGAAAAAGACCATTAGACTGGAAAGTGGCCCAAGCGACGATGAAATATAGACACGTTCTCATCAAGTGGCTAGATAGCCGAAACCCAACTTCAAACTGGCAATTCCTAGACGATTTGAATCCCCCACTCCCATGTAAATGTGTATCTGTGGGCTTTCTGCTCAGTGAGGACCAATCACAGAAAATACTAGCATCTCACATCAACGACCTGGATGGGGACATACAAGTCATGGGCGTTATGGCGATCCCCTGTTACTGTATTCTTGAGATCAGAGAAATAGGACAATAATACCCGCTACTTCTTTTTCTTGCCCTTGTCGGGCATTTGGGATAATGCCGATCCAGCCACTTTTTTCACTTTTGCCGGTGTCTTGGGATCGCTCAGCAACTTTGATGCAATCGTTCCAATCTTTTTCGATGTCCGTTCATTTTTTGCCATCTAATATATCCTCCCCAGATAAAATATGGCGCATTTCTAGATGAACGGTCAGGTTGATTTTGCACCCACGCAGAAAGTAAACCCAGATCAATTAAATTGCAAGCATTGTATGGAGGGACGCCGAGAGATATTTTGCTCATGGGTTTGTTAAATATACAATTGCCTTTAAAATCATTACGCCATGAAGATGGAATTGATGTTTATCTCGATCTCTCAACTGGAAAGGAAGTATATATTGGTCGAACGCAAAAGAGATAATGTGAACTAGCTACGATCTGATCTCGGGCAGTTGCACATAGAGTTATTCCTTCAGCATGTCTGCGGCTGGATTGTTCAGCATCTCGCCCTCCTGGTAATAGCTCATGAACACATCCGTATCCCTGTGAGTGGACATGGCCATGGCGGACCCGATGGGGATACCCATTTTGCCCGCTGACGTGACAAACCCGCTGCGGAGGCTGTGACCGCCTATTGAAGAGGGGTCCATGCCGATATTCGCGGCGTGGTGCTTCACGATACGTGCAATGTCCTGGGGTGTCATATACCTGTTTATAATAGTCCCGGTCTTTGATATTGGTCTGAAGATTGGTCCTTCATTGATTCCTGATCTTCTGAGCCATTCAGAGAGGGCCCGGGCCGCTACGCCCTGCACCGGGACCTTCACTCCTTTTCCCTCCTGGTCGGTCTTCGAGAACGGGAGCGTATAGATGAAGCCGTTTCCGTGCCTTACCAGGTCCTCGCACCGAGCTGCAGCGACTTCGGACCTTCTCCTTCCGCCGCTCGCCCAGGCGAAACAGAGGATGGCCTTGTCCCGAACGTCCCGTATGTTGGTCTTGTCAAATGACCGGTTGATCTCCTCGAGGAGGTCCCTAGTGATGGCGCGCTTCTTGGAAGGCCGCTCACCACGGCGCACAGCCCGCTTGCGTGCCTTTTTCATGAGCACCTTGACCTGGGCGGACCAGCATGGGTTACGCTCTTTCATGCCCTTGGTCTGATGAATTACTGAGAGGGTTGAAATGCGCCTGACGATAGTTGCCATCTTGTGCGGCCCGGGGCGTGCCTTCATGCCCATCTCGATAAGAGCGTTCTCCACGCTCTTGTCCTTTAGCCCGAAGACATGGTCTGTGATGAACTCGTACACGAGCTCGATGGGGGTGGGGAAGGGGAGGTTATGCCCGGTTTTGACGAGGCACCAGGCCTCCATGTACGCCAGGTCGCCGGCATAGGCACGCCTGGTGTTCTCAGGCGTTCCCTCATCGAGGATCATGCTGATGCGCTCGGCGGTCTCAGCCGCCCTTTCTTTCAAAGACTGGCTTGCGGGCATGATCCGTGTCAGTTCTTTTGTCATGTCAATCGCTTTAGTCTTTCTGTGATGAGAAGAGCAGAGGTTGTTCAGCTACGAGCTGCAGCTTGATGTTCGTCATGCCATTCCTCTGGAGACCGTATCGGAACGAGGATCGAAAGATGGGCTTTTTTGTCCGACGACAAAGTCTTTTTCTTCCCCCTAAAATCACCCTTAATCATTTTTGACCGCCTGTTTTATTATGCACGATAACTCTTACTTAACGTGCATAATGATCATTATCGGAAGAAGAGGGGGGTGTCAATAAATAAATCGTTGTTTTGTTGTAAACAATATTAAAAGGATTGAGGGAGGGTAAATCTGTGTAGTAGACTATTAATGAATAATGGATGGAAAGAACCATGGGACACAGAAAACAATGAACCGGAGGATCAACAGTCGTGGAAAAGATAGATAAGATAGCCCAGCAGCTCCAACTCCCCAGGTCGACCGTCAAGGCATTGCGCCAGATTCACACAGACCTTGTGGACGGAGACGATAAGAAGAACATTTCCACCATAGCAAATGAGGCTCTGGTCGCGTACTACGAGGTGTGGCAGATGATCGGCCGGCAGGGAGATCCCTTGGACGTTATCCGAAAGGCAGTCAAGGAATATTTGAAACATCATGGGGCGACAAAGTAAGCTTCTGAGCCGATGGAAGGCTCATAAAGCCAGAAACGGGGTAGGCAAATGTATTGCCTGATCGGGAAAATTGGATTGTAGGGCAAATGGTGAAGACTTTTTTTGAGTAAGTTCCTGATTAAACCAAGACATGATTCTGGGGCTCAGGAAGTATTGAATCTCCTTGGACGCATAGAGCATGGGGTGTTTTCCGGAGAGGATTTTCCCCTGATCGCATATTCAGGTGATTTAAACTGGGGCATCACGTCTGGACATTCCTGATACCGAACTCAACGGTGAAATCCGTCGCCTTGACGATCGGGCGTATATTCTTGTTGTCTTTCTCAAGCTCAACGATTCCGTATCCGGCCATGGTTTTCAGGGTCCGGGACAGGTTGCTGCTCTTTCTCCCGGTCAGGTTCTCCAGTTCCTTGATTGAAGCGGGCCGTTTTTCGAAGATGACCCTCAACAAATCCTGGTTGTCGTTGCTGAGGACCTGGGCCATGGACTGGATGGATTCGAACCAGATCTTGGGCTCTCCCTTCTTGGGGGTATATTCACCTCTCGCGATCGCGATCGTCCTTTCGCGATATTTCTTCCTCGACATGATCCCGACCTTCAGAACCTTCATCGCCATGGTGCGTCACTCCTTTCCCTGTTTCAGAAAGCTGTCAACTTCCTCCCAGAAGTCGACCATCAGCTGTTCTGCCGACTCAAACTCATACGGTTCGATCTTTCTCTTTCTATGGATATGGTCCCATGTGGTCTTGGTTGCGGCAAAACGCTTTCGCCGTGGTTTTATGGCATGCGCGTTATCGTATCCAAGTATCCTCTCGTTGTTTCTATCATGCAGGGTCAGGGTGTATCGAAGGCCGTGAGGTACCTGATCTGTCGTGGCTGACTCCCACGCTTCGATCTTCACCCAATACCCGCTTTCCATGAGGAACTTCTCCCCATGCAGCAGCAGGAGATTTTCCAGGCCGGTCTTTGGCTTAGCCATGACCGCGAGAGCTCCTCTTCGATATAGTTATCATCTGATGATAACTATAAGACTTCTATCGTCACGAATCAAGCTTTTCATGAAGGGAAAGAATCGACGACAATAGCTCCTGTGACAACTATGTGGAAGTTAAAATATCAATTAGTGAGGATACTTCTTATATATCATCAATGATTACATCTTGTTGATATTATTGCAGAACCCTTTCCCCTGTCCTTATGACCATGGGTCTTTGGCAAGAAGTGTTCGATATCCCGAGCTTATTGAACGGACAAAGAAAGTCAATTTCAGTTACACATGATCATGCTGCCCTGAAACACGGGATCGCATGATCCTCGTGACAGTTTCGATCTCTTCAGTACCTAGGATCTGCGGCTGCCCGGAAAGATAAGCTGCAAGATACTTCTTATTGAGCACCTCGACTCCCTTGACCGGTTCGCGAACCTTCACGAAGGCCCGGGTGAAGCAGAGCACGGGTTTGATCTTCCACTCCCTTGACGTATGCGTCTTGAGAAGGTCCCTCAACTGATACGTCTGGCTCCAGGCCTGGTTCAGGAAGTTCTTCGTCGGTTGCTTTCCATTGAGGAGAAGGATGTCACCCCTGGCGGTGACCTCTTCCCGGTGACTCTTCGTCTCGACCAGGAATATCCCGCCCGGACCCACGATGACATGGTCTATGTTGAAGCCTTCGAAGGCAAGGTCATGGAAGGCATGGTAGCCTTCGGGCAGGCTGGCAAGCCTCTCGGCCACCACTTCCTCGGCGCGGGCACCGCGATCTGCATCTCTGGCCCTTTTCTTGATGAAAAGACCCTTCTTCTCGAGCCGATCGGCAGCCAGTATCATAATAACTGCAAGGACGGCTATGGCCGGTAATCCGAGTTTGATTATATTGTTGAGATTATAAAACCACACAACAGCTATCAGAAAGAGAACGCCCGCAATGATGGTCGCCTTCATGTAGCGCCTGTTTGCCATCTCCCGGGCACTCCTGCCCGCTGTTCCATGATTCTTTGCCATGTTCCATCCTATCGTGATAAACAACAATAATCTTGAGGGGTTTTATCAGATGGGCATTGATAAAAGAGTGTGCTCTGATATCATTGACGTCGTGCCAGGGTAATTCTTTAACATCTTTTTCGTGGATAACTATCAGCTGTTGGGGTAATTGATGGACAGGTGCTCTGAAATGAAAGAGAGGGAATCAACGGCCTCATCTGTTGAATACCGGTCGAGCTCCACACCAAGGCCCGCAAAGGTAATGCCAGTTGGGAGGTTAGAGTGACTCGTCCAATCACGGCATCCATGCTGTACAACCTGGTGCAGTGCCCCCACCGCCTGTTCCTGGACCTCCACGAGGACCCTGCCAAAAAGGACCCTGAGAGCAAGTTCGTTGAGCTGCTCTGGGAGAGGGGCACCACCTTCGAGAAGGAGGTCATGACAGGGGTTGCCGTCCCCTTCCTCGACCTGAGCGGCGAGGAGGACGCTGCCAAGGAAAGGCTCACCATGGAAGCCATTTCTCGGGGCGAGCCCCTGATCTATGGCGGCCGCATACGCTCCGGTGACCTGCTCGGGGAGCCCGACCTGATGAGGCGCCAGGCAGGCGGGTACATAGCGGGTGATATCAAGAGCGGCTCGGGGTTCGAGGATGCATCGGACGACCTGTCCGACGGGAAGCCGAAGAAGCACTATGCCGTGCAGCTCGGACTCTACAACGACATCCTCGAGAAAATGGGGGTCTCGGCAGGCAGAACCCCCTTCATCTGGGACGTCCACGGCCGCGAGGTCACCTACGACCTCGACACCACGCCGGGTCCGCGGACCCCTGAGACGCTCTGGTCCTTGTACCAGGACAGCCTCGCCCAGGCGAAGCGCATCGTTTTCCGAAGTGAGAGGACGCTGCCTGCGTATAGCGGCACCTGCAAGCTCTGCCACTGGAACAGCTTCTGCAAGCACCACCTGCGCAAGGCTGACGACCTTACTCTGGTCCCGGAGCTGGGCAGGGCGAAGCGTGACGTTATGCTCAGCAGGATCAGGACCGTGGCACAATTCGCCGGCATGGACATCACCCCCCTGATCTCAGGGAAAAAGACGGTCTTTGCCGGGATAGGGTCCAACACACTCAGGAAGCTCCAGAAGAGAGCCTTGCTCCTGGCAGATGATCAATCCCAACCTTATATTAAGACCTCCCCTCCCCTTCCTGACATCGAGCGTGAGTTGTTCTTCGACATCGAGACAGACCCCATGAGGGACATCTGCTACCTGCACGGCTTCGTGGAGAGGCTCGGCAGGGACAACTCATCCGAGCGGCACCTCCCCTTCCTGGCGGAGACGGCCACACCGGAGGGCGAGCGTGAGGCTTTCAGGCAAGCCTGGGAGTACGTCTGTTCATCGAGGCCTGCTGCCATGTACTTCTACTCCAAGTATGAGCGCACGTGGTGGCGGATCCTCCAGCAGCGTTATCCGGACATCGCCACGGCCCAACAGATAGAGGAGCTCTTTGACCCTGCCACTGCGGTGGATCTCTACTACGACGTCGTGCTGTCCTGCACCGAGTGGCCGACGAATGACTACTCCATAAAGACGCTGGCCACTTATCTCGGGTTTAACTGGAGGGACAAGACCCCCTCCGGGGCAGAGTCCATCGAGTGGTACAACCGGTGGGTGGAGACGGGTGACCCAATGCTGCGCAGTCGCATCCTAGAGTACAATGAGGACGACTGCATCGCGACCCGGGTGCTGCTTGACGGGATCAGGTCTCTTCCCGGGCCCGCGTGAGATCTGTTATAAACATCCTGCCGAATGGAACTGTCACGATGAGAAAGGGACTCACAGCATGCCACTGACCAGTGAAGAGGAACGGGAGGTCGGAAAGAACATCTTCCCTGGGGCGGCGCACGTGCTGGCCGGCCCTGCCTTCCCCTGGCACCGGGACAGCAAGGGGGATGTTACCGCCGGCCGGCTCCAGTCTTCCCAGGCATTGGCTATTGACGTGTTCGGCACCCTCAAGGCCCTGAAGAAGCCCTCACTGATCATCGATGCGCTCATGGAGAAGATGGGCATACCCGAGACCGGTCAGTGGAAGATCAAGCTCGAGCGGACCATCTCCCCCACGGTTCTCGGGGAGCCGCGTCCAACACAAGTCGATGCCTCGGCTGAGAGCGAGACGGCCCTGGTCTTCTTTGAGTGCAAGTTCACAGAGACAGACGGCGGGGCATGCTCGCAGACGAAAAGGATCGGCGGCAGGTCACGCAACCGCGGCATGAGGCAGTGCTCGGGGGACTACGTGATGCAGGTGAACCCTGTCAATGGTGTGCGTAGCCGGTGCGCACTGACCGGCAAGGGCATCCTGTACTGGGAGTACGTGCCCCGCGTCCTTGAGATCGACAGCGCGACCGACCACCGCCCGTGCCCGTTTCGGGGCGGTTGGTACCAGTGGATGCGCAACCTCGTGGCGTGCGACGCCATTGCGCAGGCGTCAGGTAATCGGGGCATCTTTGTAGTGCTTTACGCTGACGGGCCGTTTGCCATGGCGGAGAAAGTTGCATCACCTGAGTGGAGGGATTTCTGCTCCCTGACCGAGGGCAAGGCGGTTAAGTTCATCACCCTGTCCTACCAGGACTTTCTGGCATGCACCACCGCAGCTGCTGCACCGCCAGACGTCCAGGTGCTCACGCGGCTACGTGACTGGGTGAATGGGAAGATCGACACCGTGGGTAACTCTACCAATCCCTAGCCCTTGCATGCACAAGAGGCTAGACAGGGTCATATTATAATGGATGCGGAGGATTGATGTAGGGGTGAAAGGCTAGATTTTTCCCCAACTGATAACCAGAGACACATGCTTTGGCGGGGGCAGATCAGAAAAGATAATGTTTTCAAATATTCAATAATTACAGATCGTTGAGTATGGCACAGTACATAGGGTTTGAGACCCTTCAAGATAATCATATCCTTTGTCGCATAATCAACAGTGGAAACTCACCCTGAACAGGAGAAGCAGGACAGGAACCAGTTGCCTTTTGACCACGGGCCGCCTGTTGAATATAACAGCAAAGATGAGATCCGTATGTTTTTCAGTCGGCATTATGAAAACAGGTTCAGAAATGACTAGTTATCAAATGTATACGAGAGCGTGATCGCCCCATATTTCTGGCGATCCTTCTGGGTGGTATATTCCTTGGTCCTGCATACATAGGCGTAGGTGGCCTTGAATCGACCTGCCACAATAGCGAAACCGGCTGTCATGTGAACCCGAAGGGGGTATTTTTCTACCGAATCGCTTGACCGGAAAGTATTACCGTCCAGAGTAATGTCCAGGAGGCATGCATAGGCATCCAGACCCGCATAAGCATGGACACCGAAACCGGACTTTTTCTCAATGTATCGTGGATCCGTGTCATCAACCGGCGCAGTGGTGTCCGATCCGGGTCTGATGAGTAGGGTCCCGAAGTCGTTGGTAAGATTCCAGCCGAAACGGACCTGCCCCCCTCCATTCAGAGCAGTGAACGCGTTGCCCACCGCACACCCTGCATAAGGGATGACATCATATCCGAAGCCCTTCTCTTGAGCGCCAGGCACAAGTCTCCACTTCCGTCCATAATAAAGGTTCAGAAACGGCTCGTCATGGAGCTGGTTTTCCCAGCCTGCCGGATAATCCGAGTGTGTCCAGCGGTGAAACGCTTTCTGGGTATTCTCTGCATAGGAATGAGGTCCCACGATGCCGAGATCGATCTCCCAGGTATCCATGATAGTGGTGTTCCTGCTGTGAAACCCCACTGCACAATAGGTTATGCCTGCATAGGGCCTGTCGCCGTCATCGCGGTTTCCATCCCATATACGGTCGGGCGTATAGATGTTCTGCCCGATGGACAGAGAGACTGTCCGGATATACACCGGCCCATCCAGGAACGGGAGGGCACCGATCAGGCCCCGACCCCAGGAAGGGAGGCGGGGGTCATCCCGGTATTCGCTCAGGTCAGGGGACATCCAGCTCAGCTTGATGCCGTTTGTGTAGTCGCGGTCGGTGCCGGTATACAGGTCGTTTTCCTGGTAGAAGGTGAAGGTGCTTCCCATACGTTCCTTCTCTTCGCCCGCGTATGCATAGGGCAGGGCAGCCATAACCTGTACGGTAATCATGATACCGATAAAGATTATCCTGAAAGGTTTAGAGCTCATTGTATACATCAGCAGCAGTATGACGAAGACAGAACGATAACTGACAGTCAGTTTTATGTCTATCACTTCCTATGCGTCTTCAGGAACTGGTGAACGATACCCAGCAGGATCACGACGGCCCCGATCTGTGCCAGAAGGAGTTTCATATTGACGGTACCCTCAACAGTGCCCCAGAATCTGGGAGGGTCCAGGATGAAGGCATAACCCTTGTCTATCACGATGCCTGGTGCGTACATCACGTGAAAAGGGGGGAACAGGAGCATGAGGATAATAACAGAAGCGCCGATGATGAAGATACCTTTACGATGCCCGTTCATGATGATACACCTCGCTGCAGGTATCTGCCCTATATTTATGGAAAAGACGCCCTGTGTTCAGAACATTGCAGCCAGGGCCAGAGGATGACCCTGGCTGCCGGCACCCTGAAAATCGGTGCCTGGAGGAAAGTAGAGGAATCATGGGAACATGAAAGCCTATCATGTCTTATGAACACCCCTCGTCCCGGAATATACGCTGAACCCTTGTCTGGTCAGTCCAGATAAGATCGGTGTCTTTGTAGAGCTTATCCATTCTCAGTCCAACCATTATCCTGGTCTTCTCGAAACCGTTTTCATCAAGATCAGAAGGAATGTACATCGGTTCACCGAACCTGATAAGCACCCGGGAGAATGGTTTGGGGACCATGAATCTGTCCCAGCTCCTGAACATCCAGTGCCTGTCCGAAGATGTGATTGTAGGGACAATGGCCATTCCGGAAACCTGGGCGATCCTGAGCAGACCAGGTTTCACTTCTCCGAAGGGGCCCTTGGGGCCGTCTACAATGTGGCCGATCTTGTACCCGCTCCGGGAAAGCTCCTTGAGTTGCTGAAGGCCCTCGCCGCCGCCTCTCGAGGAGGATCCCCTCACCGCCTTCCATCCGAGTATGTTCACGATGTGCGCGATGAATTCACCATCGCGGCTCTGGCTGATTAGGATCGCAATGGGCCTGCGCGTCGCAAAGAACGTTATTCCGGGAAAGAACCTCTGGTGCCAGGATGCATATATGATGCTACCGTCTTTCTCCATGCAGGCCCTCTCGTTCTGCGGATCAAGTATCCTCAGCCTGTACGTTGAAGAGAGCATCCTGACAAGCATCAGCCCTGCATAAGGCAGAATGGAATGATAAAGGAAAAACATAAACTCATTTTTCACTTTTCCATGCTCCTTTACAGAAACCGGTTTCATTTCGTTTTTTTCAATCCCGTGAAAAAAGTCATGACCATGGTTCTCATCATGTCCAGGCCCCATTCATGCCGTTCATGAAAGATGGAGAGATATTCACAGCCGACCATGGAGGCGAGAATGGCCCAGGCCATCAGGTCAAGATCTCGGATGGGCTTAAGTTCCCCATTCCTGACTCCCTCACGCATGATGCGCTCAATGAGATCTTTCAGCGGTGGAAGGTAGTGATTCTTGTCCAGGCGGACCATGCTGCTCGGCGGCCTGTATTCCACCATGATTTCCCTTGGTATCCACCGTGCTCTGTGTGAAATGAGGTGGTAATAAGCCTCCATCAGGGCGAATATCTTTGTCTCAACGGTATCCTGCTGTCCTACAACACTGGAAATCATATCCATGAAACGAAGCTGTTCATCATGAAGTGCTGTATTGACGAGATCCTCCCTGTCCTTGAAGTAGTAATACAGCGAGGTCTTAGCCATCCCTGCCCGTCTTGCCACATCGCCCAGGGTCGCTTTGTGTATGCCGGCCTCAGCGAAGACGTCTGTGGCCGCCTTGAGGATGGTATTTCTCTTCTCTTCCCTGTTCATCGAGATGATGTCCCTTCACCGCCAATACCTTTCCCGTGACTGATTTTCCTAAACGTCTCTATAGAGATTTTTGAGGTTCATCCTGCCTCCCGGATGTGTTCCAATATTCCGGTATCATCTCTTCAGTCATCAGGAAGACTTCCACGTATACCGCGCATTTCCAGTATGGCGACAAGATCCTTCAGCGCAACCTTCCGAGACATGATGAAGGACCGGAGACGGTCTGCGATATCCTGAATGTCCTTGCACAGCTCCGGGCTTGTGTGGACATGTTCGGGAGAGCGGACAATGTCCAGTATGGAATCCACCATCCTCAGGGATGAGTTCAGATCGATCTCGGCCGCATTCAGGTACTCACACCAATCCTTGTATTTCCTCAGTCCTTCATCCATATCAGGTTTTCCTCGCCGTGGCGTTTTGTCATACCTTCTCGCGCTTTGTAGAAACCGCACTGCCGTCACGCATTCTCTGATGTGTCAACTCCGGGTTTCCCTGCCGATTCGTGCCTCCCTCTCCTGCCGAAGATCCTCTCGATGAGCACATAGAATAGTGGTGAGAAGATGACCACCAGGACGGTGGCGGTCACCATGCCCCCCAGCACCCCGGTTCCGATGGCGTTCTGGGCCCCGGCTCCCGCTCCGGTGGTTATTGCCAATGGAAGTACCCCGAAGCCGAAGGCAAGCGAGGTCATGATGATGGGCCGGAACCTCAACTTCGCCCCCTGGATCGTGGCGTCCACGAGCACCATGCCCCTTTCCAGGCCAGCCTTGGCAAACTGGACGATGAGGATGGCGTTCTTGGTGGCAAGTCCGAGCGTGGTGAGCAGACCGATCTGGAAGTACACGTCATTGGCGAGATCACGCATACTCGTGGCGATGATGCCGCCGATGACCCCCAGCGGCAGCACCAGCAGGATGGAGATGGGGATGGTCCAGCTCTCGTAGAGCGCCGCCAGGCACAGGAAGATGACGAAGACCGAGAACGCGTACAGCAGGGGCGCCTGGGAGCTGGACATCTTCTCCTGGTATGAAAGACCGGTCCAGTCGAACCCCACGCCCCTGGGCAGCTTCTCCACCGCCTCCTCCATGGCCTGCATGGCCTCACCCGAGCTCCTTCCCTGGGCAGGTTCTCCCCAGAGGTTCATGGAGGGGAAGCCGTTGAAGCGTTCGAGCCTGGGAGACCCGTAGGTCCAGCGGCCCGAGGCAAAAGAGTTGAAGGGCACCATGATCCCCGCTGCATTTCTGACATAGAGGTTCTCTAGGTCCTTGGGCTGCATACGGTAGGGTGCATCGGCCTGGATGTACACCCGCTTGACGTCACCGCCCTTGACGAAGTCGTTGACATAGGAGCTGCCAAATGAGGCCGAGATGGTCCGGTGTACAGCGGTGATAGGCAGACCCAGGGCGCCCGCCTTGTCCCAGTCGACGTCCACCCGGTATTCGGGGACATCCTCCATGCCGTTCGGTCTCAGGGATTTCACTCTCTGATCCTGAGCCATCATCCCCAGGATCTGGTTACGGGCATCCATCAAAGCAGCATGGCCGATGCCGCCACGGTCAAGGAGCTGAAAGTCGAATCCCTTGGCGGTACCGAGCTCCACCACGGCCGGTGGCGGAAACACGAATACCATGGCGCTTCTGATGCCGGAAAGGGCCTTCGTGGCACGTTCCGCAATGGCCTTGGCCTTCAGCTCGGGCCGGTCTCTCAGATCCCAGTCCCTGAGCTTGCAGAAGACCATGCCGTTGTTCTGTGCCCTCCCGGAGAAACTCATGCCGGATACGACCATGACAGATTCGACCGCATCCTTTTCCTTGTCCTTGAAGTAGTGCTCGATCTGCTTGCCAACCTGCAGAGTCTGCTCCATGGTCGCGCCCTTGGGCATGATGATCTGGGAGAGCAGCATGCCCTGGTCTTCGTCCGGCAGGTAGGCGGTGGGCATACGCAGGTACAGGAACACCATCGCCGCCACGATCACCACAAAGACGGCCAGGTAGCGTTTCTTCCGGTTCAGCGAGTGATCGACGAGCTTCATGTACCGGTCCCTCAGGCCGAAGAACACGCGGTCAAACCACAGGAAAAAGGGACGCAGGAAGAAGATTGCATTCTCCGCCGGCTCATGGCCCGCTCTCACCGGTTTCAGGAGCGACGCGCAGAGCACCGGCGTCAGGATCAGGGCCACCACCACCGAGAGCAGCATGGAGGCGATGATGGTCACGGAGAACTGGCGGTATATGACACCGGTGGACCCGGGAAAGAATGCCATGGGTCCGAACACGGCCGAGAGCACGAGCCCGATGCCGATGAGCGCGCTCGTGATCTGCTCCATGGACTTGGCCGTGGCCTCCTTGGGGGGCAGGCCCTCCTCGCTCATGATCCGCTCCACGTTCTCCACCACCACGATGGCGTCGTCCACCAGGAGACCGATGGCGAGCACCATGGCGAACATGGTGAGCATGTTGATGGAGAACCCGAAGAACCCGAGCATGCCAAACGTCCCCAGGAGGACCACGGGCACTGCTATGGTGGGGATCAGGGTGGCCCGCATGTTCCCCAGGAAGAGCCACATGACCAGGAAGACGAGCACAATTGCCTCGATGAGGGTCTTGATCACCTCATTGATGGCCACCCTGATGAAGGGGGTGGTGTCGTAGGGATAGACTACCTTGAGCCCGGGGGGGAAGAACCTGCTCAGCTCCTCCATCTTGGCCTTGACCGCATCCGCCGTGTCCAGAGCATTGGCGCCCGCAGCCTGACGGATTGACAGTCCGCCCGCTGCCTTTCCATTGAAGGCAACCTCAATGTCGTAGGCATCAGTCCCCAGCTCGGTCCGGCCGATGTCACGCACTCGCACCACCGAGCCGTCCTGATTGGTGCGGATGGGCACGTTGGCGAACTCGTCCGGGGTCTTGAGCATGTTCTGGACCACGATGGACGCGTTCAGGAGCTGGCCCTCAACCGCGGGTGCTCCGCCGAGCTGGCCGGCCGAGACCTCCACGTTGTAAGCCTTGAGCGCCGTGATGACGTCGTCAATGGTCAGCTGGTAGTCGGTGAGCCTGTTCGGGTGCACCCAGATCCTCATGGCATACCCGCTACCGAAGATACCAACCTCGCCCACGCCCGGCACCCTCGCCAGGATTTTCTCGATGTTGGCCTTGGCATAGTCCTGCAGGTCCTCCCGGTCCATGCTTCCGTCTTCCGAGACGAGACCGATGATCATCAGGTAGTTTCGGGTGGATTTGCTCACCTTGACTCCCTGGCTCTTGACCGTCTCGGGCAGGCCTGCCATGGCGAGCTGGAGCTTGTTCTGAACCTGGGACCAGACCATATCCGGATCGGTCCCGGGCTCAAAGGTCAACTCTATACGCGACCCGCCTGCCGAGTCGCTGGTGGCGGACAGGTAGAGTAGATTGTCAAAGCCGGTCATCTTCGACTCGATGACCTGGGTCACACTGTTCTCTACGGTCTCTGCGGATGCGCCGGGGTAGAAGGCCTCGATGGCGATGGACGGGGGCGCAATGGGCGGGTACTGGGATATGGGCAGGTTGTAGATAGCCAGCAGGCCTGCGGCCATTATGATGATTGCGATGACCCACGCAAAGACCGGTCGTTCGAGGAAGAATTTCGAGAGCATGGGTGACCTCCGTCACTGCGCAGGTGTGGTAGGCCTGCTCACTTCTTTCGCGGCAGGAGCCGCTGGAACACCTCCGTCGGTGGAGACCGCCTTGGCCTGCGCGCTGGGCCGTACCTTCTGTATGCCTTCCACGATGACCCTGTCACCCGGTACAAGGCCGGTGGTCACCAGCCACTGGTTGCCGATTGCACGATCGATGACAAGCTGACGCTGCTCCACCGTGCCATCGCTGTTCACGAGGAGCGCCAGCGGGTTGCCCTTGGGGTCTCGCGACACGGCATGCTGCGGGATGAGGATTGCCTTCTCATTGATACCTTCCCGTATCACTGCCCGAACGAACATGCCGGGCAAGAGAAGACCGTCCGGATTGGGGAAAACGGCCCGGATGATCACACTCCCGGTAGCCTGATCCACCGTGACACCCTGGAACTCCAGCGTCCCTTCCAGTGAATAGGCGGTCCCGTCCTCCAGGTTGAGCCTTACCTTTTTCTGGCCCACCCCGTTCTTGTACAGGGTACCGAGCTCGACGCGGCGCTTCAGCCGCAGCAGTTCGGCCGTTGACTGGGGAACATCCACATAGATGGGATCGAGCTGTACAACGGTGGTTAGCGCCATGGGCTGATTGGCTGTCACTAGGGCCCCTTCGGTCACACTGGACCTCCCGGTGCGACCGGTTATAGGCGCAGTGACGAGGGTATGCCCCAGGTTTATGCGGGCGGATTCCACGGTGGCCTTCCAGTATTTCACGTCTGCCTCTGCCTGTCTGAATGCAGCGTCCGCATCATCGAAACTCTGCTGGCTTACCGCCCCGGAGGCCAGCAGTTCACGGTACCTCTCGGCCCGCAGCCGCACGGCCGGTAGGTTGGCCTCGGCCCGTGCAAGGGAGGCCACGGCACTGTCGTAGGCCGCCTGAAACGGCGCCGGGTCGATCCGGTACAGAATGTCGCCTACCTTGACATTGGAACCCTCTGCGAATATCCTCTTCAAGATGATGCCGCTGACCTGCGGCCTGACCTCCGCAATCCTGTATGCAGCCGTCCTGCCCGGCAGTTCGGTGGTCAGCACCACCTCCTGCTCCTTCACCGTGATCGTTCCGACTTCGGGTGGAGGGGGGGCCTGCTTGGCCTGTTTGTCATGACAGGCCCCCAGCTGGAACACGCATACCAGAATGAACAGGGAAAATACTGCGGTGATCCGTTTGAGTCTTGCATATGACTTCATTGAGTTCCTCCACCTCGCACAGCATCAGAAAAAATCGATCGGTAAACCAGTGCACATAGCCTTATCACGGCTCCCCCAGTCCCTTGAAAAGGATATTCATGATAACATCCGGATCCTCCGGGAAAGGACGATGCTCCGGTGCCTCGATCCACTCGAACAGGAAGGCCGTGGTGATCCCGTCCAGGGCAATCGCCAGTGAGTATGGATCAGTGATCCTCTTGAATCTTTTCTTTCTCATCCCACTGTCAAAGATGGATGCAAGTATATGGAGTAATTCATCATGCCGTCTCCTGATCTCGGCATCGAGCCCGGATTTCAGGTTGAAACTCTCTCCGTAGGTCTCTGAATAGTAGAGACGGATAAGGGGAAGATGGTCGCGGAAGAACTCGGACTTGGCCTTTATGTAATGCCTTAACTTATGAACCTCATCATCCTGCTCATCAAGGGCAGCCCGGAGCACCTTGCGGAATTCGTCGGCCTTTTCGAGCATGAGTGCCCGGTAGAGGTCCTCCTTGTTCCTGAAGTACTTGTACAGCGTGCCGATCGCGAACTCCGCCTTGTGGGCGATCTCGTGCATGGTGACGTTGTGGTAGCCTTTCTCCGAAAACAGGTCCAGTGCCGCCTCCAGCATTTCTCGGCGCTGCCGTTCCTTATTCCGCTCCCTTCTGGGAAGTTTCACCTCCCCCCTGATTCGATATTCAGACATGGAAAAGATCTCTCCTGACAGAATTGTATATCATTAAATAGAATATGATGTCATGCATGTCAATATTCGATCTCACTTTAGAACACCCTGTTCATTGTCTTGAACCTCTGAGAAGATGGGACATGTTATATCAGAACGGTACGGGGCCTCCTGATCATATCACCCGCATGACCGGCAGCTCAAATACAGCAAATCCTTTTGATCCGAGCCTGTCGAAGAGGCCCTTCAGGGCCGAGAAGACATCATCCTCGATCTCATCATCCGCCACAATGGCCACGGCATTGTTGAACCCGGGCCATACGGCATCATCGAGCTTCGGTTCGGACCGCTTGCCCTTGCCGAGGACCCTGTCCCATTTGGTATACCCGGCCAGGGGCAGGGTATCCAGCATCTGCATGACGTCCTCATCGAAATCCACATCGTATATCACCAGGAGCATCTTCACGGGTTCCTGACCCCCTTTCTTCTCTCGAGCATGAAGAATATGGTCGGGACAAGCACCAGGGTGATGAGCGTGGACACGCTCAGGCCCGAGATCATGGTGATGCCGAGAGGATTCCAGAATTCCGCCCCCTGCCCCCGAGAGAGGGCCATGGGCACCATGCCGAAGATGGTGGTGAACGTGGTCATGAGTATGGGCCTGAGGCGGTGAGAGCCCGCCTTTGTGACCGCATCAAAGAGAGACTCCCCCCTTTTGAGGAGTAGATGGGTGTAGTCCAGGAGCACGACGGCATTTTTCACCACGATGCCTGAGAGCATCACAAGACCCATGAAGGTCATGAGATCCAGGGGAATGCGGAAGAGAAAAAAGGCCAGGAGCACTCCGGTCACGCCGAAGGGGACCGAAAACATGATGATGAGCGGGTCCCTCAGGTTGCCGTAAAGGGAGGCGAGCACCATATACACAAGTACGACCCCGATGAGGAGAAGCATGGTCAGGTCCCCGAACGATTTCTGCTGTTCCTCCACATCAGACCCGAAGCGGACGGACATGCCGGGAGGTGTCCCCAACCTATCTATTGCTTTCCGGATATCCGAAGTCACATCGCCAAGTTCCCTCTTGAAGGTATCCGCCTCCACCTTCACGATTTTCTGTCGATTCTTTCTCTGTATCTCTACAGGGCCCGATTCCTCGCTCACCCGGGCTATGTTCCCCAATTTTATGCTCCTGCCGTCGGGTGTAAAAATGGGGACATTCATGAGCGTATCAAGGCTGTTCTTGTCCTCGTCGGCCAGGCGAGTGAACAGCTCATAGCTGTCTCCCGCATCCCAGAACTTGGTTGACTCCTGGCCATAGAAATAATTTCTTACCATTCCCGAGACAGCGCCCGAGGTCAGGCCCAGCGAGGCCGCCTTTGCCCTGTCGATATAGACCCAGATCTCGGGCCGATCGTCCTTCTGGCTCAGGGAAAGGTCGATCACCCCAGGTATATCCTTTGCCTGGTCACGAATTTTACCTGCAAAGGCCATGCAATCCTCGAGACTGTCACCCTGAATCTCGACAACGATGGGTTTCTGCCCCCCCATCAGGATCGATGTCATGGGGTCCTGTGCCTTGATCTGAATCTGTGAGATCCCGGGGATCCCGTAGATCTTCTGCCTCAGGAGATTCGCGATCTCCTTGGCGTTTCTTTTTCGCTGGTCAGGGTCCACGAGCTTTATAAAGATCTGCCCGACATTGGGCCCTTCATCGAAACCCACTGCCATGCCGAACCCCTCCTTGGTCTGTCCACTGAAGGAAAAAATATGCTTGAGCTCCTCCTGTTTTATGGTCTGTTCCGAGATCTTCAGGATACGATCGATGACATCCCGGGTTTCTTCCAGGCGCGTGGACTCGGGCATACGAACCGCGATATTGATGTCACCCGAATCCATCTGGGGCACGAAGGCCGTGGAAAGAAAAGGGATGAGCGATATACTGCCGAGAAAGATCGTGATCGCGATGAATACAACGGTCTTTCCATGATTCAGTGCCCACGTCAGAAGATTGCCGTAACCTGTATCCAGGGATACAAGCCACCTTTGGCTTGTTTTATACCATCTGGCGAGGGATCCGTTGGGATTTTTGAGTGCACCCGGCGTGGAGGTCAACCATTTCGATGCCAGCATGGGGGTCATGGAAAGTGATGTGAACAGGGAGGCAAGGATCGTTACGACAATGGCTATGGCGAAAACCTTGAAGAAGACCCCGGTAAGGCCGGAGACGAAGATGAGTGGGATAAAGACCACCGCGATGGTGAAGGTGGACGCCGTGACGGCCATGCCCATCTCGCTGGCACCGAAAATGGCGCTTGCCTTCGGCTTACCACCCCGCTCGATATGCCTGACGATGTTTTCCAGGATCACTATGGCATCGTCAACGACCATTCCCACGGCAATGGTGAGGGACATGAGCAGGACCATGTTGATGGTGAAATCGAAGAGATAGAGTACGATGAACGAGATGATCAGTGAAAAAGGTATGGCAAGACAGATAATGAGCGATGTTCTGAGCCTGCGCAGGAACAGCACCGTCACCAGCACGACAAAGAAAATCGCCTCGATGAGGGCCTGCTTCAGGTTTTTGATGCTGTTGAGAATGGTCGTGGAGTTGTCGATGTTCACGGCAATCTTCACGTCCGCAGGGAGCCGGTCTTCTATCTTTTTAAGCCGGATCTTCACATCCCTGATTACCTCTACGGTGTTCTTGCCCGTCTGCTTCTGCAGGATCATGATGATGGCCTTCCTGCCGTCCCCGCGACCATACATCTGTTCTTCCTCATAAGCATCGGAGACGGTCGCCACATCGCGAAGGAAAACGGCACGCCCCGCAGCATACCCGACGATGGTGTCCCTGATCTCCTCGGGTGATCGGTAGCGGCCCGGCACGCGGATGAAATATTCTTTTGTCCCCGCCTTGATGCTGCCCGCCGGGATGTTCAGATTCTGCATGGCGAGGGTCTGGTTTATCTGCTGAATGGACAGACCGAACCCTTCTATTTTTTCCAGATCGAAATAGACGTTGATCCGTCTGACGAGCCCCCCCATGAGCATGACTGCGCCCACCCCCGGGACCCGTTTGAGTTCGTCCGCCACCTGCTTGTCCACGATGTGGTAGAGCCTGGGCCAGCTCTCTTCGCTGGACACGGTCGCCATCAGGATGGGTGCGGTCGCACTGCTGAACTTGAAAAGCATCGAGGGATCGATGTCTTTGGGCAGATCACGCTTAGCAAACTCAAGCCTGTCGCGGATGTCGTTGCTCGCCACATCGAGATCGGTGTCCCAGTCGAACTTGCAGGAGATGAGCGATATGTTGTCAAGGGATTTTGATGTGAGAGTATCCAGGTTGGCAACACCGTTGATCTGGTTCTCGATGACGTCCGTCACCTCGCTCTCCACATCCGACGCGTTCGCACCGGGCCACGTGGTGATGACCGTGATAACGGGAGGTTCGACCTCGGGGAACATGTCGGTGCTCATTTTCACAAGGCTGATAGCCCCGATGAGGATGACCGCGCAGAAGATCATGAGCGTCGCGACAGGCTGCTTGACGGAAAATTCGGGGAGCTTCATTGTGGGCCCTCCACCCCCTTCTGCCGGGATTCCACGATGACTTCGGTGCCATCTTTCAGCCTGTTCTGGCCCAGAACAACCACCTCCTCGTTCTCTTCGAGGCCTGTGGTTACCTGCACGGTGTTTCCGGCGGCCAGGCCTGTTTCAACATTCCTGAGTTCGGCTTTGCCGTTCTTGACCACATACACGAAATAATCGCCTGTGCCGGGAATCTTCTGCAGTGCCTCCCGGGATACGGCAAGGCCGGAGACGGTCCCCAGATACAGGGTAAGGTGCGCGAACATGCCCGAACGCAACAACATGTCCTTGTTATCCAGATGAACCTCGAATTCACCAGTCCTCGTCGAGGGATTCAGGGTCGGATTCATCACGGTGACGAAACCGGTAAAAACTCTTTGAGGTATTGCATCCGTGGTGATTTTACACTTCATGCCCCTCTCTATAAGATGGAAGTCCTTTTCTGTGACACCTGCAATGATCTTGAGCCTGCCCTCATCGGTGATCCGAATTACCGGAGACCCGGGGGCGGACAGGGCGCCAGGATCGAGATACCGGGCTGATACCAGCCCGGTAATGGGGGCATATATCCTGTGGTCGGCCCGGAGAATCTCCAACTGTTCGAGGACTGCCTTGGCCCTTTCGACCTGGGCAGAGGCGGAATCCTTCTGCGCCATGATATGATCAAGCCGCTGTCTGGCCACAGCCTTCTCCTCATAGAGGTTTGCAAGGCGGGCGTAGTCCTTGTCCAGGACCTCCCTGTTCGTGACAGCAAGATCGTATGCAGCCCGGGCCTCCTTGACCTGGGCATTGACCGCCCGTTCTTCGAGAACAGCCACGAGTTCCTTTTGCCGGACAGTGTCTCCCCTGTCCACAAGGATCTGTTCAATGATCTTTCCAGGAACCTTGGGAAAGACATCCACCTCGGCCATGGGCCTGATATCCGCTGTAAGCACAATCGTACGGTCCAAGGCCCTCGTCTGCACCACGAGGGTCCTGACAGGTATCTTCTCCGTGGCCGAAGGAGCACTGCTCCTGGTCCCCATGAAGGTGAACACACTGTACGCCGCAAGTCCGGCAATGATGGCAGCGACGGCCGTTGCCAGAAGGACCTTCTTCCTGTTATCGGGCCTTTGTTCCATGGTTGAGAGACTCCTTTCTTACCGTGAAGATGTGCGCCCGGGAATGTTTCCGACGGCCCGGTCCAGACGTGCCTGCGAGATCATGTATCCGTAGAGTGCTCCGTAGTAATTCATCTGGGCCTGGGAGAGGTATACCCGTGCATCGAGCACTTCGGTGGACGTGGTCATCTGCTGCCGGTACTGAAGGTCCACCAGGCGGTAGTTCTCCCTGGCCTGGTCAAGGGCCTCTCTGGCGGTGATTATGTTCTTTCTGGACACATCCATGTCAAGAAGGGAATTCTTCACATCTATGCGGACCATGTCCTCAGCTTCACTCAGCCTCTCCATGAGGGCATCCCTCTCACGGGCGTATCTGTTCTCCTCCGCCCTGGTCTTGCCCCATTCGAAGAACTGCCATTGTGCCTGAAGAGCGACCATTGCATTGTGGTCGTTGGTGTAGTCGTTGTTGTCGGCCTGAGGATTGTCACCGGCACGCTCATATCTGCCGACAAGAGACACCACCGGATAGTATCCGCTCCGAGCGAGGCGTATCATAGCATCTGCATTCTCCAGGGCGATCCTCAATACGCTCAGTTCCGGCCTTCGGCTCAGAGCCTCCTCGGTGAGTTTGTCAGGATCATGGAGCACCTCGGTGATGTCGCTGATATCCTGTACCTGCGTGCTCCGATTGATATCGAACCTCAGCACCGCATTGAGTGTGGACAGAGCCAGGTCGGCATTAGCCCTGGCTCTGGTCCTGTTCTGAACGGCGCCGGCCAGGGCCACCTTCGATTTCAGGAGGTCATTGTAGGGGATCATCCCTTCCCGGTAGAACCGTTGAGCGTCTCGAACGTGGGATTCCAGGTTTCCAACCGCCTCGTCGGACACGTCAAGGGCCTTGCGGGCAAGAAGTACGTGGCAATAGGCCTCACGTACCCGCTGCGCAACATCCAGCTCTGCAAGAAACCGCGTGGTTTCCTGGAGATCCACTCCGTAGCGCGCCATCTCGTATTTCGAGAACAAGGCGAAACCCGTGAACAGGGGCTGGACCGCGGTGATGTTCCATTGGTAGATCTCCTCGCTGTTCGCGGGTATCTGCATCCCGTTAAAGATCATGTAGGGCTGATCCTTGAGATTCGTATATATATACGATGCGGACAGCTTCGGAAGAAAATCAGCCCGGGCGCTCTTCTCCGATTCGAGGGCGGCGAGATAATGCTGTTGGGCCTCCTTGACAGCTGCATTGTTTTCAAGTGCGATTTCCATCGCCGAATCAAGTGTCAATACCTCTTCTGAGGACTTCTCTGCAGCCAAGGGGGCTTCGACTGCCCATGCCGCTGGTATGCACATCGAGAATGCGGCAAGGGTGACAATCACCAGGTGAAAAAATCGTGACATATTCTAACCCTCGTGATTAGTAATGTTTTTAAAAAAGAGCTCGGTGACGTTCCGGACATTCTCCTCATATGGGTGCCGGGTAGGATCTTCGAACCAGAGGAAGAGAAATGCGTTCGTGACGCTCTCAAGTATCACCGCCATGTAATAAGGATCGAGCAGAGGCTTGAACATACCCCTGTCAATCCCGTCCTTGAAGACCACGGCCACTCTGCGAAGGAATTTCTCATACAGGAGTTTCGGGGATCTTCCATAGGGCGAGCTGCAGCAGGTTGATAATATTGCATAAATCACTTCAGGGCCTGTAGGACCCCATGGGCATCTATGCAGTGACTGAGTGCCTTCAGGA
>Ga0116148_1000994_pt1 | contig 32614 bp, 26 predicted proteins | sample AD_UKC055_MetaG_FD_89786 | JGI IMG/M metagenome (GOLD analysis project Ga0116148, IMG submission 89786) | Active sludge microbial communities of municipal wastewater-treating anaerobic digesters from USA - AD_UKC055_MetaG | ecosystem: Engineered > Bioreactor > Anaerobic > Digestate | place: USA...
GACCTTGGCGAGAGCCGGATGGGGGAAATCTCCATGTCCGGTTCGACGAGGGAGAGGCGAGCCATCGGAGACTGACAACTGCGGTCGGTTCAACTCCATCATGGACGCCTCTCTACTCTACCGTGGTTAGCGGGCAACCCGATTTTGCAAAAGAATGACAATTTACCGGGCGGGAATGCGTCAAACTGGCGGCGAACAATGAAGACCAGAACTCTTATGAAGACGACTGTTGGACCTGGCTGGGCGCGACTTCTCATTAGCACCGGGGCTTTAGCCCGGTGGAAACGCGCGGTGGTGAGCGACAGACTGTTTCAACAGTTTGCCCGGCGACTGAAGAAGCCGTTGAAACGGCTGCCAGCCGTCGCCGCGCCTCCGCACCGGGCTGTAGCGCAGATTTCCAATCTGCCGTATCGCAGATTTTTAATTTGCGCGGCTCGCCTGGCTCCAGCGCGCGGCGAGGTAGCGGACGCCTTACCGAATACAATTCGGCGATACAGCAGATTACAAATCTGCGCTACGTGGTCGGCACCCGCCGCGGGGTTACTGTTCGCAGTTGTCCCGCTGCTGGCGCCGCCAGCCCGTGCAGCGACCAACGACCTTACCTCTGCCATCCAGCGCGGGCTCTTCGAGGAAGAGGCGAACCAGAACCTGGGGGCGGCCATCACGGCCTACCAGGCGGTCGCCAGCCAGTTCGACAAAGACCGCAAGCTGGCGGCCACGGCCATTTTCCGGCTGGGGGAGTGCTACCGGAAGCAGGGGAATACGAACGACGCCGCGGCGCAGTATGAGCGCATCCTGCGCGAGTTCTCGGACCAGCCGACGCTGGTCACGCTCAGCCGGCAGAACCTCGCCGGCTTAGGCGCCGCGCCGGCAGCGCCTGCCGCTCCCGTGCTCTCGGACGCCGCGCGGCAGGAGCAGAAGCGGTTGATGGAGGAGGAGATCAAGCTGCTGGAGAAGCAGGTGGAATCGCAGAAGCGGCTGGTGCAGGCCGGCGGCGCGCCGTGGGACAGCACGGTACCCACCGAGCGCGAGCTGCTGAAGTTGAAGCGGCAGTTGGCGGCGCTGGAGGCGGGCCAGCCGATTCCCTTGGCCGCCGCCGAAACCGGCGCTCCTGCTGTCTCCAGCGAAGCCGACGAACTCCGGCGCATCCAGGCACTGGTCAAAGACAGCCCGGACTTAATCAACGCCCCGCAGGCGGCGGGTGAGACGCTGCTGCAAACCGCCGCCGCCCAGGGCAAGCTGGCGGTGGTGAAGCTGCTGCTGGACAACGGCGCGGCGGTGGACGGCCTCCAGCAACCGGGCCTGACGGCGCTGCATTACGCCGCGGGCAACGGCCACAAGGCCATCGTGGACTTGCTGTTGAGCAAGGGGGCCAAACCCGGAGCCCAGACGGCAGCCGGCGTAACGCCGTTGCACCTGGTCGCCCGCAAGGGTTACGAGGAAGTGGCCAAGGCGCTGCTGGCCGCCGGGGCGCCGGTGAATGCCAGGACCACGACGTCTGAGAGGCGTGATCTTCCGAGCTCGGCTTTGACGTACATACTGAATGAGGGCCAAACGCCGCTGCACCCGGCGGCGAACGCGGGCTACGCCGGGCTGGTAGAGTTGCTGCTGGCCAAAGGGGCGGATGCCAACGCGCTGGACGGCTCCGGCCGGACGGCGCTCAGCTATGCGGTGGAGAAGCATTCCCAGCCGGTCGTGCAAGCCCTCCTGGCCGCCAAGGCGGATCCCAATGCGGGGTCCAGCAACCTGCCGCTGGCCATCGCCGCCTACAACGGTGATCTGCCCGCGCTGAAGCTGCTGCTGGCCAACGGCGCGGACCCCAACCTCAACACCAATGTGACCGGGATACTCTCAGGGATTCCTGGCGTGGGTTATGGCTCGGGTTCCAGCGTCGGCAAGGCGACCCCGCTGGCCGTCGCCGTCAGCAAGCAACGCGCCGAGGCCGTCGCCGAACTCCTCCGGGCCAAAGCCGACCCGAATGGTTCCTTCCCCGGTGGGGCTGGCCGTGTGATCTTCGGCGCCCTGCACAATGCCCCGACGCTCAAGGGGCTGCTGGAGGGCGGGGCGGACCCGAACCTGCGCGGGCAGGAGGAGAAGTCGCCGTTGCTGCAGGCAGTGGAGATCGAGGGCGGGCAGCCGGGGGTGGAATTGCTGCTGGCCTACAAGGCCGAACCGAATGTCGGCCGACCGAAGGAAGGCTGGACGCCACTCCATGAGGCGGCAAACCACGGCCGGAAGGAGATTGCCGAGCTGTTGCTGAAAGCGGGGGCGGACGTGAATGCCAAAGATGTCGGTGGTTATACCCCACTTGTCCTGGCAGTGGCAAGTAACCGGAGAGAAGTGGTCGAGTTGCTCCTGGCCAGCAAGGCCGATCCCAACGCGAAGCAGCGCAGCGACGGCGATACACCGCTTCACTTTGCGGTCCGGGATGGCCGGCGGGAACTGGTCGAGCTGCTGCTGGCCAACCAGGCCGATCCCAACGAGCGAAACAAGGCGGGGCAAACGCCACTGGACATGGCCAAGAGCCAGGGGCAGGCGCCCCAACGGCCGGGCATGGGCATGATGCCTCCTGGAGCCTATCGGCCGGGCACCCCACCGCCGTCGCTTGCCCCCGGGCAACCGGAGCCCAAGCCCGAGCCGATGGCGGACCTGCTGCGGCGGCACGGGGCGGTGGACGACCTGCCCAAGCTGGACCGGATCATGGCGCGGCGCAGCGCCAGCGGGTTTTCCGAGAGCGCGTTTACGAAGGGCGCCCAGGACTGGAACCAGTTCACGCTGCTGGAGTTGCTGGCGGTGCAGTACAAGCTGCTGGCGGCTGTGCCAAGCCACGGAGGGGGCGCTGGCTATGGCGCGAGCGCGCTGTTTGGCGATTCCCGTTTGCCGTTTCCCGACCTGACGCAACTGCACATCAGTCGCCCTGCGGCGGACCTCAAGGGCTGGCAGGACCAGTTGGTTGATCTGCGGCCGGTGCTGCAATCGGGTGATTGCAGCAAGGACCTGCGGCTGCGCTGGGGAGATGTCGTCGAGGTTCCCGAGGCCGACCACCCGCTGAATGAGGGCTGGGGCGGATTCTCCAAGGCCGAGTTGGCGAACTTCAAGAAGTGCCTGACGCGGCAGGTGGAGATCGTCGTCAAGGGCCAAAGCACGAAGCTCACGCTGGCGCCGCGAATCACCGGTCTGGAAGAGGGCAACGAGGGAAAGACCCCCGCACCTACCGCAGTTCCCGTAGCAGGAGGCGTGCGCAGGGTTGAGTACCAGCCTACCATCTACTCCTCAACGCCCTTCTGGCTCCAGCCGGTGATGCTCCAGTCCAAGCTGGTGCTGGTGTCGTCGGACCTTTCGCGGGTGAAGGTGACGCGGCGGGACGCGGTCACGGGCGAGAAGCGCGAGTGGGTGGTGGATTGCTCGCAGGGCGGCAACCGGGCGCCGGACTTCTGGCTCCGGGACGGGGACCGGATCGAGGTGCCGGAGAGGGGCTATTCGTCCGGCACGGCCCAGACGGCAGCGCCTGGCGCTGCCGCCGCGCCGCTTGAATACCAGTGGCGGGCTGGCCAACCTCGGGAGGCGCCCGCAGCCCGAGCCCCACAGCCAGCGCCCCCGCCGCCCGCTATAATTGCCCCGGCAACAGGACTGCCAATGCGCGGCCCGTCTGTGTCGCCGGACATCGTGGCGCCGCCACCGGCGCTGTCACAGCAGGGGGCGCGCTCGGCCCGGCAGATCCCCGGGCGCACGTTGCGGGTGCCGCCGAGCCAGGCGCCGCAGGTCGCCAGGACGGACCATCTGGGCATCGGCGGCGTGCGCTACTCTCCCAAGGCGGATGATCCAGACCTGGTGAACGCCGGTTACCACAAAGACCGCTCAGCCAGGACGCGGCAGGCGGAGTGTTGGGAGCAGCGCGCCACGCCGGACTTGCGCGGGCGCGGCGGGAATACCGCCGTCTGGACGGGCACCGATCTGATCGTGTTTGGCGGCGAAGGCCAGGGCACGAGTTTCGGTGACGGGGCGCGCTATTCTCTGGCGGAGGACACGTGGGCGATGTTGCCGTCGGAGGGCGCGCCGTCTTCGCGCACGGGCCACGCGGCGGTGTGGACGGGCGAGGAAATGATTGTGTGGGGAGGCTTCGGCGGGTTGTGGGGCAATAACACCAACCGGGATGACGGGGCGCGTTACAATCCGAAGACCGATTCCTGGAAGCCGGTGACTCTGAGGCATGCCCCCGCGGCGCGGTTTGACCTGACGGCGGTCTGGACCGGGCGCGAGATGCTGGTGTGGGGCGGTTACCAGGACGCCCAGAGCCGTTACCAGGGGGCGCACTCCGATGCCCATCTCAACAGCGGGGGCCGGTATGATCCGGCCAGCGACACCTGGAAGCCCATCACGACCAAGGGCGCGCCTTCCCGTCGCTCCTTCAACTCGGTGGTGTGGACGGGCAAGGAGATGATAGTCTGGGGCGGCAGTGACGCCAAGAAGGTGCTTGCCGACGGCGGCCGCTACAACCCGGCGAAGGATAGCTGGAAGTCCATCAGCACCGACGGCGCGCCGAGCGCGCGGGCGGGCCACGTCGCGGTCTGGACGACGGGGGAGATGCTGGTGTGGGGCGGGAGCGCGCGGGACCCGGCGGCGCCGTCGGATTACTACGTGAATGGGGCGCGCTACAATCCCGAGACGGATACGTGGAAGCCGATGTCCGCCGTGGGCGCGCCCAAGGGCCGGCTCCTCACAGCGGCGGCGTGGACGCGCAGGGAGATGGTGATTTGGGGCGGTGTCAACGACGCCCAGGGCAACGGCGGCCGGTTTGTGGGCACCGGCGGCCGCTACAACCCGGCCACCGATACCTGGACGGAGATCACCCTGACGGGTGCACCGTCGCCGCGGCTGACCAGCGGCGTCTGGACTGGCGAGGGGCTGCTGAGCTTCGGCGGTTACAACGGGATGCACCTGAACGAGACGTGTTACTGGTCTCCGCAGCGGACACTCTACCCGTTTGTGAAGGAGTAACCTCGTTTCCCAGCGATTCCCGTCCTGCAACGATTCTGCTGGCGAACCCGGGTCCGGCGCGTATAGGTTGCGCGCGATGCTGAATTACATTTGGCTCGGGTTGATCCTGCTGGCGGTCGTCATTGGCGGCCTCAACGACAACCTCAAGGCGGTGGCCGACAAGAGCTTCGAGATGGCCGAGTTCGCGGTGATGAAGACCGCGTTGCCGCTGGTCGGCATCATGGCGTTGTGGCTTGGCATTATGCGGCTGGCGGAACGAGCCGGCCTGGTGGCGTTGTTGGCGCGCGCCTTGCGACCGTTGATGCGCTGGCTCTTCCCCGATGTGCCCGTCGAACATCCGGCCATGGGCTCCATCCTCCTGAACATCGCCGCCAATATCCTCGGCCTTGGCAATGCCTCGACCCCCTTGGGCCTGCGCGCCATGAAAGACCTGGAGACGCTGAATCAGCGCCCCGGCACGGCCACCAACGCCATGTGCATGCTGCTGGCCCTCAATACCAGTTCGGTGCAGCTCATTCCAGTGACCGCCATCGCCATCCTGGCGGCCAACAAATCCAACAACCCCACTGCCATCGTCGGCACCGCCCTGATGGCCACGATCTGCGCCGCCACCTCGGCTGTCCTCACCGCCAAGGTGCTGGGCCGGCTGCCGTTCTACCGATTGCCGCCGCTAGCCGCGCCCCCGGCAGGTGCGACGCCAGCGGCAGGGCCCCCGGCGGCGGCGAATACCGCCAACGACAAGTCGCCGGTAAAAGAAGCCGCGACGCTCGTGCCGCTGCAATGGTGGGGCAAGCTCATCCTCTCGGCCTTCGGGCTGTTCTTCCTCTACCTGTTCCTGCGGCTGGCCTTCCCCGCGCTGCTGGGACTGCCGCTGACCCCCGAAGCGGCTGGCCGGTCCACCTTTGTCTGTGTCGTGGATGCCATCTCCAAGCTGTCCATTCCCCTGATGCTCTCAATCTTCCCGCTCTATGCCATCCTGCGAGGCGTGAAGGTCTATGAGGAGTTCGTGGACGGCGCGAAGGAGGGCTTCGACGTGGCCTTGCGCATCATCCCTTACCTCGTCGCGATCCTGGTGGCGATCGGCATGTTCCGCGCCGCCGGGGGCATTGACCTCTTGAGCCGGATGCTGGCGCCGGCGATGTTGGCCATCGGCTTCCCGCCCGACCTGCTGCCGCTGGTGCTAATGCGCCCACTGAGCGGCAGCGGCACGCTCGGCATCTTCACGGAACTGGTTAAGCAGTTCGGACCGGACCACCTCACAGTGCGAATGGCAGGCACCATCTTCGGCAGCACCGAGACGACGTTCTATGTGCTCGCCGTCTATTTTGGCTCGGTGGGAGTCAAGCGGACCCGCTACGCGCTGCCGGCGGGAATTGTCGCCGACTCGGTCGGCGTCATTGCCTCGGTCATTGTGTGCCGGCTCGTGTTTGGGTAGAGCGCGCGGACGGACTTCGGGCTCAGGACTTCAGGCTCCAGACACGGGACTTGCCTACCCTGCTACTTCGTGTGGGCCTTTGCCTCCGTTGACGAGGAACAGCACGGCCATGCGCACCGCCAGGCCATTGGTCACTTGCTCGAGAATGACCGACCGTCCGGAATCGGCTATTTCACTGTCAATCTCGACGCCCCGGTTGATGGGGCCGGGGTGCATGATCAGAGCATCCGGCTTCGTGCGGCTCAGCCGGTCTTTGTTGAGGCCGAACACGCTCGAGTACTCGTTGAGGCTGGGAAACATGGCCTTGCGTTGGCGCTCGTGCTGAATGCGCAGCAGGTTGATGATGTCGGCGTCGCGAATAGCCTCTTCGACATCGTGCGTCACGCGGCAGCCCATCTGCTCAAACACCCGGGGCACCAGCGTGGACGGGCCGCAAAGCGTCACCCGCGCGCCCAGCTTGGTCAGCGCCCAGATGTCCGACCGCGCGACCCGGCTGTAGAGGATATCGCCCAGGATGGTGACATTCAGGCCCGCGATGCGGCCTTTCTTCTCGCGGATGGTGAACGTGTCCAGCAGCGCCTGGGTGGGATGCTCGTGCGCGCCGTCGCCGGCGTTGATGACGCTGGCGTTGAGCATCCGGGCCAGGAAATGCGGCGCGCCCGACGCGCTATGGCGCATGACGATGAAGTCAATGTTCAGCGCCTCCAGGTTGCGCGCGGTATCCTTGAGCGTCTCGCCCTTCCTGAGCGAGGAGGCCTCTGCCGTGAAGTTGATGATATCCGCCGACAGCCGCTGTTCGGATAACTCGAAACTGGTGCGCGTGCGGGTGGAGGGCTCGACGAACAGGTTAATGACGGTCTTGCCGCGCAACGCGGGGACCTTCTTGATGGCGCGCTCGCCGACGGCCTTGAACGCGCGCGCGGTGTCGAGCACGGTGGTGATTTCCTCAGCCGTGAGGGATTCAATATCCAGCAGATGCTTGCGATTCCAGCTCATGGAAAGAAGGGAGGTGCGGAGTATTGGAGTATTGGAGCAATGGGAGAGAGCTGAGCTCCGGTTTCCCATCACTCCGACACTCCAACACTCCATTACTCCGTTGGTTGTTCATTTCTCCAGCACGACCTCGTCCGCGCCGCCCGTTTCCGCCAACCGCACACGGACGCTCTCGGTTCGAGCCGTGGGCACGTTCTTCCCGACGAAATCCGCTTTAATAGGCAGCTCGCGGTGCCCGCGATCCACCAGCACAGCCAGTTGGATGCGCCGCGGGCGGCCAAAGTCGTTTAGCGCGTCCATGGCGGCCCGGACGGTGCGCCCGCTGAAGAGCACGTCATCCACCAGCACCACCGTCTTGCCGGTCACATCGAACGGGATGACCGTGGGCTGGACGTGAGGCGCAACCCGCTGATCCAGATCGTCCCGGTGCATGCTGACATCCAGGTTGCCCGTCGGGATGGCATGCCCCCAAATGTCCGCCAGGAGCGCGCTCAACCGGTGCGCCAACGGCACCCCGCCGCGCTGGATGCCGACCATCACGACTTCGCCGCCGGTTTCATTTCGCTCCGCGATTTCATGCGCAATACGGGACAGCGCCCGTTGCATCATCGGCGCGCTCAGAATAAGGGTGGAGTCAGACATCGGAAGGAAAGGTTGAAGTTCGACGGGCCGACACAAGAGGCATTCCTCCGTGTCAGGCGTCGGGCGGCGGCGGGTCGGGATTGCCGATGGTGCATGGTTCCTTGGCGGCCTCGCGGGGCTGCCTTAAAGGAGCGGCAGCTTGCCTAACGGCCAACCGCCTGCCGACTCTTGCGCCATTTGGCGCGGTGCTTGATGATCCAATCTGTCAGCGCCCGCTCAAACCCAATGTCGCGACCAGCCTTCTCGGATTCGATCCACTTGTGCTTCAGGATCTCTTCGCGCTCCGCCTGGAATTCCCTGTAGAGCGAAGAGTTCTTCAGCAGATCGTTTGCCGGAGGCCGCTCTTTCGTTTCATCAGACATAATCGCGAATCCAAATCTTACGGGCGTAGCCTAGCATGACATCAGGTGATGACAACCCCAATTTCGAACGATTGCCAGGGGCTCCATCGCTGTTCCTGACGCCCGTGCCTTGATACGCCGACTTAATCTTCTGACCAAATCTAACACACAACCGCCATCCTGTCACTCCCGTCAAACCAGCCGCTGGCGCAATGCCCTGGCGATCTCCACAAACACCCGCCCCGCCGGCCGGTCGGCGCCCGCGACCACCGCCGGCACCCCCCGATCGCCCCCTTCCCTGATCTCGGTAAACAGTGGGACCTCTCCAAGGAATGGGATACCCTGGCGCGCCGCCTCGGCCTGCCCGCCGCCGTGGCCGAAAATTTCGACGCGCTCCCCGCCGGGGGTCGTGAAGTAACTCATGTTCTCCACAATGCCAAGGATAGGCACATTGACCTTCTGGAACATCGCAATGCCTTTGCGCACCACGCCCAGCGACGCTTCCTGCGGGGTGGTTACGATCACGCCGCCATCCAGTGGCACGGTTTGGCAGACCGAAAGCTGCGCATCCCCGGTGCCCGGCGGCAAATCCACCACCAGGATGTCCAGGTCGCCCCACTCCACCTCGCTGAAGAACTGCTGAATGGTCTTCATAATCATCGGCCCGCGCCAGATCACCGGCTGGTCGCCCTCCACCAGAAAACCCATGCTCATCAGCTTAACCCCGTAGTTCACCGGCGGCACCATCTTCTCCCGGTCGCTCAGGGTCGGCGTCTGGCGCACCCCCATCATCAGCGGAACGGTCGGGCCGTAGATGTCGCAGTCCAGCAGGCCAACCTTCGCCCCGAGTTGGTGCAATGCGCACGCCAGGTTCACCGAAACGGTGGACTTGCCCACGCCGCCTTTGCCGCTGGCGACGGCGATGATCCGGCGGATGCCTGGAACCCGGCGCTGCTGCTCCCACGGGTTTGGCGATCCCGGGCGCGTCCCCGGCAAGCCCACTTCCACGTGGACTTGCGCCGCCCCGGGCAGCGCCTTCAGAGCCTGTTCGCTCTCCACCTTGATCTGCCCCGCAATGTCCGGTCTTGCGGTCGCGAGTTGCATTGAGACCTTGACGGTGCCGCCACTAACGGCGATCTGTTTGACCAGGCCAAAGGACACCACGTCGCGGTTGTAGCCGGGGTATTTGACTGCCCGCAGGGCATTCCGAATATCGTCTTCCGTCAGCATCTTTCAGTTTGTTGCGTTAGACCACGCAATGTAGAGCCCGCCAGCGCGAAGTCAAAGCATTCCCATTGGCCCCGGGGTTGCCAGCTTTGACCCTTCCGCGCCCTCGTGTTAAGTTCAGCCCAGGGCACATGAAGACTTCACCTGCCATCGGCGAATACCTCATCGCGCAACTCTACGGCCACGGCGTGCGGCATGTGTTCGGCGTGCCCGGCGATTACGTGCTCGGGTTCTACCATCAGCTCTCCCGAAGCAGGCTCCGCTTGGTCAACACGTGCGACGAGCAGGGCGCTGGTTTTGCCGCCGATGCCTACGCGCGCGTGCGCGGGCTCGGCGCTGTGTGCGTGACCTATTGCGTCGGCGGACTCAAATTGGCCAACACCACCGCCGAGGCTTTCGCCGAAAAGTCCCCCGTCGTAGTCATCAGCGGCGCGCCGGGCATGAAAGAGCGCGAGAAGAATCCCCTGCTGCACCACAAGGTCCGTGAGTTCGACACCCAGCGGAAGGTCTTCGAGGAGCTGACGGTGGCTGCGACGGTCCTGAGCGATCCGCAGACGGCGTTTCAGGAGATAGACCGCGTGCTGCACGCGGCGCTGCGTTACAAGCGGCCAGTGTATATTGAATTGCCCCGCGACCTGGTCTCGGTGCCCGGCATTCCCCGCCATAAGACGCCCGAAATCCACGAGCGGAGCGACGCCGGGAGCCTGCGCGCGGCGCTGGCCGAGGCCGCCTGGATGATCAACGGGGCCCGGCAGCCGGTGATCCTGGCGGACGTGGAGGTGCACCGGTTCGGGCTGCAGGACCAGTTGCTCAAGCTGGCGCGGAAGACCAACATTCCCGTCGCGGCGACCGTGCTGGGCAAGTCCGTGATTGGCGAGCACCATCCGTTCTACCTCGGCGTCTATGAGGGCGCGATGGGCCGCGAAGAAGTGCGGCAGTATGTCGAAGGCAGCGACTGCGTGATCCTGTTGGGCGCGTTCATGACCGACATCAACCTGGGCGTTTACACGGCGCGCCTGGATCCCGCGCGCTCGATTTCTGCCACCAGCGAGAAGCTCTCCATCCGCTATCACAGCTACGAGGAAGTGCGCTTCAAGGACTTCGTTCGCGGGCTGCTGCGCCTGCCGCTGCGCCGCCGCCGGCTCGGCAGGATTCCCCGTCCCGCGCAGATGATTGCGCGCTCCGCACCCCGCGCCCCGGATTCCCGCCGCCCGCTCACCGTCCGGCGCCTCTTTGAACGGCTCAACGCTTTTCTCTCCGACCGCACGGTGGTGGTGGCTGACGTGGGCGACCCGCTGTTCGGCGCGGCGGATCTGTTCATTCGCAAACGCACCGAGTTCCTCAGCCCGGCCTACTACACCTCGATGGGCTTCGCGGTGCCGGCGAGTATCGGCGCCCAACTCGCCAATCCCAGGCTGCGCCCGCTGGTGCTTGTCGGCGACGGCGCCTTCCAGATGACCGGCATGGAATTGGCCACTGTAGCCCGCAACCGCCTCAACCCGATTGTGGTGCTGTTCAACAACCGCGGCTACGGCACCGAGCGCCACATGCAGGACGGGCCCTACAATGATCTCTGGCCCTGGCAATACCACCGGGTGCCGGAGGTGCTCGGCGCCGGACGCGGCTTCGTCGTCGAGACCGAGGCGGACCTGGACCGCGCGCTCCTCGAGGCGGCGCGGTGGACCAGGAGCTTCTGCCTGTTGGAAGTGCGACTGGCGCCGCTGGATCGTTCCCCCGCTCTGGACCGCCTGGCCGCGCGCCTGGCGCGGCGCCTGTAAACCGCCGCGTCGCAGCCGGTCCTACCGGGCGGGGCATTCCCACACCCAGTCGCCTTTCCGCTCGTCGAACATCGTTTCGCCGGCCACGCCGCCGTCGTCCTTTTCATCCCAGCCGATCGAGTAGAGCACGAACTGGCCGCCGTCGCCGCGCCGGTACTTGTAGGGTTCGCCTGTGAGCACGTCGTTGGGCAACAGCGAGATAAACTGCGGCGCCAGGGCGTCCAGCCTCTCGGGGAAATGCCCATTGGCCAGGCGGTATCGCTCCAGCGCGCAGGCAATCGCGGTCTGGTTGACCGCGGTTTGGGCCGCAGCCGTCTTTGCGGTCACTTTGCCCAGCGCTGGCAGCAGCAGGGAGACCATGACTCGATGGCGGAGCGCCTTCCCCAGGAGTGTCCCAGCAAAACCGCCGCGGCTCTCCGTTTCCTCAAAGGCCAGGATGTCCTCCTTGACCTGCCGCGGGGAGACCCGGCTATTAGTCGTTCCCAATCCAACTGCCAGCAGCATGTCAAAGCTCCGGGCATAGGTGAGTTCCTCCTGAGAATACCACCCCTGCGGGATAGCGACCGCCGCGGCCAGCCTGCCCAGCACGGACGCTCCAGACGCCGAGGCCGGTTCGGGGCTGCCCAAACTGGCCAGATACCAAGGCCCCTTTTGCCGGACCAGTTCAATGGTCGAGATGGCCCCTGCCCGCTCCGTGATCAGCGCGGTCTTGACCTCCTCCAGCACACGGTATTGCTGCAAGCGGTTTTGAATCTCCTGCAGTTGCGCCTCCGACCAGCGATGTTCGGCCAATCCCTCCCACACGGGCTGCAGGGCCAGGTTCAGCATGGCGAGCCGCACCAGATGCGAGATCAGGAATGGCTCGCCTTTGATCGAGTCGGCCAAATCAAACAGCAGCCGCTGGTCCTCCAACGCGGCGTCGCTCTGGCCGAGGGCCAGCTCGGCACAGGCTTTGAGTTGCAGGCGCTTAAGGATGCCTCTGACCATCTTGAGGTGGGGCAACTCGATCGCGAACGGGGTGCCCACATCATAATTCACCGGGTAGCGGGAATAGGGGCGCTGGCTGGCAAGGCGGAGTTCGGCAAACATCGCCTGGTTGGTCTTCAATCCTTCCAGGACCGCCGGGGCCGCTTGGGCGCGCGACGCGGCATCGAGCCGGCCCGAGGGCGGAATACGCAGATCCGCAGCCGGTGCCGCACTGTCCGCGGGTTGAGCGCTTGGTTCGAACGCTTGCATGGACGCTTCAACTCTTTCCTTCCACTCCCTGTCCGCGCCGGGGGACCGAACGGCGGTCAGGGCCTGGCCCCACGCCACGAGGTCAAGGAAGCTTCGGCTGGCCGGAACACCTTTCAGCTTGGGCCTGGACAGCCGCACATCGGCCCGGGTGTAATTATCGTTGATGCAATCGCCCCCTTGCTCTTCCCGCTTCGGGTCGAACCAGGATTTGACCAGCGGCGTGGCGGCGAAGTTCTGATCATCGGGAACCGGCTTCGGAATCACCGCCTTGAAATCGAGCGGCTCGCCCCGCGCTTCGAGTGCCTGGCGGTATTGGTTCCAGACGCGCCGCCCGCGCCAGTTTTCCACGCCGTGGAACAGCGCGCCCAGGACAGCGAGCCAGCCCAGGCCGATCAGCATGCGCCGCAGCGTCCGCCAACTGAAAAGCCAGCGGAGGAAGCGCACGGTGGTGCTGCGCTCAATCATCGGGGGTCTGTCAGGCGCATTCATAGGCAATTGAGGTCTTAGCGGGGTTAATCGTGGTCGGGGTGAAAGGTCGAACCTCGCTGCGGGGCGAGGGCGCGAGTTCGGTCGGCGCCGGCGCCGGCTCCGCGCCGGGCGCGGCAACCATCTCGCGAATCTGCCGGTGATTCTCCCGCAACGCAGCCAGCGCCTGCTCGGCGGAGGGCGCATCGCGATGAACCGCGCGGCGCACCGAAGCAGGCGCGGCGTCAAGGTTGAGCGCCAGCGCCAGCACCCAGGCGGCGCTCATCCCGGCCAAATGCCAGCGCAAGGACCACAGCCTCTGGCGCCACCCGGCCTCCAACGCGGCAACCCCCGCCGCCCACTCGCCCGCCCCTCGCTTTGCGCGGTCGGGGGCCAGGCCCGCGATCACCCGTTGCCGGAGGGCGTCCAGCCCTGGCTCAGCCGCCTGGTGTTTCTCATACAATACTTCGCGCAGTGTCTTCATAGTGCTTCCTCTTCAATCAGCTTCCTCAGCGCCCGCTTGGCGTAATGCAGCCGCGACTTGACCGTGCCCAGCGCGGCGCCGGTCACCGCGGCGATGTCTTCGAGCGCAAAGTCCTCGACGCAATGCAGCAACAGCACGGAGCGCTGCGCCGCCGGCAACCGGTCCAGGAGCTTCATGACCGCGCCCTCCTGTTCGGCCCGGATAAGCAGCTCGGCCGGGTCATCCTCGAAGACCGCCGGTTCGGCGGCGACTTCCTCCAATGCCGCGGCTTCGCGGCCCTGCTTGCGCCAGTGCTGGAGGCATTTCTGGTGCGCAATGCCGAACAGCCAACTGCCGAACTTCGCGTCGTCGCGCAGGCCGCCCAGGTGCCGCGTGGCATTGAGGAACGTCTCCTGGACAATGTCGCGGCTGGCTTGCTCGTCGTGGACCAATTCAAAGGCATACACATATAGCGGCAGTTGGTAGCGCCGAAAGAGCGTGTCCCAGGCCGCCGGCTCGCCGGCCCTGGCTTGCGGCACAGGCAGTTGTTCGGGTTCAGCCACTACCAGCATTTACAACCAGTTGAATGCCGAAGGCGAGAAAAGGTTCAACGCCCCGCGCCGAACCGGAGCGCCGGCATCTTGCCGGCTTAGACCGTCCGCACCGTGCCAGCGGCCAAAATGCCCGCGCGCCACCTCGAACCACCGGCTAACCGCTGCGCCACCGCGAAACCTCATACCATCGAATCTGCCAGCCATTGGGAAGCGTGAACACCGTGCCCTCCCGGTTGAACACCGCCCGGAAAGCCGCGGTGTCCTCGCCGGCGCGCCGCAGCCAGACCGACTGCCCGTGGGCCGGCGGGCACAGGTAAATATCCTGCCAGGGAGCCGCTCCGTTGCGAGGCCGCGGCCACACGGGGGCGGTGGCCAGGGGACGCCAGTGCGATGCGAACTGCCAGGGAAGCGCCCACCGCTCCGGACCGCAAAGGAACCGGCCGCGCGCCGCGTCCCAGTGGGCGGCCAACGGCGGGCAGTCAGCGGGAATCCGCCGTGCCAGCACAAGCTGCGCCTCCGGCGGCTGCGAGGTAACAATGTCATGCCAGGTGGACATAAGAAGCTCCGTAGACCGCGCCACGAACAATGGCGTCGGCGTTCCCGGCGCAACCCCCCTGCCAAGGCAGGGCTGCCGCGCCGGGGCGCCCGTGAATTGCAGTGCGGTGCATAGATTGGAGAGTGTCTTGACCCGAGGGGCAGCCCCGCCGAAGCGGGGCTGCCCGTGACGCCTGGCGGCTCCCGGGCGAACCCGGGAACCGCCCGGCGGGCGGGTCGGTTTAGCTGGCGGCCGGCACAATCGCCCAGAACTGGCGGGGAACATCCTCCCAGCCGTTGATGTTCTGGTTGATCCTCACGAACACCTTCTTGCCCACCGCCGGCGAGCCGTACTTGCCGGTGTAAGAGGCCGTGATGTCAATCGCGTTGTTGACCGGCGAATCCAGCGTGCCCAGAAACACCACCCCGGGCGCGGTGTTGATGCCCTGGCTGCACGGCTTGGCGCCCCACAGCATCGTCCCATCGGCCGGAGTGCCGGTGGTCGTCAGCTTGAGCGTGATCACGCCGGCCGCGTTGGTGATGGTCAGCCCGGACACCGGCAACAGGTCGAAGACCGGCGCGGCGGGCGGAGTCAGGACCACCTCGCTGCCGATGACCAGCAGCGCGCAGTTGATCTTGGCATACAACTGGAGCCCGGTGAGCGGACCCGATTGGCCCAGCCGCGCCTTGGATTGGTGCTGGCTGGCCTCCGCCGTCCAAGCGTCCCGCTGCGCCTGGGTCAGCGTGCTGCCCCACGACGTCGCCACCGTCTGCAGGAAGTTGCGAACCCGCAACTGCGCATCCGTCTGCGGATTGGCCGGGATGACCAGCGCCCGGCTCACCAGCCCGCTGCGGCTGTTCTGGGAAACATACAGCCCGCGTTTCCCGGACTGCGGTATGTCTAATATCTTCATAAACTAACTCTTTCTATTCTTGTGTGGTTGGTAAACGGCGCGCGTGGTCCCACGGCGGCAAGCCGCCGCGGACCAGCCAAACTGCGCGCGCCAAAATTGTCCGCCCGGGAGGACGCCCCCTCCCGGCGGTGGAACCTGCGGCGCTTTACCGAAGGGCCGCATGGCGAGGGGCGGTGCGCTCGTCCAGGCGGGCGACGCCCGCTTCGAGCGCGTTCACGCGGGCGCTCAGCCGCTCCAGGGCGGCCAGCAGCTCGCGGTGGTTGACGTCAAGTTTCTCCAGCATCGCCAGGTGCCCGGCGTGCAGCCGCTCCCGGATCTCCAGCATCTCGGCGTAGAAATCGGCCCGGCTCATCGGCTCCGGCCTCGGAGGCCGCGGACCGAGCAGCTTCTTCACCAGCAAAAACGCCGAGCCAACGGCCCCGGCGATCGCCGCCCAGCCCTCGCCCGAAAGCGCGCGCGGGGTGGACACCGGGGAATTGAGATGGGTGCTCATAGGTTGCCTTGTGTCAGTGGTCAAAACGTGGTCGCAGGGTTTGCCATCCAGGCTCAGCGCTTCTCGGTTCCGGTCTCCGCCGCCGGCTCCGCCTTGGTGACGGCGACCATCCCGCGCAACTGCCCGTGGCGATGCGCCAGGGACCAGCCGCCGACGGCCAGCGCCACCCCGCCCAGCACCAGCAACTCGTTGCCCGCCACCATCGTCGGCAGCGCCATCAGCGCCAGCCCGCCCAGCAGCATCGCCGCGCTGGTCGTCACGCTCCCGATCACCGCCTTGAGCGGCGGCCACACCAGCGACGCCAGCCCGAACACAAACAACCCGACGCCCACCCAGACAATGCCCTTGAGGCTCGACAGCCGGGCGCCCAGTTCCCGCGCGGTGTCCTTCTGCGCCGCCCCCAGCTCGGTCCGGGCGCGAGTCTCCTCGCGCTCGACCACCGGCATCGGCGCGCTCAGCACAAAGGCCGTCGCGGGCTGCGCGCCGGGGCGCGGGCATTCCCGCCCGCCGGCCGCGGCCGCACCGCCCGGCGCTGCCCCGGCAACCGGTGCCGGAGACTGCTCGACCCGCGACCCCGCGGGCACGGTGTAGCTGCGCACCTTCACGTTCTCCTCGTTCTGCCGCGTGGCCTGGGCCGCATTCTCGCCTTGCGCCAGCGTTTGCTCGATAACCCCCGCCGGCTTGCGGGTGATGACCGCCCGGCCGCCCTTGAGCGGGCGCGGCCCGGCACAACCGCCGGCCAGCAGCGCCGCCGCCGAGGCCACGCCCAGGAACCGCGACAGGTAATCCGCCGCCGCCGGACGGCCCGGCGAACGCCGAACCTTGAACCTCATACTTCGAACGCCAAACTCCGGACTCTGGACTTCCGCCTTCCGCACCCCCCATTTCCGGAGCAAGGCGCCCGCATGCCGCAGGCAACCGGCGTTGAACCGGCGCGAGGCTGTGCGCCGCACTGTTCCTGCTCCCGTATTGCTTTTCGTTTTCATTTCACCTGTATAGGTCCACAAAACGTGTTACTGCGGTAACAACCCCCCATTTTCATTCCGCCCATTCCGAATTCCGCACTCCGCACTCCGCACTCCGAATTCCGCACTCCATACGATTCCCTCCGGCGGCTCATAGGTGAAGCACCCGGCGCGCGGCGCGGCGGGCCAGCCGCGGACGTGTCCTCCGCCCCGGCCCGACGGCACCAGCAGATGGTGATAGAGGTGCCGGGCGAATGCAGTCAGCACCGGATGCGGCCGGCCGCCGGCTTCCACCGCACCGGCCAGGCGGACGTGCAGGCGCTTGATGGCCGCCGTGACGGCCCGCACGCATCGCTCCGCGCCGCCCCGGCTGCGCCACGGACTCTTGCGCAGGTGCTCCGTCACCTCCTCCAACTCCCGCAGCGCCTCGGCCTTGACCGGCTCGATCGCCTCGGGGTCCTCCAGCACTCGTTCCAGCGCCCGCTGCCGGCGCCACAGCGTCCGGACCGCCGCCGCGTCGTCCAGCCCCATGCTCCGCTGCTGCACCAGGTCTGCCCCGCCCGCCTGGCCGGCCCCGTCCCGGGCCTTGAGCGCCAGGGCCACGGCGTGAATCGGTTCGCGCGGCGGATCCAGCAGCAGGCACGCCACATACAGCGCGCCCAGCTCGTGCTTGAAAAGGGCGCGCCGGCCTTCGTAGGTCACTTCCCAGAAACCCAGCTCGCGGCGCAAGGCATACACGGGCGGGGGCTGGCGGTTGGAATCATTGGTTCGTCTTTGCTTCGTCATATCGTGCTTTCTTCGGCGGCCCGCCGCTTCATGCGACCGGCCCCTACCCAGTCGAAGAACTTCACGCCGCGGCGCGCGCGCACGAGAGAAGCACCTGCGAACACAGGCACTTGCACGCTTTTGAAGACTTCAAAACAACTTCAAAACCCGCCCTCCTCCTCCGCTTCGGACCGCTCGAAATCCTCCGGCCGACCAGTGCTCCTGCGCCGCCGCCGGTCGCCTCTGACCGCCCTCTCCATCTCCGACAGTGCGGCCGCATACGAGCGCAGCCGCTCCAGGCTCAGCCCGAACGCCCGCTCGATGGCCGCCGCCCGCGCCGAGATCAACGACTCGGCGCACCCGCACCGCGCCGCCGCCGCCCGCTGCGACAATCCCCCCAGCACCAGCAGCCGGAACACGGCGGGCAGCGGCGCCTTGCGCTGCTTCGGCCCGCCCTCCAAACGCTGCAACAGCCGAAACACCCGCTCCGCCTCGCGCTCGCCCGCCTCGGCCTCCCGCCCCGCCGCCCCGCCCTCGAGGCGCGCCCGCAGCGCATCCACCTTCTGCTCGATGCGCCGCAGCGCCGCCTGCACCCCGCTGCCACCGCCGGGTTCCGCCCCCGCGCCGCCGGGGTCGCCGCCGCCCGGCTCAGCGGCCACGCCCCGCAGGAAACGGTCAGCAGCCGCCCGCTGCTCCGGCGTCGCCGCCAGATACCGCGCCAGCGCATCCGTTGGAATTGCCCCCGTCAAAGGTCCACGCCCCCGTCAGGCCCGTGTCCTGGTCCTTCAATTCGCCCCTCTCTTTATCCGCCGCTCGTGCATCAGCCGCACCTTGATGAAGCACTTCAGCGCCCGCTCCCATTTCGCCGCGGCCTGGGCCACCTCCGGCGACCGGCTCTGCCGGGCGCCGCGCAGCACCCGCGCCAGGCCCCGGAGGAACCTCCGCTCCCCCGCCGGCGCCGCCGCCCACCACTCCGGCAATGCCGGCGCGGCCACCGGCATTCCGCTCTGCGTTCTCGCCATCCCACCGTTCGGTTTTTGTTTAATACTGTTCATATGTCCAGTAACCTATCAAACCGGGTCTGACAAATACGGGGGTAGGCCGGCGAATTCCCCGAAAAGTTATTCACACCCCAACTCCGTACCATTGCGGAGTGCGGAATGCGGAGTGCGGAGTGCGGAGGACGCGCCCCGCTCACTTCGGGAGGGCGAGCGTCCCCGCGAGCCCTGACTTCTCTCCTTTCGTGGCCCCGGTTTGGGCTCGCACGGACACTCGCCCTCCCCAGCGCAAATTCCCAAGCCCCGTTCTGATTAAGAATCTGCGCTGCGAGTCGAGTTCACACCCAAAGCCGCGTGAGGGCACGCGGCCTACAGGATCGGGGGGGGGGGGGCGGCTGTAGGCCGCGTGCCCTCACGCGGCGCTCTGTGGCCGTTTCCATCGGAGTATGAGAAATACCACTAGCCGGACGGAGTATCCGGCGCGGCTGTGCCGGGTTGTGGCACGCGTGGAAGCGGAGGGGCAGAAAGTGGAGATGGTGTTCCTGACCGACAACCGCGAGGGCCGGGTGGCCAGCGCCCGGCTCTCGACTCGCCTCAGAATGTGCGTGCAATCGCACCACTTACGTCCCATCATTGCGCGACTTTGCGTCATGGGCGGCATAAGTGCACATCTATCAGTTGGCCATCAGGGGTCACCTTCGGCCCACGGCACCCCTGTGCCGCCCGCGCCTGATCGTCCCGCTGTGCCGGGCCGCCGCCAATCCAACCCCTGCACCAAATGACGCCCGAGGAAAAGGCCCGCCAGCAGATTGACGCCATGCTCGCCGCGTCCGGTTGGGTCGTTCAAACCAAAGACAAAATCAACCTCTCGGCCGCGCGCGGGGTGGCTATCTGCGAACTCGCCTTCACCACCGGTGAGCCCGACTACACCCTCTTCGTGGATGGCAAAGCCCTCGGCACCACCGAGGCCAAACCCGTAGGCCACTCCCTGATCGGCGTTGAGGAGCAATCGGCCAAGTATGTCGCCGGTGTTCCTTCTGGGCTGCCCGCCTGGCGCACGCCCCTGCCGTTCTGCTACGAGAGCACCGGCAGCGAAACCCGCTTCACCAACCGCCTCGACCCTTTCCCGCGCAGCCGCAATGTCTTCGCCTTCCACCGACCGGAAACCCTCCTGGCCTGGGTACAGCACGTGGCCGGGGGCGGCTCGCCCCTTGCCCAGCGCCTCGGCGAAATGCCACCCCTGTTGCCCGGCTCCCTCTGGCCCGCCCAGATCCAGGCCATCACCGGCCTCGAACAATCCCAGGCCAAGGCCCGCCGGCGCGCCCTCATCCAGATGGCTACCGGCTCGGGCAAAACCTACACCGCCGTCAATTTCACCTACCGCCTCATCAAGTATGCCGGCGCCCGCCGCGTCCTCTTCCTGGTTGATCGCGGCAACCTCGGCCGCCAGACCCTCAAGGAATTTCAGCAGTTCGTCTCCCCCGTGAACAACTACAAGTTCACCGAGGAATACATCGTCCAGCACCTCAGCAGCAACACCCTCGATAAATCCGCCCGGGTCGTCATCGGCACCATCCAGCGCATCTACTCCATGCTCAAGGGCGAGCAAGACCCCGCCCCCGACCTCGACGACCTCCCTCTCGAGAGCATGGGGCTTGTAGGCCGGCTGCCCTCAGCCGGCGCACCCCCGCTCTTCGCCAGGCCGCTACCCGTCGAATACAACCCCGATTTCCTCATCGAGGAGTTCGACTTCATCATCACCGACGAGTGCCACCGCTCCATTTACAACCTCTGGCGCCAGGTCCTCGAATACTTCGACGCCTCGCTCATCGGCCTCACCGCCACTCCCTCCAAGCAGACCTTCGGCTTCTTCGAGCAAAATCTCGTCATGGAATACAACCACGAGAAAGCCGTCGCCGATGGCGTCAACGTCGGCTGCGACGTTTACCGCATCAAAACCCAAATCACCGAAAGCGGTTCGAAGGTCGAAGCCGGACTCTATGTGGACAAACGCGACCGCCAGACCCGCAAAGTCCGCTGGCAACAACTCGACGAGGCCATCACTTATGACGCCGGCGACCTTGATTGCGACGTCGTGGCTACCGACCAGATTCGCACCGTGCTGGAAACATTCCGCGACCAGGCGATTCCCGAGATGTTCCCCGGCCGCACCGACCTGCCCAAGACCTTGATCTTCGCCAAGGACGACACCCACGCTGATGACATCGTCCGCATCTGCCGTGAGGTCTTCGGCAAAGGCAACGATTTCTGCCAGAAAATCACCTACCGCACGGGCTTCACCCGCATGGAAGAAGACGCCCGGGACAAGCAAGGCAATGCTCTAAAGGACGAGAAAGGCGAACCCATCAAAAAGGTCACTTGGGTCAAGACCTCCAGTCTCTCGCCCGAAGAAATCCTCGCCGCCTTCCGCAACAGCTACAACCCGCGCATCGCCGTCACCGTGGACATGATCGCCACCGGCACCGACATCAAACCGCTGGAAATCGTCTTTTTCATGCGCAGCGTCGCCTCGAAGAACCTCTTCGAGCAGATGAAAGGCCGCGGCGTGCGGGTAGTGTCCGATACCGAAATGGAGCAGGTCAACCCGGGCGTCAAACGCAAGACCCGCTACGTCGTCGTGGATGCCGTGGGCGTGTGCGAACGGGTGCAGACCGAATCCCGCCCGTTGGAAAAGAAGCCTACCGTCACCTTCGAGAAACTCCTCGATGCCGCCGCCCTGGGCACCACCGAGGTCGCCGCCATCGAATCGTTGGCGGGCCGCCTCATCCGCCTCGAACGCCGCTTCGACGCCGAGGTCGAGGCCGAGGTCGTCAAGACCGCCCGGGGCCACACCCTTTCCGACATCGCCAAAGGCATGTTAGCCGCGATTGACCCCGATGAGATCGAGGCGCAAGCCAAACAAGGCAAAGGCGAGTATCACGAGCCCTCAGAAAAGGACATTCGCGAAACTCGCGAAATTCGTGTCAAACAGGCCCTGGCCCCTCTGGCCACGAATCCCGACCTCCGCAACCTGCTCAAGAAAATCCAGAAAGCCGCCGAGCAAACCATTGATATCATTTCGCAGGACACCCTTCTCTACGCCGGCCCGGCGCAAAAGACCACGCAGGCCGGCGCGCAGCTTGCCACCTCGTTCCGCCAATACATCGAACAGCACAAAGCCGAGATCACCGCCCTACAGTTGCTCTACTCCCGCCCCTACAAGCAGCGCCTCACCGAGCAGATGCTCAAGGAACTGGAGAAGAAGCTGCGTGAACAGCACGCCGCCTGGACCGAGGACAATCTCTGGAATGCCTTCGCCGCCACCGCTCCCGGGAAGGTCAAGGGCCGCTCGCAGGCTGGCCGCTTCGCCGACCTCGTCGCCCTCGTCCGCTTCGCGCTGGAACAGCAGCCCGTCCTTGAACCCTTCGCCGAATCCGTCACCACCCGCTTCAACGAATGGCTCATGGACAAAGCCAAGGCCGGCGTGACGTTCACCTCCGACCAGCTCGCCTGGCTCAAACTCATCCGCGACCACATCGCCACCAGCCTCAGCATCGAACCGGACGATTTCGAATCCGTCCCGTTCCTCCAGCGCGGCGGACTCGGCAAAGCGCATCAACTCTTCGGGGAGCAACTGCCCAAGCTACTCGATGAACTCAACGAGGTGCTCGCCGCGTAGTCATATCCGTTTCGCTCATGAGTAAAATCCGAATCAAACGACACAACCACTACAAAACTTGGGCCCTGCAAGGCGAGTTGCCTGATTCCCCCTACCCAGCGGAGGCCGCGATGGTTGAGCGATTGCGCACAAAGCCGAGCCGGCTCTTCTTTCCGTATCCATTTCCATACACCGACAACGATGATTACCATTACCATCTCGCGTTTCTTGTCGAAGCGGTTGAATTGCTTCCACTGAAAATCGATCTCTCGTTTGACGCAGTGTGGCGAGCGTTTGAATCATTCTACAAAAACCACGTTATTATCCCGAAGGACTTCAAACTCAATCAGGAAGCACCCGGCTTGGCTGCGAAGATTGACGCGCAGACGGAGCACAACACCCTTTTGGACGAGCTGCTCAGGAATATCCCGGTCCAAAGTTGTGAATATCTCGGCGAGCGGATCCTCGGACAGTGGCAGCTTCCTAATACCGACTATCAACTCATTTGGAATCGGCTGAACAATCCGCCAAACAAGCATCCCAAAGTTAATGATTTGCTGGGCCGCATTGCCGCGAAATATAGAGCGCCGCGATCCTCAATCGGAGACAAACGGAAGGCCGCGATGCTGCTCAGGCTGGCCCTCCAAGGGGCAGAGGTAGATGTGGAAGGAACAAAGGTACAACTGCCTCGCTCCGAGCGGATCAGCTTCCTGATTAACGCGCTGCTCTACACATTCCGAAACGACCGCTTCCACGGGAACATGCAACCCCCGTTCAAGAGCAGCGTAGGAACGCTCCAGACTTACGCGCATGCTCAATACTGCTTCATTTGGGGGCATTTCCTTTTTTTGTTCTCGTCGACGCTGAGCACTCCACCATTCGCCGAGCATCAGTCATTGGCAAACAATACGCGTCAGAATCTCGCCGCCTTTTGTGACTTCTACGGTTCACACCTCATGGCATGAGCGCGAACCCCGAAACCGCAGCCCCAACGGGGCGTCAGATAATAGCCCGGGGCAACGCCCTGGGAAAAATGCCCCCCAGCAACACGCGGAGCCCTAAAGGGGCGAAAGAAGGTGGCGAACTTCCCACCGGATGGAAACTCGTGCGACTTGGCGACATCGCGCAGACGACCAGCGGGGGCACGCCACGTCGCGATAAACCGCAATATTACGGCGGGACGATTCCTTGGGTGAAGTCGGGCGAACTCGGCGACCGGGTTGTTTATGAAACCAGTGAAACCTTGTCCGGCGAAGGACTCGCTTCATCCAACGCTAAGATTTTTCCAAAAGGCACCCTCTGCATCGCGCTTTACGGTGCGACGGTCGGAAAGCTTGGCATCCTTGGAATTGATGCGGCGACGAACCAAGCGGTTTGCGCAGTATTTCCTCCCGAAGGGCTTGATACTCGCTACCTCTATCGTTTCTTCGAGGGCAAGCGACGCGAGTTGATCAAGCAGGGCAAAGGCGGAGCCCAATCGAACATCAGTCAGGGAATTATTCGCGATACACTCTTGCCTGTTCCACCCCTCCCCGAGCAGCGCCGCATCGTCGCCGAGATTGAGAAGCAATTCACACGACTGGAGGCGGGGGTAGCGGCGTTGCGGCGCGTGCAGGCCAACCTCAAACGCTACCGCGCCGCCGTCCTCAAAGCCGCCTGCGAAGGCCAACTCGTCCCCACCGAAGCCGAACTCGCCCGCCAACGTGTAGGCTGCGTGCCCTCACGCGGCACCGGTCGCGCGAAGAACGCCGGGTCAGGGGAACCGGCCTACAACGACGCGGGCTACGAAACCGGCGAACAGCTCTTGCAACGCATCCTCGCCGAGCGCTGCCAATGGTTCGCCAGGCAACAGGCGGGCGCCAAGGCGAAAAAGAAATACGTTGAGCCTTCACAGCCAGAAACAATCAAGCTTCCGTCGCTGCCGGATGGCTGGACTTGGGGAACATGGAACCAGCTCTCGAACTGGGTGACATACGGTTTCACACGACCCATGCCGCATGTTGACCAAGGGATTCCGATCATTACAGCAAAGGGCGTCAACAGAGGGCGGATTGATTTTGATGGCGCACATCTCACAACGCGCGACGCCTTCGGTAAGCTGTCAGAAAAAGATCGTCCCCAGCCCGGAGACGTTTTGATTACGAAGGACGGAACGATTGGCCGCGCGGCGGTCGTTGATACCGACCGCCAATTCTGCATCAACCAGAGCGTGGGGGTAATCTGGTTACGCTCCTGTCCGATGGAGCGGAAGTTCCTGCTGACGGTCATTGAATCCGAGCTAACGCAGAAACCGATCTGGGCGAAGGCTCGGGGTGTTGCGATCCAGCATCTCTCGATCACCGACTTCGCGAAGATGGCACTCCCCATTCCCCCCCTCGCCGAGCAAACCCGGATCGTCGCGGAAGTGGAGCGGCGTTTGAGCGTAGTGGAGGAGTTGGAGTCGCTTGTGCTGGCCAACCTGCAACGGGCGGAGCGTTTGCGCCAGTCCATACTCCAGAAAGCATTCACAGGGGATATGTTATGACATTAATTGTTGCGTGGCTAAGCCATGATCAGAAAAAACCTTCAGCCGCCTATATAGCGGCTGACAGCCGGATAAGTTGCGACAAGTCTGTTTGGGACTGCGCCAAGAAAGTCTTTGTCTCGAAGACTCAGCCAATGATCTTTGGCTATTGTGGCTCGGTGTTGGTGCCAAGCACATTGCTTGCCCAACTGGTAGATAGTATCGACAGCGGTTTCTTGTTTAATCCGGCAGAACCGGTAGCCTCGAAATGGCAGTCTCTCTGTGCTTTTTTCCAGCGCGGCCTGAAGGGCAGTTTACCTTTCATGTCGAAGGCTCCCAGCTATGTTCTTGGAATCCACCGAACCGGAGACAACTGCTTCAGCAACGCTGTGTACACCATACAGGGGCTCCACGTGGCGCTGAGCCATGAACCCATCACGCTGAACAGAAGTTCCGTGCTTCACGAACTCGGCTCAGGGGCACCGGCCTACAGGGAAATCGCTAAGCACACCGCGAGCAAGAACTGTAACGTCAGTGTATCTCGCATATACTTTGCTTCCTTTTGCAGGGCAATCAGGTCGAACAAGGTCTCCACGGTTGGCGGCCCCCCCCAATTGGCAGCATTACGAACAAAAGGCGGCGGACAGATCCTGCCAGTGAAGTTCGGGCAATCTCTCTGGCAGCAGGGGATGAAATTGGAGGCGGTCAGCTACCGGGGAGAGTGTTTCGATGAAACGTTCCAAAGGATCAACCCTGAGACCCTTAACCTTGTAGAAGGTGCACAGCGGCAGCCATTGCGGTGAATCGAAATGAACATGCACGAGCGAGATTTGCACTCGCACCTTCCACCTTATGAAGGCAGACGCTCTCAGTTTGAGCTACCGTCCACGTGATTTTTAACCGATAACCTCGGCAAACGACAATGCTTTCTTGTTGGACGGACTTTTGTAACCCGAATCAGCCGCAATGAGCAACCCCACCGCCCTCGTCCAAAAACTTTGGAATTGCTGCAACATTCTCCGGGATGATGCTTTGTCCTGCGGCAAGGCACAAGTGGGGCGGCGATTGAGCGTGGCACAGGAATTGGAGGCCAGCCCCAATCTCCAGCGCGCCATCCGCCTCCGCCAGCCCATGCCGCCGACATTTTCGAGAAGGCTGGTATCCTCAGCGTCTTACGGTTAAATTCCTTTGTCATGCCGAGCAATCAGGCCATAGCAGTTAATCCGTCGCTTCTCGCGTGGGCACGCGTGGAGAGCGGCTACGGCTTGGATCGGATTGCCCGGCGGCTGCAGGTGAAGGAAGAGCGCGTAGCGGCGTGGGAGAAGGGGGAACGCCAGCCGACACTGCGGCAAGTCGAGGCCCTCGCCAGATTCTTCCATCGGCCCTTGGGCGTTTTCTTCATGCCCCGTCCGCCGCAATTGCCGCCGCTGGCCGCCGACTATCGGCGCTTGCCCGATGTCGAACCCGGTCACGAATCGCCGGAACTGCGGCTGGCCCTGCGGCAGATGCTCACACGACGGGAGAACGCGCTGAACCTGATGGGCGAACTGGGCGAACCCGTCCCTGAGTTCTCGCTGCGGGCTCACTTGAGCGAATCCCCGGCTGCCGTCGGCCAGCGTCTGCGGCTGGCAACGGGTGTGGGCGTGACACAGCAGCTTGGCTGGGCGAACGAGTGGGAGGCCTGGCGAGTCTGGCGGACGGCAGTGGAGCAGTTGGGGGTGCTGGTCTTTCAGTTCATCAAGGTTTCCCTGACCGAAGTGCGCGGTCTCGCTCTGCTGCGAACGCCGATGCCGGTAGCGGCCATCAATGGCAAGGAGATGCCGGAGGCCAAGGCGTTCACGCTTTTCCATGAGGTTATCCATCTCATGCTGGCAGCGGGGAACGAAGAAGCGCCCGCCGCCCGGGAGCGGCGCAGAGGAAACGAATGGATGGAGGTGGAGCGTCTCGCGGAGGTTGCTGCGAGCCACGCGCTCCTCCCGGAGGACGCGCTGCACGGCGTGGTGGGCCAACTCGGATTGCAGCAGGCGTCGTGGGACATTGGGAATGTCCGGCGGTTGGCGAAGAAGTTTCGGCTGACCCCGCTGGCGGTGGCCACGCGGCTCCGGGAATCCGGTTTCATGACGTGGGCGCAATACCGTCAGTGGCGTGAACAATGGCAGGCTTACGTGGCAGCGCTCCCGCCGCGCCGGGGCGGGTTTGCGACCCCAATGGAAAAGGCGGTGAACCGGGCCGGCCGGCCGTTCGCCCAGTTGGTCCTTGAAGCATTGGCGGCCAACCGAATCACTTCGGTGGATGCTTCGCGGTACTTGGATTTGAAGTTTGAACACTTCGACAAACTGCGGGTGCATTTGGCTCAGGGTATAGGGGAAGCCTCCACCGATGAGTAATCCAGCCCCGCCGCCAATCTACTCGGTGGATTCCAGTTCCCTCATGGATTGGCAAGGGCGGTACTTCCCGACAGATGTTTTCACTGGGCTGGTCGAGCGGATTGATGCCTTGGTTGCCGCCGGGCGATTCATTGCGCCGGCTTTGGTGAAAGAGGAAGTCGGCGCGGTGGGAACCGCGGGTTTGATCGAGTGGACCGAGAAGCACGCCGGGATCTTTGTTCCCACGGCCGAAGTCCTCGCTGAAGCGCAGGCGATTCAGAATCAGTTCGCCGGTTTGCGAGATCCCAAGGCTGAATACGAGGAGGCTGACGCTTACGTGATTGCGTTGGCCAGGATGCGCCAGGGAATCGTGGTCACTCAAGAAACGCCCGCTGCTGAAAAGCGTAATCCCAGGCGGACGCACTTTATTCCCGATGTCTGCCGGGAATTGGGCATCTCCTGTATCAGCCTGCTTGGTTTGATGCGCCGGGAGGGATGGCACTTTTAGACTTTTCCGTTCATGAGAACACCCGGCGCCCTCGTCCAGAAACTCTGGAACTACTGCAACATCCTCCGGGATGACGGTCTGTCCAACGGCGACTACGTCTAGCAACTCACGTTCCTGATCTTCCTCAAGATGGCCCATGCGCAGGCACACCCGCCCATCAACAATTCCGCTACTTTCTATTTATGACACACCCAACACTCAGTCACCGGCCCGAGACCAAGACCATCAAGGACATCGAGAACCTCTACGAGGACGACCTCCTTAACCTTGAGCCGGGATTCCAACGTCAATCCGTTTGGTCGGAGCGTGATCGAGCAAAATTAATAGACAGCATTCTGCGGAACTACCCGTTGCCCGCCATCTTCCTCTACCGCCGCGAGGAAAATGGCCAGATAATCTACGACGTGATCGATGGCAAGCAGCGTATCGAATCAATCCTGATGTTCATGGGCCAGATGCGTGGGCGCTATTGGCTCAAGACACAGTTGCCGGGGCAGGATGAGCCCGAGTGGATTGACTGGAAGTGGCTATGCAAGCGCAAACGCCAACATTTGGTGACCGGCTACCGCATCCCCGTGATTGAGGTGGACGGCGATATGGGCGACATAATCGACCTTTTCGTGCGGATCAACTCAACCGGCAAGGCCCTGACACCCCAGGAAAAACGTCGGGCGAAGTATTACAATAGTCCGTTTTTGAAGGAGGCCGATTGGCTCGCTCGCCGCTACGAGTGGTATTTTGACGAAGCGGGAGTCCTCAGTGCCGGACAAATGAGCCGCATGAAGCATGTGGAGTTGGTCTGCGAGCTAATGTTGTCCATCCATCAAGGGGACGTCATCAACAAAAAGGCCGCCTTGGATCGGGTCATGAAGACTGACAGTTTCAACGCGCGGGATATTTCCAAAGCATCTGGAAAGACAATCACGGCGTTGAACCGCGTGCGGCGCATGTTTCCGAAACTCCACACGACGAGGCTCTGCCAGATGACGGATTTCTACACCCTTACCCTGTTGATCGCTAAGTTCGAAGCTGAGGGGTTGATCCTGACCGACCGGAGGCTCAACTGTCTGGCATGGGATCTCTTGGTCGCGTTTGCAGCGCGCGTGGACGAGGTGCGCGAAAAGCAACGGAAAGCCATCGGTGTTAAGCCGGATCAGGAACTCTACCGCGACTACCTGCTGACAGTCTCGCAAATGACGGACGACGTAAACCAACGACGAAGGCGCGAAGGAATCCTTCGTGGAATCCTCGGGAGCTTGTTTGCCAAGAAGGATTCACAGCGAGGTTTCACATCGGAACAACGCCGAATTCTTTGGAATACCGCCGCCTCCCGCAAATGCCAAGGCTGTGGCAAAGTTTTGAGCTGGGACGATTTCACAATCGATCATGTTGATCCTCACAGCAAAGGCGGGCGTTCGCGCCTGGAGAATTCCGCCCTGATGTGTCGGGGCTGCAATGCATCCAAAGGTAATCGCAAGCGACGATAATCATGTCCAATAAACCAACCGTCCTTGTCCAGAAACTCTGGAATTACTGCAACATCCTCCGGGATGACGGTTTGTCTTACGGCGACTACGTCGAGCAACTCACCTTCCTCCTTTTCCTCAAGATGGCCGATGAGCAGTCGCGACCGCCGTTCAACAAGCCCCCCGCCGTCCCCAAGGATTACGCCTGGCCGAGCCTCCTGGCACGCGACGGCGATGAACTGGAGACCCATTACCGGCACGTCCTCGAATCCCTCGGCAAACAGAAGGGCATGCTGGGGATCATCTTCCGCAAGGCCCAAAACAAAATTCAGGACCCAGCCAAGCTGCGCCGGCTCATCGTGGACTTGATCGACAAGGAGCAGTGGTCGAGCCTCTCCGCCGACGTCAAGGGCGACGCTTACGAGGGCCTGCTCCAAAAGAACGCCGAGGACGTCAAAGGCGGCGCCGGCCAATACTTCACACCCCGCCCGCTCATTGCCGCCATGGTTGACGCCATCGCCCCTCAGCCCGGCCAGACGATTTGCGACCCGGCGTGCGGCACCGGCGGATTTCTGCTGGCCGCGCATGATTACATCGCCCGCACGCCCGGTCTGGACAAGGCGCAGAAGAAGCGGCTCAAGAACGGCACCCTGTTCGGCATCGAACTGGTGGACAGCGTCACCCGGCTCTGCGCAATGAACCTGCTCCTGCACGGCATCGGCGGCACGGACGGCGACATCCCCATTTCCGACGCCGATCTTCCCGTCGTGACCAAAGACGCGTTGGCCGGCAAGCACGGCGAATACGACCTGGTGCTGGCCAATCCGCCCTTCGGCAAAAAGAGCAGCGTGACCATTGTCAACGAAGCCGGCGAGCAGTCGAAGGAATCGCTCATCATCAACCGGGACGATTTCTGGGCCAGCACCAGCAACAAGCAGCTCAATTTCCTCCAGCACATCTTCACTATCCTCAAGCAGCACGGCCGGGCGGCGGTGGTCCTGCCCGATAACGTCCTCTTTGAAGGCGGCGCGGGCGAAACCATCCGGCGCGAACTGCTCAAGCAAGCCGATGTCCACACCCTCCTGCGCCTCCCCACCGGCATCTTCTATGCGCAAGGCGTGAAAGCCAATGTCCTGTTCTTCGAGCGCAAGCCCGCGCAGGAAAGGCCGTGGACGGAGAAGCTCTGGATCTATGACCTGCGCACCAACAAGCATTTCACCCTCAAGGAAAGCACCCTCAAGCGCACCGACCTCGACGACTTCGTCGCCTGCTACAACCCGAAAAACCGCCACCAGCGGAAGGACACCGAGCGATTCAAGCCTTTCACCTACGACGAGCTGCTGAAGCGCGACAAGGTGAACCTGGATATCTTCTGGCTAAAGGATGAAGCCCTTGAGGATTCCGCGAATCTCCCCTCCCCCGGGATCATCGCTCAGGAAATCGCCGACGACCTCGAAGCCGCGGTGGAGCAATTCGCCACCATCGCCGAAGATGTGAAATAGCCAATGGCCCCTTCTCCCAGACCGAGGTAAGCATCTACTGCGACAAAAGCTGCCACGAGGGCCAGCACCACCAGCAGTCTGGCAACAAACACACCCAGAACCTATGGCAAGCAATTACATCACTACTAAGACGGCGTGCCTGTATGAGCAAGCGACCGGGACTTCACGTTCGATGGTGCTGATCTACGGCGACGAGGTCACAACAATTGACAATCCTGCTGCGGGACGGGCACGAGTCCGTTTCCGCGGTCGAGAGGGCTACGCGGCGGCAAGCTCGCTGGGAACCAAGGCGCCCTTGGAGATGTACTTCATTGATGTTGGGACCGGCGACTCGACGTTTATCGTGACGCCCGGTCGGAAGAAAATCCTGATTGACGGCGGCGTGAACAAGCGGGCGTTGGGATTCCTGGCCTGGAAATACCAGTTGGATCAACCCGGCGCCTCGGCGGATGTGGATCTCCTGGTGCTGACGCATGCAGACGGGGATCACATCGAGGGCCTGATCCCGATCATTCAGCACCCCAAGATCAACGTGAAAAGGGTGATTCACAGCGGCATCGCCACCTTTGCCAAAGGGAAATTCAATACGGTGCTCGGTGACAAACAAGCGGGCGGAGGGATGACCTTCCTCACGACCCGGCAGAGCCAGTTGAGCCAGTTCACCGACGCGCAACTCTCGCCGGCCTTCGCCGCCTGGCGAAACGCCATCCAGGCCGAGCTGGGAGCCACCCGGTACGAGGCCGTGAGCCTCGACACGGGGCAGATTGATCTCGGCGATCCGGACATCCAATTGGAGGTGCTTGGGCCGCGGCTGGACACGTTCAATGGGCAGCCTGCGTATCGGTGGTTCGGGAACGAGGCGCACACCATCAACGGCCATTCGGTGGTTCTGCGGCTTGCCTATCAGAACGTCCAGGCCTTGTTCGCCGGTGACTTGAACGATCCGGCGGAGAGATACCTGCTTGAGGCCCCTGGCGTCCCGGCCAAGCTAGGCGCGCACGTATTCAAAGCGCCACACCACGGCAGCCACGAGTATGCGCCCGAGTTCCTGAACGCAGTTCGTCCGCAGATTTCGATCATCTCCTCGGGAGATGATCCCGATCACGGCCACCCCCGAGCCTGCTTGGTTGGCGCGGTGGGAAGGTCTTCCCGCTCCGAGCAACCCCTGGTCTTCTCGACGGCGATTGCCGCCAACTTTCAGGAAGTCTCCGCTCCGGCGGGATCGGAAGCCGCGGGGGTTGCCGGCTCGGATCAGGAGCACCGCCGCCTGTTCAAGCGGCGGCTGCATGGCATGATCAACGTGCGCAGCGACGGCGCAAACTTTTACGCCGCGCGTCGGGTCGCGGCCGGCTATTGGTGGGAGGCATACGGTCCAGTTCCGGCCGCTCCATGAGCAAACCACCCCCGGAGTTCGGTCCGGACGATCCCGCCTGTATCCCCCGCGACATCCAATCTGGTCCACCGCGCCGGCCAGGCGGACGTGCAGGCGCTTGATGGCCGCCGTGACGGCCCGCACGCATCGCTCCGCGCCGCCCCGGCTGCGCCACGGACTCTTGCGCAGGTACTCCGTTATGCGAATCCGTGTTGATCGGCGGAATCCGGAAACCGCCAGGCGAAGCTTGGTTGGTTCAGAATTCTTCTGACTGGTTCGTTTCTTCCATGGCCAAAACACCCGCAACGGTGGCAGTTGCCCCAAACCTTAGCCTTGTGAACAGGAAAGGCATCAATTGGTGAGGAAGGTATTGACACAAGGTCACCAACATGGTGATGTAGAGGTATGCCGGTATATACGAAGCGCAAGACCCGACTC
>Ga0116148_1000997_pt1 | contig 32557 bp, 31 predicted proteins | sample AD_UKC055_MetaG_FD_89786 | JGI IMG/M metagenome (GOLD analysis project Ga0116148, IMG submission 89786) | Active sludge microbial communities of municipal wastewater-treating anaerobic digesters from USA - AD_UKC055_MetaG | ecosystem: Engineered > Bioreactor > Anaerobic > Digestate | place: USA...
GTGTTTCCGCGGACACGCCGTCAGCGGCGCCTCGACAGCCGCGCCTTCCCAGGATTCTCGGCGGTCTGCACCCTCACTTGACGCCCGCGTCACGGCGGGGATAATGCGGCAATGAAGGCGAACAAATCCGAAACGGAGAGACCCCAACCAGGCGAGCGGAAGGGCAATGCCCGATCGGGACACGAGGCGCCCCGGCAGTGGAGCGTCCCGCTGGCCCTGGTGGTGGGGCTTTGCGTCGCCGGGGGCCTGGGGGTGTTCTACTGGTACTCGGAGAAGGGACTGTTCGTCGTCTCGAACCTGCTGCTGGTGCTGACCGAGGGCGGACTGGCGGCGGTGATCGTTCTGGCCGCGGGCGGGCTGGGGTGGCCCGTCGTAAGGCTGCTGGGTGGCTGGCGTCCGGGTGCGTCGGAGCCGGGCCCGGGCGAGTCGGCATCTCCGCTGGCCCTTCGGATGGCGACGGCCTGCGGCCTGGGCCTGTGGTTCATCGGTATCCTGGTTCTGGCGGTGGGTTCGCTTTCGTATGATCTGCTCAAGGCGTACCTCTGGTGGCCGCTGGTGGTCGGCGGGGTGGCCATAGCGGGGTGGTATCTGCACAAGCCGGTCCAGCAGATCCGCCTGCCCTCGCGCGTGCCGGCGCGCGAGCTGGTGTGGGTGTTGGCGGCATTGGCGGCGGGTCTGTGGCTGGCCGGAGCTATCCGCCCGCCGGGCATCCTCCAGACCCCCGACAACTACGATGTCCTTGAGTACCACCTGCAAGTGCCCCGTGAGTTCCTGGCCGACCAAGCCGTCCACGCCACGCCGCACAACGTGTACGGTTTCTACCCCCTGGGCGTGGAGATGCTGTCCCTGCTGGGCATGGTTCTTCGCGGGGGGGCGTATGAAGGCATGTACGTGGCCGTGTTTCTCCATGGGCTGTTCGGGGCCGGCGCCGTATGGGCGGCGGCATCGCTGGGCGGCGGACGGCTTCGCGGGCGGCTCGCGGCGGTGTTGCTGGCTTGCCTGCCGTTGGCGATCAACATGAGCTGGCTGGCCATGGTCGAACTGGCCCAGGTGTTCTACACGCTGCTGGCGCTGTTGTGGTTGCGGCAGTGGTTGAAGACTACGGCCGGGGAAGCGGGCCGCGGAGACCGTGGGCTGGGCGAGGCCCTGGCGATCGGACTCATGCTTGGCGGGGCATGCGGAGCAAAGTACCTGAGTGTCGGCCTGTCGGCCGGGCCGGTACTGGCCGCCATGCTGACGGCAGGGCTGCTCGTTCGCCGTCAGGCTGCCTATCACGTGGTGCTGTCGGGCACGATGTGCCTGCTGCTGCTGGCCCCGTGGCTGGCGCGAAACACCGTCTACACGGGCAACCCGGTCTTTCCGCTGGCCACGACACTGTTGGGCCGCGGACACTGGGATGAGCAGTCGCAGGCCCGCTGGCTGGCAGGGCACGGACCGACCTTTGAGCCGCCCGTCCCGCCTCCACCGGGCTACGAGCCGCCCAAAGGCCTTCCCGCGCGGGCGACCCTGTTCTATCGTCATTTCGCCGCCGCCGAACTGCTCGGCGCACCGGGGTACATCCACGGACTGCGCCTCTCGCCACTGGTGTTGCTGGCCATCATGGGCGCCTTGGCTGCCATCGCTATGCGAGGACGGACCCAGACCACCCCCGACCCCTGGGACAACGCATGGGACCTCGCCCTGGCTCTCGTGCTGGCGCTTCAGCTTGTGGTCTGGACGTCCCTTACCCACGGCATGCCCACGCGGTTCCTCGCCCCGGCCGCCGGGCCGCTGGTCCTGCTGGCCGCGGGCTTCCTCGCCCGCATCCGCGGCGACCAACCGGGTCTCTCACCCTGGTCGGCGGGCCTGACCTGGGCACTGCTCCTGCTGACCGCCCTTACCGGCCTGCTCACGTCGGCCGTCCTGTTCGCCCGTATTGACCCCATGGGCCCTGGCGATTCGCCGCTGGCCCCTCGCCATGGAATGACCGCCGACGGGGACACCATCGCCCAAGAGATGCCTCCCTTCGCCTACGCCCACAAGCTGCCGCCCCGCAGCCGCTTGCTGCTGATTGGCGAGGCCCGCGGTTTCTACTTCCCCCCTAACACGGTCTACGCCACCGCCTTCGACGAGCACCCGCTCGAACGCCTTCTTCGCCAGAATCGGTCCGATGAGGACCTTCTCCGCGAGTTGCGCGGGCGAGGCATTACGCACATCTACGTCGCCTGGCCCGAAATCCTCCGCCTGGCCCATACCTACGGCTACCCCGCCTCCCTCAGCGCCGATGCCGTTCGCCGCAGTCGTTCCAATCAGCCGCCCAGCCTGGATATCCTCGATCGCCTGGCCCAGCACGGCCTCAAGCTCCACAGCCACGTCATCCAGACACCCCAGAACAAGATGCCCACTACCGCCGCCACGACCCTTCCGGCCGGACAGTGGCCGATGGCGTCCATCTACGCCATCGAGTGAACGGCGGATCGCCGCCCGTCGGCGCCGTCAAGGCGGCGGGGCTGCCGGCTGGGACGTGACCTTCGAGGCCGCGGCACAGCGGAGTTGCGGCAGCAGGTCCAGGCCGTCCAGAGGACCGTTTGCGGGCGAAGGAACGACGCCCATCAGGGACAGGACCGTCGGAGCGACGTCAAGGGCCCGGGCCGTGCCGATCCAGGCGCCGCGAGGAAGGCCGGGACCGCGGAAGAACATGGGGATCCGCATGTCGCTCGCCTCGATGCTGCCGTGGTGACCCGCGCGGGAGGGGTCAAAACACCAGTCGGGTGCGGCCAGCAGGACCACGTCACCCGTGCGAAAGTATTCGAACATCTCGACTGTCTGGCCGATCACGTCGGGGTAGAACGTCTCGTAGGTGGCCTCCTGCCAGGCTTGGCCTGAATGCGGGCCGCTTCCTACGAGGCGGGCGGCTGGAGGATGGTCGGCATAGCGAAACGGGTCGGCGCCCTCGACGATGCGGTAGGCATACGCGGCTCGGCCATGGCTCCGAGTGCGGCTGATTGTGCCGTGACCGTCCTTGCCAAACACGTGAACGATGTCATGGCCGTCGCGGATCATGACCAGGCCGATGGATTCTTCCGCCAGCAGGCGGTCGGAGAAGCGTCTCCCCGCGGGGGCGTGGAACGATTGAATCTGCTCGTATGTCGGCCTCTTGGACCAGTCGTCTTGGCCGATGCGCAGATGGACCGATATCTTGCGTTTCCCTCCGGGCACCACCACGCAACGTTTGTCTCGAAAGAAGCAGACACGGTCGGCGTAGCGGCGCGTGTCCCTGTCATAGGGCGTCATGACGTAGCGCAAGCGCAGGAAGTACTCGATCCGTCCGGCGTCGCGAGAGTCGTCCTCGTCGTACGGGCTGTCGACGCAGGCAATGCCCAGGTGGTCTCGAAACAGGCGCCCCGCCTGGATGCCGCGGCGGCAGACCGTGTGGCCGTGGTCGGTGACCCAGACGACGGCGTATTTCTCCAGCAGGCCGTTCTCTTCGAGGAACCTCATGAGGCGCCCCACCTCGAAGTCGTGATGGACGAGGATGTCCCCGTAGGCCTCCGAGTCGGCGCCGCACCGGTGGGCCACTTCGTCGGCCGACGGGTAGTAAGCCAGAATGAAGTCCGGCCAACGTCCGCACCGGTTGGCCTCGCGCACCAGTTGTTCCATGCGCATGGTGGTCAGGCTGTCGACCGCGCCCATCAGTCCCAGGAACCAGGCCGCACCGACTTTGATGACATTGTTGAAGCTGCGCCGGGCCCCGCGGTCGTTGGGCAGCAGGATGGAGGCGCCGTAGCGGTCCGGCGCCATCTCGTAGATGGTGCGGTCCTGGAAGTCGTCGACAACGTGGGTGTAGTTGTGGACCGACTCGAAGTCGCGGTAGGTCAGCTTGTAGCGGTCAAAGTAGGCGTTGTCCACGATACCGTGATGGCCGGGGGTGCGCCCGGTGAGCAACGTGGCGGTAACGGCATAGGTGATCGACGGCATGATCGTGGTGGCGCGGCGTACCTCGACGCCGCCGTTCACCAGGTAGTGCTGGATGTTGGGGAGCTTGCCCGCTTGGAGCAACTGGTCGAACCGGGCCTTCTGCACGCCGTCGCAGAAGATCATCAGCACCGGGCGCTCGGGCATGTGCACGTCCGCAGCGAGGCGCCCGGTCAGGTCACGATCAGTGCAACCGGACGCCAGGGTCGCCAGCACTGCCGCCAGAAGACCGATCCGCCGCACACTTGTCATGGCCGTTCTCCGGAGGCGACTGCGGACTTGCTCGTACGGTTCGTCATATCTGTCTCCTGCCGCTTTCGAATTCGACCATGCCGTTGGGCTGCGATCGGCCCGCCGGGCGCAGCTCGAAGATCAGGCCCCAGCGACACTCGCTTCTGTTCATGTCGCCTCACTTCGGGCTGGCCCTCCAATGCCCGCAAGTTTGTGATCGGAGACACCATGTCTTCTCTTCTCCTTCGGGGACGATCGGCCTGGTCGGACAGGAGTCTTCACGCGAGTTGTTCTTCCTGCGTGCCCGGGAACCGTTCATCGCCGAGCGGGCGGCCGTTATCTTAGCCAAGCAGCATCGCCTTGGCCAGGGTCGCCCGTCCCTCACGAACGGCACGAACCACCACCGCACAGGCGGCTGCCCCCGTTCCCGCCAAAGTGGACGCGAAACAGTCCCCCACCCCTTCTCGGCTTACTCGCGCCGGCGTCGGACGTAGCGGCCGATCCCGGCGGCGCCGAGCAGCAACAAACCCAGACTGGCCGGCTCGGGCGTCTGGGCGTAGATCTCCAGGTTGTCGAAGAGGAAGCCGCTGTTGTTCTGGTCGGTCTGGCCGAACAAGGCGAACTGCGTGAACCGCGTCATGTCCGTGTCGAACAGCCACGAGCCGGCGTACTCGTCGTCGATGTAATAGCTCATTACCGCTATCTCGCCGTCGGCGTAGTCCAGCCGCATGCCCAGCGTCACCCAGTCGGAAATGTCGAAGCTTACGCCCGCGGGGCTGATCGTGTTCCACGTGCTGCCCTGGTCCGTGCCGAACCGGTCGCCCCAGATTCCCAGGGGCCCGCTGGCCGCGCCGGACAAGCGGACGTTCGAGTTCATCAGGTCCGTCCACACCCCGATGTACCCGCTGGCCTGCTCGCGCTTGAGGTCGATCTGCAGGTAGTCGCCCACGCCCAGGCCCCCGCCGAAGTCCACGAAATCGCCCAGGTCCAGGGTATAGCGGGCCCAGGGCGTGCCCGACGCGTCGGCCACCGACAGGCGGACTGCGTCGCCGGTCGAGACGGCGAACCGGCCGGGCGTGCTCTCCGACAGCGTCCAGGTTCCCACCGCCCCGCCGCCGAACGTCTCCGAAAACGCCAGCGGGCGCTCTGCCTTGTACGCGGCGGCCGCGCCGGCGCCATTATTGGTGAGTTGGAAGGCGGCCAGATTGTCGTACTCCGCATACACGCTCGAGTTGTTCTTGCCCGTCTGGATCCGCATGTGCGCGGCGTTGCCTGTGGCGCCCACTTGCTGACCGGTGTTGTCCAGGTCGTCGGTGAACGAGACGTTGTACTGCTTATCCACGAAGACGTGGGCGGTACGACCGTCGCCAGACCCGCCGACATAGAGAACGGCGATGTGCCGGCCATCAGGGTTGTTCGCGCTAACCTGGTCCGAGCCGCCCGTATTCCACGAGCTGTCCCAGAAGCCGACCCGGTTGCCGGACGCCCGAAAGGCGATGTTGCCGCCCAGCTTGACGAAGCCGTTGTCAATCCCGCCGCCGGTGGGCCAGCTATACCACACGTTGGCCTTGACGAAGCTGCCCGCGCCCCACGTCATCAGCGCGTCCGACGTCACGCCGTTCTGCCCCGTGGTGGTGGACGAGTGCAGGCGAAGCCGCCCGCCCAGGATCTCCGCGGTGACGTTCGGCGAACCGCCGCCGGTCCGCGTGTATCCGCCGTACGTCTCTACCGGCGTGCCGTCCGGCGCGGTGAAATCGTCGGTGTACAGGAAGTCCCCGCGCGCCGACACGCTCAGCGCCAATACCACCAGCGCAATCCCAACCACATGAAGCCTGGTTGCCATGTGTCGTCTCCTTTTCCTTACGTGACAGCAACAACCTCGCTTGAGCGGCCGAACCGCCCGTCTTTGCCCTGATTATAGACCGGGGGCGCCGAATCGTCCAGGGGGCTCTCCTCTCACCGCCGCTACCCCCGCCGCAACAGGCGGACCACCTGCTGGGCCAACGCAGGGTTCTTGGCGGCCACAAACGGCGTGCGCCGCGGGTGGCGCGAGTCGTGGCGATAGCCTGCGAAGATGTCGTCGATGTCCAGGGCCGTCGTGATCGGCCGCCCATCCAGGTCCAGGATCGTCAACCCGGTCTTCAGGCCGATGTAGAACCCGGCCAGGATGTCATAGGTGGCGAAACCCTTGGCAAACTCGATGGCCACGTCGGCGTAGCCGGCCGCGACCTGGATGATCGTGTTGGACCCCCACGACAGATTGACCCGCCCGTCGGCTTCGCGGATGGCGTCCATCAACTCGGTCTGCTCCGACAGCGCCCGGTAACGGTCCACCTTCGTCGTCAGCACGTTGACCCGCGCCCCGGCCAAGCTGGCCTTGGGCGCCTTCCCGCCGTCCAGGCGGAACCACGAGTGCGTGATGAAGTCCAGGCATTCGGGGTAGCCGCCGGCCGATGCCCAGTACAAGCGGTCCAGGAAGATGTCGCCCGCTACCGCGGCGATCACGTCCCCCTGCCGCCGGTCATATACCGCGATCAGCGACCATCCGCCCTGCAACGCCTCCACGAACTCCGTCCCGTCGATCGGGTCGATGAACACCACCAGGTCCGCGTCGGCCTCGGCTGCCCCCTCCGGGAACGTCTGAATGCCCAGTTCTTCCGAGAACACCGTGTACGTCTTGACCCCGGGCAGCTTGGCAAATTTGCACTGGAGGTTCTCGAGGATCAGGTCCTCGGCCTCCTGGTCGATCGCCTTGGTCAGGTTCTGCTGCGACTTCTGCACGTGCGGCTGATCAACGCACTTCCTCAGGGCGGGCAGGTTCTCCTCGCGCATCCGGCTGCGGATGTGGTCCATCGCCAGCATGATCACCTGCCGGCAGTATCGCAGCACGAGTTGATCCAGTTCCAGCACGGCCATTGGGACTCATCTTACCCGGCGGCGAGGTCCCTAGCCAGGGGGCCCGTCCGCCTTTCTTGTCGTCTTGCCGATGGCGAATGGACCCGCCTTGACCCTGCGACGGACAAGGAGATGACGTCGCGCTTGGGCGGCGCTAGAATTAGCGCGGACGCGGGCTGTCTGCCCTCACATGAGCGGGAGCGTTACCCATGACAACCGCCACGCTATTGCGTTGCCTGCGACGAGGACGTCGTTTCGCGCTGGCGGCGATCGTCCTGGCAGCGGCCGCGGGCGGGCTGGTGCTGATCAATGGTGCCCGCGACACCAATGGCGAATCCGCATCGGCCCCGGCCAGCCGGCCCGCCTGGCACCGACCTCGCACCGGCGAGCGACAGAAGGAACGCGAGGCCATGGCCCGCGCGATCCGCCAGCAGTACGACCTGACTGACCAGGCCGTCCTCGACGCCGTGCTCGCCGTTCCTCGACACCTGTTCGTCCCGGACAAGCTCCAGCACCGCGCCTACCAGGACACGCCGCTGCCCATCGGCTACGCCCAGACCATCTCCCAGCCGTACATCGTCGCCGAGATGACCCGGCGCCTGGGCCTGCGCAGCGACAGCCGCGTGCTGGAGATCGGAACGGGCTCGGGCTACCAGGCAGCCGTGCTCAGCGAGTTCACGCCGCACGTGTTCACCGTGGAGATTGTCGCCCCGCTGGCCCGTGACGCCTCGGCCCGCCTGGAGCGCCTGGGCTACAAGACCATCCGCGCCCGCCAGGGCGACGGGTTTGTCGGCTGGGTCGAGCACGCCCCGTTCGACGCGATCATCGTCACCTGCGCCGCCGGGCAGATCCCGCCCCCGCTGATCCGCCAGCTCGCCCCCGGGGGACGGATGGTAATCCCTGTCGGTCCGGCCTTTGCCACGCAGTCGCTCATGCTCGTGGAGAAAGACGATCACGGCAAGGTTCGAAGCCGCTCGCTCATGGCGGTGCGGTTCGTCCCCCTGTTGCGCAAGGACCCATCGGACAAATGATCATGCCCCCCTGGCGGCTCCGGACGGCACTGGCCCTGGTGAGCCTGGCCGTGGTCGGCCTGGAACTTGTCTTCATGCGCGCCCTGGCGCTGCGGTTCTGGTCGCACCTGGCTGCCATGGTCATAGCCGTGGCGCTGCTGGGGTTCGCGGCGGCGGGAACGCTGCTGTCGCTGTTTCGCCGGCAGGTGCTGCGCGACGCCCAGACATGGACTTCCTGCCTGGCGTTGGCGATGGCGGCATCGGTGCCGGCGGCGTGGTGGGCGTGCCAGCGCGTGCCGCTGGACGTGGCGTTCCTGCCCTGGGCGCCGTGGCAGGGCCTGTACGTGCTGGTGCTCCAGGCGGCGATGCTGGGGCCCTTCCTGCTGGGCGGGGCGGCGCTGGCCATCGCGATGCTCGACGACCCGGCGCGCCTGGGCGGGCACTATGCGGCCAACCTGGCCGGCTCCGGCGCGGGTGCGCTGGCGGGCGTGGCTGCCCTGCACGTGCTTGGCGTCGAGTACCTGGCGACGGCACTGGCTGTGACGGCGGCGACGGGCGGGGCGCTGCTCATGCCCTGGCGGCGTCGGCCCGTGCTGGGCGGCGCGTCGGCCCTGGCGGCCGCTGCCGTGCTTGCCGCAGCGTGGGCACAACCCGTCGAGCCCGGCATCTCGCCCTATTCCATGCTCGCCCAGGCGCGAAGTTGGCCGGACGTGCGACTCGTCGCCCATCGTGACGGGCCGCTGGGACGCATCGACGTGCTGGCCGGGCCCACGCTTCATCACGCGCCCGGCCTGAGCCTGCAATACGACCAGCCCTTGCCCCCGCAGGCGCTGATGATCGTCGATGCCGACCAGACCTGCTCCGTCTACGACTGTCGCTCGGCCCGCGAGTACGCCTTCCTCGACTACACCACCTGGGCAGCCCCTTACCACGTACTGGCCGCCCGCGCCGCCTCCGCATCCGGGCCAGCCGTCTGTGCCATCGGCGCCGGCGGCGGAGAAGGCATCGGCCTGGCGTTGTTCCACCGCAGCCGGTCCGTCACCGCGCTCGAAGTCAATCCCCAGATAATCCACCTGATGACGGGCGAACTGGGAGACCGCGGCGGGTGGCTCTATGGTGCTCCGGGCGTCCAGGTCCTCAACCGCGAGGCCCGCCACTACTTCAGCTCGCCGGGGCCCGCCTTCGACCTGATTCATCTGCCGCCTCTGGACGCGTTCGGGGCCTCCGGGGCCGGACGGCTGGCCTCGCAGGAATCGTTCCTGTACACCGTCGAGTCGCTGGAAGCCATGCTGCGCCGACTCGCGCCGGGCGGCATACTCAGCGTCACCCGTTGGGCCCGCACGCCCCCGCGCGACGAACTGCGAATGCTCGACATGGGCGCACAGGCCCTGCGCCGCCGCGGACGCGATCCGCGAACGCACCTGGCCATGCTGCGAAGCTGGGCCACCGTCACGCTGCTGGTCTGCGACAAACCGCTGGCCCCCGCACAGGCCGACGCCCTGCGAGGCTTCTGTGACGACCGCGGGTTCGACCTCTGCTGGCTCGACGGCCTGCGGCCCTCCGAGGTCAACCGCCGCCACGTGCTGGAGGAGCCTATCTACTTCCAGGCCGCCCAGGCCCTGCTGGGACCGGGGCGGCGACAGTTCCTGGACGACTACCTCTTCGCCGTCGAGGCGTGCGACGACGACCGCCCGTACTTCTTTCATTCCTTCCGCTGGCGGGCTCTGACCTCGCTGGTCGGACAGCTTGGCGGCATGGCCCCAGCCTTCGTCGAGACCGGCTACCTGCTTCACGTCGCCGCGCTGGCCCAGGCCCTCTTGCTGGGCCTGCTGCTGGTCCTGCTGCCGCTTGCGCCTCGAGCAGCCCAACTCCGCGGCCAAGGCGGCAAGGCCGCTTCGCTCGCCTGTTTCCTCTTGATGGGCGCGGGCTTCATGCTGCTGGAGGTCGGTTTCTTCCAGAGGCTCATTCTCGCCGTGGGCAGCCCCGTCTATTCCGCCGCCGCCGTGATCGCAGGCTTCCTTGTGTTCGCCGGCATGGGCAGCGCGATCTCCTCTCGTTGGGCGGCCTCGCCGCAACGGATCATGCGGGTCGGCGGGCTCTGCGTGGTCGCCACCGCCCTGTTCTACCTTCTGGCCCTGGACGACCTCGTGGCCCTCGTTCAGCCGCTGACGCTGCCCTGGCGGGTCCTCCTGGTCGAAGCGATCATCGCGCCGCTTGCCCTGGCCATGGGCCACCTGTTCCCCTCCGCCATGCGTCAACTCGACCAAGCGGCCACGCCCCTGGTCCCCTGGGCCTGGGCGGTTAACGGCGTGGCCTCCGTCGCGGCCGCGCTGGCCGCCCCGCTGCTGGCCATGGCCGTCGGCTTTCGCAGCCTCGTGCTCATCGCCGCCGCCTGCTATGCTCTGGCCGCCCTCGCCGCACGCGCCCTGCCCGCCGCTCGCAAGTCGCCTTGACCTGACTCGGACGATGGCGATATGTTCTCCACATGGATGACAAGCCTACTCACTGCCGTACGCAACTCCTGACGCACCGCCATCACCTCCGCTTGGGGATGCTCACTGCGTGCATCCTCGCGGCCGCATCGCTCGGCCGGGCCGACCAGCCGCGCGTACAGCGGATCTCCAAGGAGCAGGCGGCCGAGTACAAGCTGACGGACTACTACAAGAAAGGCACGTTGGTCCACAACGTGCTGATCATCTCGTCGGACAGGGTCTCGGACTTCGCCCACCTCGAAGCCGCCTACCAGATCGACCAGGTGATGAAGAACCTCCGCCCAGACGTCGCCCGCCGCATCCGCGAGCGGGGGGTGCTGTGCATCCTGGTCGGCTGCACCGAGCTGGTCAGCGACCTGCCCCACTACCCCAGCAAGAAGACCGGCAAGGAACTGGACTTCTACAACTGGCGCAACCGCGGCAACCTGGGGACCAAGAACGGCCGGCCCACCGCGCTGTTCAGCGAGGAGGACGTGCTGGAGTACGAGGGCGGCATGCAGCTCGAGAGCATCCTCATCCACGAGTTCGGCCACGTCATCGACGCGGCGGGCCTCGACAAGCCCCTGCGCGAGCGCGTGGCAGCCGCCTTCGAGAACGCCAGGGCCAAGGGCCTCTACAACGACGCCTACGCCGCCCACCGGTTCCGGCGGGTCAAGAGCGACAAGCCCGTCAGCCTGCTGGACGCGCTGGCCAAGTCCTTCCCGGACCAGCCGCGCGATTTCCTGGCCCGCTGCATGGACGGGGGGAGCATCCTCGTCAACTCCAAGCCGGCCGACTCAAAGGCGACAGTCGCGAAGGACGACAAGGTCCTCATCGTCTTCGGCGGGCCCAAGCAGTGCTATGCCGGCAAGAATCGCGCCGAGTACTGGGCCGAAGGCGTCCAGGACTGGTACGACACCAACCGCACCATGGACCACGATCACAGCCAGCTCCACACGCGCGACCAGCTCAAGACGTACGACCCGGAGCTGTCGAAGATCCTGGCCGAAGTCCTGGGCGACCGCCCGTGGCGGTTCGTCTCGCCCCGCCTCCGCGCGGGTCAGGGCCACCTCAAGGGCTACGACCCCGACAAGGCGCCCAAAGCCGTTCGGCTCGACCATATCGAAGCCGCCGCCCTCGACTATTACGACAAGTACTGGGAGTCCTACTGGACGCGCCTGCACGAGAAGTACGACGCCAAGAGCAGCCTGGCCGCCCCTTCGAAATGATCCACCTTCAGGTTCTCAGCCCCCGTGTCACCCGCGGGGGAACTGCCGCACTCATTCTTCCGCCTTCGGCGGCCAGACGAACGTCAGGGCGCCGGGCAGGACCTCGGCCAGACCTTTCTCCATGCGGTCCAGCCGGGCCAGCAGCCCCAGGGCCTGCTCCTCGAGACGCTCGTCGTGCTCGTAGATCCGCACCAGGGCCGGGCGGTCGCGCTTCAGGCAGCGGAGGATCACCGCGGCTGAGCCGTTGGCGTCCTCCAGGCCGATCTCGTGCATGAAGTCGGTCTCGTCGGCCGACTCGAGCAGGCCGTCGATCGCGCGGCGCATCTTGGCCGCCACGAGCGTGGAATCGAAGGCGACCACCTCCATCGCATGGGCCAAGGCCTCGAAGCTGTCGGCCTCGTCCTGCACGTCCATGAAGTCGCCTCGGCGCTGAAGGTCTTCGCCCTCGGACCGCAGCAGCGGCTGGAGGTCCTTCACGAGCTTCATGCCCTCGCGGCACCACTGGCGGGCCTCCAGGGCCAGCGGATGCTGCTCGCATCGCCGGCGGAGGTCGCTCTCGTGAGCGTCGATGGCGGCGGTGTCGATCGCGTCGAGGTCCCAGCCCTCTTTCCTGGCCCGCTTTCGCAGAGCCCGTGCGACCACCTCGAACGACCGCCCCACTTCCTCCATCGCCCCGTCGATCGAGTCGTCGGCCGGGTCCTTGCCCTTGCGGCGCCGGCGTCGCTCAGCCTTCTCCAGGTCGGCAGCCAGCCGGCATAGACGTGTGTACTCGCACCGCTCGCACCAGCGATCGCAGTAGTTGAAGATGCCCGGAATGAAGTCCTTCTTCCTGCTCACGGTCATATCCCTTGCGCACGGAGGCGGCAGACGATTGTCAGTTCTGGCAGGCCTCTTGACAACTGAAAAGAACGCTCAAGTCTTCCCGCCGCAAAGAACGGCTGTCTTGTCGGGCAGTCCTGATGAGCGAAGTCGGGCAAGTACCGTAACCCAGATTCGGCCCGCGCACTGCCTGGATGGAAAAACCGCTCAGAACGAAGTTTTTCTTCGTTCATAACGCCTTAAATGAAAGCATTTTATGCCGATCTAGTCTTTCGCTCGGATTTTGTTGCCACAAAACGCCCTTCGAAATGTCCTTACCACGGGAGGGACAAACAACGGCAGCCCCCGATGCGGGAAAGGCAAAGCATCTGAACCCCGAAACGCCCAAGGATCGGCCAGTGGTCCCCCAGCGCAAAGCGTACGACGAGGCCGTCCTGGTCTTCGAACTGGCTCGAAGGCGCCGACCGACCGCCGAGATCGCCCGCGAGTTGGGCGTTTCGGTCGAACTGGTCAACAAGATCGCCGCGGGCCAGCGCCGTCCTCACCTCCAGCGGGACATCCGCAAGGCCCGCCGCACACTCGACAACCGCCTGCGGGCTCTTGTCCGGCGCAAAGCCCTGGCCGCCTTCCGCCGCCACATGCGGATCATCCGGACGGGCTCCTCCCGCGCGGCCGGAAGATCGCGCGAGTACATTCTTTCACGAACGATCAGCCACGAGGGAAACGCATGAGACGGAGCTACTATAACGACGACGAGTTGATCTGCGACCTGGTCTCGGCCAGGCTGCCGCTCAGGCAGATAGCCGCGAAGCACAACATGACGTACAAGAACCTGGTGGCGCTCGTGAACGGCCAGCGCCGGCCGGCATTCAAACAACGTTTGGACCAGATGAGACGGCTGGCCGACGCGGAAACGGCCCGCCTGGGCAAGGGTCTGCGGGAGGAACTGATCCTCGACCATTTTCAGGTGGGCAAGGAGAACAAGGGCGAACTCGGCCGCAAGTGCCGCGAGTTCCTGCTCCAGCTCTTCCCTCCCGGCCCCGACACGGACGATCCCGGTCCGAGCGATGACCCGTCGGAGTTGAGCCTGCGGCGCCACCTCCAGAACGTCCGCGAGCGCCTCAAGGCCATGCCCATCGAGCCACCCGATGATGAGTAAGCCCAGGACCCGCTGCCAACCGGCCCCCGATCGGGCAGAGCGGTCGAGCGCGAAAGGCGAGCCCTCGCGGCCGGACCTCCGGCCGCTTTGCAGGATGCTCCGGACCCACTTCGACCTGGTGCTGCCCGACAAGTCATTCACGCCCGGCCACAGCACGCCGCTTCGCTTCGTCGCCGACGCGATCACCAACTCGCATCAGGACATGGCCGCCTGGGCCTGCCGCTCGGGGCTCAAGACGCTCTCGGCGTCCGTCATCGCGGCCTGCGAGTTCTCGCGGACCGACGGTCTGGAGGCCCGGGTGCTCTCGGGCAGTCAGGCGCAGGCCGGCACGCTCTACGAGTACTGGAAACGATGGTGCACCTCCGCGCTGAGCGAGCGTCGCCCGCTGCTCCGCCGAACCCGCACCGAGGTGGGCGGCGGACGAATGGAGATCGTCGCCGCCAGCCAGGCCGCCGTCCGCGGGCCCAAGGTCCACCGCCTTTTCGAGGACGAACTGGACGAGATCGATCCGGAGATCGACCGCGCCGCCGTCGGGATGCTCGCTTCCTCGCCCGGCCGCCCGGCACGAACCGTCTATACCTCCACCTGGCACCGCAGCGGCGGGCTGATGGGCAAGCTCATCGACAACCGCCCCGCCAACGGCGTGAAACTGCACAAGTGGAACGTCTGGGAGGTCATCGAGAGGTGCCCGCCCGAACGGCACGACAACGGCGCGGGCTGTCGAGACTGCCCGCTGAGGAAACCTTGCCTGGCCAAGTCTCGCGAGCGCCACGGCGACCCGGACCTCCTGTTGGGGATCGCCGCCGAGGCCGAGGGCCTGTTCGGCATCGATGACGCCATCAAGGCCTTCAGCAAGCTGGACATCGACACCTGGCGGGCCGAGTACGAATGCGCCCGCCCCACCGCTCGCGGGCTGGTGTATGCGGCCTTCGACCCGCAGGTCCACGCCCTGCCCCGCGCCGGAGAGGCTCTGACGATCTACCGGGCCATTGACTGGGGCGTCGCGACCTTCGTTTGCCTGTGGCTGGGAGAGGACAAACGGGGCAACGTCTACGTGCTGGACACCTACCAGGCCGAGAACGCCACGCTGGGGCGGCACGCCGCGTACATCCACGGGCATCGGCTCAGCGACGTCGCCGCCACCTACTGCGACCCGGCCGGACGGAACCGCAACGACCAGACGGGCCTGAGCGCCATCGAGGCCTTCGCCCAGGCCGGCATCCCGTGCACATACACCCTGGCGCCTGAGGCCCGCGAGGTCCGCAACGGCATCCAGCTTGTGCGGGCGGCACTGCGTCCGGCGGCCGGACCGCCCACGCTGTTCTACGTGGACCACGGCGGCAATCGACCGTTCGTCCAGGCGATGCTCAACTATCGCAACCGCCGCGTGAACGGCGTGTACATCGACGAGCCCCAGGACCCCCAGGAGCACGAGCACATTCCCGACGCCTTGCGATACTTCTACGTCAATCGGCGGCGCAGCAGCGCCATCGGCGTCGTGCGGCTGGGGATGTCGTAACTGACCGCGGATGCGGATTCCGAATTCCGCAACCTGCCCAAAGGCAGGCAGGTTCGCAGCGCCGCAATCCGTGGTCCGATGCCGAATTCCGCATTCCGCAATCCGCATTCCGCAATTCAGGAGTCTCCATGACCGCACACCCCACCGACTTCGACCCTGCCGCCGCACACCCGCTGTACGAGCAGTTCCGTCCGGCCTGGGAACTCAATCGCGATTTCGCCGAGATGCACCTGCACGTGCTCCGCGGCGGGCGGTACCTGGACGCCTTCGGCTCCGGGGGCGAGCAGGCCGGCGAACCGCCCGCCCAGTACGCCTGGCGCCGCAACGCCGCCCTCGCCCTGGACCCCTGCTGCGAACTCATCCACCTCCGCGTGGACAACCTCTTCCGCACCCCGCCCGCCAGGCGGTTCGACGACTCGCCCTTCGCCGACTTCCTGGCCGAGTTCCTCCGCAACGTCGACGGCGCCGGAACGCCTATCGACGCCTTCATGCGGCGGGCCCTGGTCATGCATTACGTCAACGGCGTGGACTTCGTCGTAGACAAGCAGTCGCCCCCGGCCGGGGCGGCGCCGCTCACGCTGGCCCAGGAGCGCAGCCTCGGCCTGCTGCCCTACCTGCACGCCTTCGGGCCGCTGGAGCGGCTCGACTGGGCCTGCGACCACGGTGGAGGATACCGCTGGGTCCGATACGACCTGGGCGCCGCCCCCGCCGACGACGAGACGCACGCGACCTCGGGCGAGCGACGCTACCTCACGCTGACGGGCGACCAGTGGCGCCTCTATCGCGTCAGCGGCGAGGGCGAAGACCGCTCGGTCACCGTGGCCAGCGGCCCCATCGCCCTGGGTCGCTGCCCCGTCGTGCCGTTCTACTACAAGGAGTCGGTGCGGAGCGACTACCCAAAGGTCCCGCTGTCGCTGCTGACGCGGATCGCGCCGATCGCCCGCTACTTGCTCAACCTGCTCTCGCAGGTCCAGATCGACGTCTACCGCAACATCGCCTTCCTGGTCGCCACCGGCGTCGAGGCGGACAAGATCCCCGCCGAGATCACGCCCATGGGCTGCTGGGCACTGCCCGCCGGCTCGCAGATCCACAACATCAGCGGCGACGTGGCCCACATCCAGGCCAAGATCGAACTGGCCCGCACCCTTGTGGAGGCGATCCTCCGCATCGGCAAGCTCACCGGCGCCGCCGGCGAACTCCGCGGCCGGGCGACCTCCGGCGTCCAGGTCGCCGTCGAGCGGACCGATCTCGACAACGAGATGCGCATGACCGCCGTCCATCTCGAACAGGTCGAGCGGGAACTGATCCACCTGGCCGTCTGCCGCTACAAGGGCCAACGCGTGCCCGTCGAGCAGGTCCGCTATGACGTGGAGTACAACAAGAAGTACGTGCTCACCGGCGCTGACGAGTTGATCGCCCAGGCACGCGAACTGGTCTCCATGGGCCTGCACCGCAACGGCGGCGCTCCGGCCCTGCTGAAGATCCTGCTCCGTAAGGTCCTCGACGCCCTGGCCGGCGAGGACGACAAGGCGTACGCCGACGCCCTGGCACAGATCGAGAACGCGAGCTTCCAGTCTTAGCGGCTCTGTCGTCCGCCGCTCCTTGACCCTCCGAAACGCTTGCGTCTTCACGGAACCGCCCCTTGCCACACAGTCTCCGCCCAGCCAAAGGAACCGCTATGTCCGAAACGTCTCCCCCTGCCGCCGCTGCCCCCGACGCCCCCGCCGACGCCGACACGCTGGCCGCCCTCCAGCAGGAAAACGCCCACCTCCAGGCCCGCGTGGACGAGCTGCTGGCCGCCGTCCAGGACGCCAGCGCCCAGCGCGACCTGCTCGATCAGGCCGAGCGGGACAACGCCGCCCTCCGCACCCACTACGCGGCCGCGGCGCTGAACCAGGCCCTGGCCCAGGCAGCCGCCAACGTCGGCCTGTCCAGCCAGGCGGCCGCCGCGTACGCTCACCGCTTCCAGTGCCGGGTCGCGGGCGACGGCGAGGTCCGCATCGAGCCCAACCCCACCGAGTTCCTCCTGCGCGAGGTGCAGGACAACCCGCTGCTCCGCCAGTCGCTCCAGCGCAGCGCCAGCCAGCGTCAGGCCCGGGCCGTCGTCAACGGGGCCGCCGACGTCGACCAGGTCGATCCCGTCGAACTGCTGACCGCCCTCGACCGCGACCCCGCGCGCAAGGCCCAGTTCATCGCCCGACACGGCAGCGCTGCCTTCATCGACCTCGCCGCCAGGGCCAGAGCAAAGAGCAAGTGACTGAGACACCTGCCCGCCATAGAGAGACTCGAAACCCAGTGCATTGACAGGAAAGCCGATGATCCCATCCTACCGTAGCAGGTTCGAAACTCCCCGTCTCCGTCGTCCGCAAGAATTCCGGGTGTTCTTCGCCGCCGACGATCCGCCGCCCGGAGGGGCGGCATCCACCGCAACCGACGACGCGGCTGCAGCCGCGGAGCCGCCGGCTGACGAACCGCCCGGCGCCGATCGCCCCGGCGACGCCGCCGACCGCGACTGGAAGGCGGAGTACCTGCGCGAGGCCGGGCAGAGCCGTAAGTATCGTCAGCGGGCGCAGAAGGCCGAGGGCGAGTTGGAACAGCTCCGTCCGCGGGCCCTGCCGCCCGAGCAGCACGAGGAGTACCAGCGTCTGCGCCTGGCCGCCGACGACCTGGCCGTCAAGGACGCCCGCATCGAGCGGCTGACCGCCGCCGTCCGCGAACTGGCCGGCCTGAGCGAACTGCACAAGACGCTCGCCGCCTGCGGCGTCGGACGCGGCTGCGCCAACGGCGAGCGGATGCTCGCGCAGGCGGCCGCCCTGCTGGGCCCGCGGATCCGCGTCGAGCTTGACGACGACAAGCCCGCCGTCCGCGTGCTCGACGAGAACGGAGCGGTCCAGCTTGACCCGGCTGACGAGTCGCCCGTGAGCGTCCGCAACTTCGTGGCCGACTGGCTCGCCCGGGAAGGCAGCCACTTCCTGCCGCCCTCGCACGACACCGGCAGCGGCGCCCACGGCGGGTTCACGGCGCCGCCGGCCGTCGACATCCGCACGCTCGACCGCGACCCGCGGGCCAAGGCCGAGTTCATCGCCCGCCATGGCCCGGCCGCCTATCTCCAACTGGCGCAGCGGCGCCAGTCCTGATCCTCGGCAAGCAGCTCAAATCACAAAGAGCACAAAGCTCGCAAAGCTCAAGAAGAAAGAAGATAGAGAACACAAAGACATCGTGATCTCTTTCTTTTTCCTTTCTGATCGTAGTGGCCTCGGTGAGCTTGGTGATAGAGAGCCTGCTGGTCCCACCCCGGGCAGCACGCCCACCCGCGTCTCGAAACCAAACCTTCCCCAACCGAAAGGAATCCTATGACTACCGAGTACGGAGCCCCCTCCGACATGGTCTACAAAGACACGCTGCGCGCGGAGGAATACCGCCGCACCGTGGAGAAGATCGACCTGTTCAACGCCGCCAGCGGCGGCACCCTCGTGCTGGAGAGCGACCCCGCGCGGCAGATGGCCGCCGGCGGCGACTTCACCGACACCGCCCGCTGGAAGCCCATCAGCGACCTGATCGGGCGGCGCGACAACGCCAACCCCGGCGACGCCGTCGACGTCAAGAAGCTCGAGATGACCGGCGGCAAGCTCGTCCGCCAGACCCTCGGCTGCGGGCCGGTCAGCATCACCGACATCCAGGCCCGCAAGGCCGGGCGGAAGTTCGACATGACCTCCGCCATGGTCAACCTCGGCCAGCAGTTCGCCGACAACAAGCTGCTGCGCATCCGCAACAACCTGCTGGCGGCGGCCGTGGCGGCCGTCGACTCCGCCGACACGCCTGCCGCCGACGCCCACATCCTGGACGTCGCCCGGGGCAAGACCGCCGGGGCCAAGGTCACCGCCACGATGGCGCACCTCAACCTCCTGCTGGCCAAGATGTCCGACGCCCGCGAGGACATCGCCGCCTTCGTGATGCCCTCGGCCGTCTTCGCCGACCTGGTGGGCGACTCGATCGGCAACTACCAGTTCGACCGCGTCGCCGGCGCCACGATCTACCAGGACGTGGTCCAGGCCTTCGGGCGCCGCGTCATCGTCTGCGACGCCCCGGCCCTGATCTCCGCCCTCACCAGCAGCTACTACGCCGAATACGTCGTGCTGGGCCTGGGCGTGGGCTCGCTGGGCGCCACCATCCTCTACGACCAGGGCATCGAACTGCAGCGGGACATCCTCAAGCAGTCCAGCATGTCCTACGTCCGCGAGGACTTCGACGTGGAGTACGAGGTCTACGGCATGAAGTGGGCGTCGGCCACCGACAACCCCACCGACGCCGAGCTGGCCACCGCCTCCAACTGGGACGAGGACTACGACGATCACCGCCAGCTCAAGATCGTCAAGGGCGTCTTCAACGCCAGCGTGTAGCACGAAATCCACGGATAAAGGACGAGTCGCATGAGTTCTCGACCGTCCGACGACCCGTGAAATCGTGAACCCGCCCGGGGGAATCGCTCCTTCCCCCTCGCCGCCCGGCAGCTACGGACAGGAGAACGACGCCGCTTCGCGTCCGCCTTTGTGCCTCCCTGTCCGTGGCCCGGGCGGCCCCCGGGGGTCTCATTTGCCGTCGAGAACAGACTCCATGCCCCACACGAGCAGACAGCCGCCCGCGGGCCAGGTCGCCCTCGTCCTGGGCAACGGGCCGTCCATCGACTCGGTGCCGCCGGCGTTCTGGTCCGCACTGCGAAGGGTCCCTGATCTCCTGATCGTCGGCACCAACCGTTGCCTGGCCTTCGCCGCCCTCCGCCGCGCGACGCTCCACGCCATGGTCATCCGCGACACCTATCGCAACCTCTGGCACGAGCAGAAATGGGGCATCCGGTACCACGAGGAGCTTTGGAAGCCCTGCCCGGCCTGGAAGGTCGGACCCGCCGACCGCCGCGTGACCCACTGCGACCAGTTCCTCCGTTTCGACGGCCCGTGGCAGGAGCGGCCCGTCCTGGACGAGAACCGCGAGGCCGCCGTCCTGGCCAACTCGTCCGTCTGCCTGATGGCCGCCAACTGGGCGTTCTTCCAGGGCTGCCGGCGCATCTACTTCCTGGGTCTGGATTACCACGGCGGCCACCCGCGGATGGTCAGCCCCTATGACCATGCCGAAGAGGGCTGGCAGGGTCAATACGACCGCCCGCCGCCTGCGAGCGTCGAGGAGCAGTTCGCCGCCGCCGCACGGGCCGTGCGCCAGCTCGGCGGGCATCTGTGGAACCTCTCGCCCCGAAGCCGCCTTCAAGCCGTCACGGCCACTCACTACACCCATCTGACAGGACCATCATGCGAGTCGGAATCCTCTGCGACAACCGCCGCTTCGCCAACCCCGAAGAGCCGTTCGCCTCGTTGAAGGCGGGTCTGGAGGTCCTGGGCCACTCGGTGCAGGTACTCGCTCCCAGCGCCGATTGCCGCCTGGGCGGCTTCTCCGAACTGCCCGAAGCCTTGTTTCTGTGGAACGGCCGAAAGGGCTTCTGGGGCCAGGTCGCCGCCGACGCCCGCCGCCGCGGCCTGCACGTGATCGTCATGGAACGCGGCTTCTTCGATCGCTATCGCTTCACGCAACTCGACCCGCAGGGCTTCAGTCACACCGCCTCGTGGGCCCGCCAAGACATCCTCCGTGCCCCGGCCCCGCCGGAGGGCCAGGCCCGTTTCGTCGGCTCCTACGGGCGTCTGCCCCAGCCGCTTCGCTCGCGCCGCCACGGCTACCTGCTCCTGCTGCTCCAGGTCGCCTGCGACAGCCAACTCGACGGCTGCGAGTTGCATCACCCTTTGCCCCTGGTGCAGGCCGTCCAGGACGCCTCCCCCTGCGACCTGGACATCCGCGTACGCGTCCATCCCAGCTCGAGTTGGCGGTTCGGCTGGACCGGAAGGGCCCGGGTGATCGACGGGTCCCTCCAGGACGCGCTGGCGGGCGCTCGCTTCGCCGTCACCATCAACTCCAACTCGGGCAACGAGGCCCTGGCCGCCGGGTGTCCGCTTCTGGCCCTCGGCCCCGCTTCCTACACCATTGCACGCGTCGCCCGGCGCTGCTCGCTGGCGGACCTGCCTCGGGCGCTGGCCTCCATGGCCGACGGCGACCTCGGCCCCAGCGAAGACCAGGCGCCGGCGGCCGTACGAAACTACCTCTTCCACCTGGCGTGCAGACAGTTCAGCACAAAGGAACTCGCCGACCCCGCCCTGCTCGCCGGACTGCTCGCCCCGCATCGCCTTCGCACCGGCCGCTGATGCCGGCGGCGGACCGACCTTGCACTCGAACATCGAGGACTATCATGCCCCTGACTGAATCCGACTCCCAGAGCCTGCGTCTCCGGATCCAGGCCGACCCGCAGTTGGCCGACCACGCCCGGCTCGGGCGGGACGCCGACATCCTGACCGAACTCAGCCGCGTACGGGACGACATCCAAGTCCCCCGTGGCCGCGTCGATGCCGTCGAGTTCGACGCCCTGATCGACCCGACCGAGCGGATGGACCTCTCCACGCAGCAGCTCCAACACCTGAGCGTTCTGTTGATCGCCGGCCAGGTGGACATGCAGGGCGACAGTGCGGCTGTCTTTGCCGACATCGTGCTCGCCGACAAGCCTTCCAGCCGAGCCCGCATCAACGCCAACAAGACCCGCCCCGGCTCCGTCGCCGAGCGGGACTTCCCTGGCCTGACCGTCAACGACATCTCCAACGCCCTGAAGCCTGACAGGCCTGATGGGAGGATTGCGAAATCATGACCACCTTCTACAAGACCCAGGACACTCCCGTAACTGCGACCATCACGCTCGACTCGCTGGCCAGCGGCTCGGCCCGCCAGTCCACGCTGATCGACCTGGGAGCCAACCACGCCTCCGAGGTACTCATCCGCCTGCGGACGAAGTGGGCCTCGGCCCCCACAAGCGGAACGCTGCTGCGGCTGTTTGCCGCCTGGTGCGAGACCAACTCCAACTATCCCGGCGGATGCAGCGGATCGGACGCGGCCTTCAGCGACGTGGACGACCTGCGCAACCTGGACGAACTGAAGCCTCTGGTGGCCGACGCCGACACCGACAGTCAAGTGGCGGCCTGCCACGTTCGCGTACAGGCCCGCTATCTGGTCCTGGTGGTCTACAACGACGCTACCGGCCAAGCCTTGAGCGGAACCGGAAGCGACCACGCACTGACCGTCACGCCTCACAGTGACGCGGGGGCGTAATCATGGGAGACTGGACCAATCCTGGGCCTCCGCGAGCCGACCAGATCGACCTGGCCCAGCCGGTCGATTGGTCCCACCCGCAGTCGCGCGGGCTGGTTGCCTATTACCCATTCTGGTTGGCGTCGAGCGTCATTGGCGGGGCATCCGACCTGGCGTTGCGGCGACATCCCATCACCGACTCCGGCGACTACCCATCCGTGGTGGGCGACAGGACATTCGGTCGCTCCGCGCTGTACAACGGAAGCAGCGACAGACTGAGCAAGATCGCCACCCCGTTCTTCAACCGGGGCTGCACGATCTCGGCCTGGTTCAACTCCACCAGCAGCACTACACGCCAAGTGCTTTTTGGCAAAAGCTCCTACGCAAGCAGCACGGCCATCATGTCGCTTGACCTTGTGGGCGACACAGCAGGCGACCCGGTCAGAATGGGCGTATATGACGGCTCAAACGCCTCAGCCGCCCAGAGTATGCAGGCATATCCCACCGGGCAGTGGGCATTGGCCACCGGGGCTGTCAACGCCAACGGCTCCTCCATCGCCTGGCTGAACGGCTCAGCCAAAGGCACAGACGCGTCAACCACCAACGAGCCGGCCGCCACGGTCATGTCCATCGGAATGCTGTACTGGGGCGGCTCGTTCAGCCGGTACTTTGCTGGGAGACTTGGTGAAGTCCGAGTATACAACCGCGTGCTCACCGACGCGGAGGTCTACGATCTCTGGCATCCCTCTCGTCGATGGGGGATGCTGCGAACGCTCAGCACACGGCGAGTGTTCATCGTCCCGGTGGGGCCTTCCACCTACCCGTTCTTCTTCAACCGTTACATCCTCCGACGGAGGTACGCTTGACAATGAAACTCATCAAGGCAAATGAATCCACCGCAAGTCGCCGGCGAGTGTACTTCCACCTGGTGGACGTAACCGACGGCCTCACGCCCGAAACTGGCGAAGCCAGCGGGCAGCCTCAGATTTCCTCTGACGGTGGAGCTTGGACCGACACCGGAATTGGGACGCTGGTCTCTGTCGGCAACGGCCGATACTACGCCGAACTGACTCAGTCGGCAGTGGAGACCGCAGGCACGTCCATCGAGACACGTTACAAGTCCGCCAACACGGCCGAGTGCCCAGGCGAGAGCGTCCAGGTCGTCGCCTTCGACCCGAACGACGCAGCCGCCCTCGGACTGAGCCGCATCGACGCCACGGTTGGCAGCCGGCTGGCCGACGCGGACTACACGGAGCCGGCCAACTCGGACGTGGCCGCCATCAAGGCCAAGACCGACAACCTCCCCGCCGATCCGGCCAGTAACACGCAGGTCAACACCCGCCTGGCGGCGGCTGACTATACCGCCCCGGCAAACGACGATGTAGCGGCCGTCAAGGCCGTCACGGACAAGGTGGATACAGCCCTGGAGGCCGACGGGGCGGTCTATCGGCTGACCGAGAACGCCCTGGAGCAGGCCCCGGCCGGCGGCAGCGCCCTGACGCCACAGCAGGTTCGCGACGCCCTCAAGCTCGCCCCTTCGCCCGGTGCACCCGCTGGAGGATCGGTCGATGACGAGTTGGACGGTCTTGCGACCGCCGTCGCGTCGATCGGCGGCCTGACCGGCAGCGGAGCCCTCGACGTCACTATCACCATCACCGACAACCTGGGCACCCCGCTGGACGGGGCAGCCGTCTGGATTTCCACCGACCAGGCCGGCAGCAACGTCATCGCCGGCACCAAGTACACCACCGCCCTGGGCCAGGTCGCCTTCAAGCTCGACGCCGGTGCGTACTGGTGTCACCGCCAGCTCGCCGGCTACGAGTTCGACCCCAACCCCGCAGCCATCGCCGTCTCGTAAACAAGGACCCGCCCATGACCACTACCTTCACGTTCTTCGCGACGGCGTCGTCCGGGCCGGCCCAGGACCTTCCGCTGGCCTTCGATTACGCCTACGCTTACGAAGACCGCAACGAGATCCAGACCTCCCGCTGGTCGCTTACCGGGCTGGACACCCGCAACTCGGGCAATACACACGGCGGCTGGCTCTACCTTCGCTCAACCAGAGAGGGCGACCAGGCAACCGTCCGGCTCTACAAGGACCCCGCCTGCGCCGCCGAGCACCAGGTCGCCTCCGGGTCGGCCGACCTGGCCACCCTCGACGCCCGCGCCGCCCGTTGCACTCTCCAGAGCGTCAACTCCAGCCGACTGGCCGGGGAGTTCTTCTTCGAACGGTACGTGGCCGACCCCGAGCAGAGCGTCCCCGTTCTGGTCTGCCTTTGCGTCGATGAGCACCTGCGGGAGGAGTACCAGAACCTCGATCAACTCGGCAGCGACGTGTATGAGACCCAGGCCGGCATGGCCCGGTTCTGCGCCGCCGCCACGCGCAAGACCCTGCTGACCGCCTCGCAGCAGTACGCCGTCCAACTCGGCGGGTTCGGCGCGCCTGAGCACCGTAACTGGCCCGCGGCCGGCCGAGCCACCCCGGACTTCCGCCGCCTGGCCAGTCCCGATCAGCTCCGCGAGACGGCCGTCCACTGGGCCCTCATGCTGGCCTTCGGCTCTTGCCACGAACGCGCCGACGACACCATGTACAGCCGCCTTCGCGACTACCACGACCTCAAGCGCAAGGAAGCCATCGCCGCCTGGAACCTCGCCCTCGTCAGCGACCCCGACGCCGGCGGACAAGCCGACCACGCACGCTCCGTCGGGGCCAGGTACGTGACACGGCTGTAGAGATTCTCGACCTGCCTGCCGTCAGGCAGGTTGACGATCTTCGATTGTCGATTGGCCCTCCCCGACCAGCGAACCCAATCGACAATCGCAAATCGACAATCGCAAATCCCCGGAGTTTCCCATGCCCGACATCACCGTAGCCAATACCGACTGGTCCATCCTGGCCGACGTCCGCGACGCCTTGGCCTCCGCCGCCATCGGCGGCCAGGCCGTCTTCGCCTCCGTCGCGCTGACCACCTCGCCCCAGCAGGCCCGGGAGTGCCATTTCCGCACCTCGCCCGCAGCCGTCGTCCGCTACCTGGGGACCCACCAGCAGCCGACTCCCGACGAGCATCTGGCCTGCCGGGTGGAAATGGAGGTCCTGCTGGCCGTCAAGGTGCCCGCGGGCGTGGACGAGTCGGCCCGCCTGCAAGAGATCCTCCGCCTGGCCAACGCCGCCCGAAATGCCGTCGGCGCGGCTCGCCCCGCCGCTGCCTGCGACTGGGGCGACGGACGCCACGCGATGCCCGCCGTTGCCTTCGCTCCTCCCAGTCTCGACACTGCCGAGTCCGCACCGTGGGCCATCGCCGCCCTGCCCCTCAGCGTTACCTACACGCTGGACGGTCCAACGGCCAACTGAACCTCCGCAGATCCGAACCCAAAGGAACCTCCCATGGCCATCAACTATCAGGTGTTCAAGAACGTCTCAAACGTGACCCTTGCCGGCACGGCCCTGTACGGGGTCCAAGCCGTCCGCGTGATCAAGAAACGCCCCGAGATCCACGCCAGCGGCGACGCCGACGTCTTCGAGCCCGTCGCCGAGGTCGGCTCGGCCAGCGTCTCGGGCGCCCTGACCACCTTGGACCCAGCCGGCGCCGAGGCACTGGACGGACTGTCCGGCACGCTCAGCTTCGTCTGGAAAGACGCCAAGGGCGCCGCCGACAAGACGGTCACCATCTCCAACGTCATCGTCACCGGCGTCTCGAACAGCGTCGCCCACGATGCCGCCTCGTCGGCGACCGTCGAGTTCATCGCGTCCAGCAGCGACGGCGCAACCGACCCCGTGGCGATCGCGTGACAGTCCCCATGAGCAGCCTCCCCTACTTCAAGCAACTTCGCAGCCGCTGCGCCCGCCCTGTCGGCGACGAGGTCCTTCACGGCGACCTGTGTCCGAAACTCACGCTACACGGCGTCGACTTCTGCATCCCCCCGCGGGGTCTTCGCGTCGAGCCGGTCTTCGACGGCGACGGTCGCACGGGGATCCGCCTCCGTTCCGCCAGAGATTCCGAAAGCCGGGCACGCAGCCTGCTCAAGCTCGCCCCGCTGCAAACACGAGTCTGTCGCCGCTGCGGGCAGAGCGTCGGCGGACACATGGAACTCGAAGGCGAGGGCGGCAAGTTTCTGGCCGCCTGTTTCGACCTGGCCGGGCGGCTTCTGAGACGCCAGTACGACCTGACCGACGATCAACTGGCCGACCTGCTTGCCTTCGACACCGATCAGCCCCCCGTGTGGATTGCCCAGTTGCTTGCGTGGGCCGCCGGCCTGCCGGTGGACCGGTTGTCCGCCGAGCCAACCGAACCCGCTCGCTCCGGCTGGATCAGACGCCTGTGGCGGGCCGCCAGACGAGCAAAGTCGTCAACCTGACCGCGTGCCGCAACATAAGCGGAGATATCTATGTCGATCACCATTCCCATTACCGCCCAACTCGCCGGCGCCGTCGCAGCCGGAGGCGTCACCAGCGTTCCCGTGCCCCGATCCGCCACAGCCGATCGCCTGACCGGCTCGCCGGGGCCGTCGGATGATCCAGCCGACTCCGTACCGACCGGTCTATCCGCCCCTACAGACGCACGTGCGTCTTTCCCCAGCCAGCCGAGCGGCGACAGGCTGCCCGGCGCCGGTCTGGAAAGCGCCGCCGCCGAGACCTCGCCGATCGACGCCGGCGACCTGCCGCAGTTCTCGGAACTGGGCCGGCACGTCCGCCAGGCCGTACAGGACAGCAAAGACGTCTCCTCGCCGCTGCCGGTCCAGGGCACCGGTTCGATCATCATCTACGGCGACGTGCACATGCCCGCCGTGCAACACGTCCAGCCGTCCCAGGACAAGACCCAGCCGCCGCTGGTTCGCGGTGGAGACCAGGACCACACGCCCCAGGCGTTCTAGCGGAGGCGACGGTCTTCTGCGCTGAGCCCGCAGACCCCGCAGCCAGAGCCGCCTCCACGACCCATTCACACGAGGACCCCATGGCCAGCCCCATGTTCAACTCCGTTGCGCTCTGTTCCGCAGCCGGCGCCGACGCGCCGGCCAGCCCCCGACCCCGCGTCTACTTCGAGACGCTGCCCGGGGTGGACGGCGAGTACGTCCAGGCCCACGGGCGGGCGGGACGCCAGGTTCAGGTCCGCGGCGTGCTGGCCGCCCAGGCCGCCACCCCCGATCTGGCCTGCGCCGCCCTCAAGACCCTGCTGCGCGCCCGGCAGGAGTTGGCCGACGGCGCCACCGTGGCCGCCTATGTGGGCGCGGACGGCACGGCCTATTCCAACTGTCTGCTGCTGTCGTACGGACCGGCCGGACTCATGAGCGTCTCGCCAAGGCCCACGGGCTATCGCGCGGTCCTTCGTGTCCAGGCCCTCGTCCGCCAATTGACGCCGTAGCGTTCGCGACGCCGCCTGCCAGGAGGCAGGCCGCGAGACAGCTTTCACCCAGCCGTTCGAGGCGATCTTCAAGACGCCCTTGCGGGCGCACTGCGAACGAGGGAATTCATGTACTACACCACAGGCATCTCGTACCTCGGCTCATACCCGACCGTCCTGGGGCGAGTCATTCGCGCCCGCACCGCCCATACGGACAAGGTTGTGCAGGCCTACGTCGCCGGGCGGCTGGCCGCCTGGACCGTCCCTCAGGCAGGCGAGGTCGAGTTCGCCCTGCCCGCCCTCGGGGGCGACGAACGGGTCTTCCTGCTGGCGGTCGATCCCGCCCAGGCCGAGGTCAATTACTGGCGGGAGGTTACGGGCGCCGCACCCGCCTCCAGGCTCCGCGTCCGTATGCCGCAAACCCTTGCCCCTTACCGCAATGACGATCGATGGGACGTCTATCTGGGCCAGGCCGGCGAGGACCAGGCCTCGCGTCTGGTCCACAGTCAGCCAGTCTACGACGACGGCGAGCGGGCCGGCGGATTCGGCGCCGCGTGGGATTCTGGCGGGTTCGGCTGGGACGCCCCCGAGTCCTACGGGCTGGGCCTGTACTTCGGATACGGCGAGTTCGGCTTCGACTGCGACATGCTCGCCTGGGTCTCCCCGCCTCTGCCCCGCGGACAGTACCCGTTGCGGACGGTCGTCGAGGATGCCTGCGGAAACGTGTTGGCTGACTGGGAGTCCACCATCACCGTCACCTCGCCGCCCCAGCCGCCGTCGAACCTGACCGTTGAGTCGTACGACCCTCAAAGCGACACCCTGACCCTGAGCTTCACGCCCAGCCGCGACCTGTAATCAAGGAACCTCCCATGAGCGAAACGCCATTGACCAGCGATCAAGCGAACGCCCTCAGCGGCACGACCGATGCCGACACCGACTTCGTCTTTCCCGCCATCGGCGAAAGCCCCTACTACACCACGGTCTTTCGCTGCCTGGACCGCCTGCTCACGCTCGGACGGACGCCCGGCAACGCCCTCCGTGTGTACCAGGACGCTGCCTCGACCTTCGCTGTCCGCGCGGGACGGTTCTGGGATGGCTTCCAGGCCCGCACGTACGCCGGATCGTCCGCACAAGGCCTCACCAACAACCAGACCAATTATGTCTACCTCCTGGCTGACGGCACACTGACGGTCAGCACCAGCGGCTTTCCCCAGGGGCCCCACGTGCCGTTGGCGTCGATCATCGTGAGCGACGGCGCATTCACCCAGGCTGACCTCACCGACTGTCGTTCGCTCGCGTTGTTCCGCCCGGCCGGCGGACTGGCCGTCAGTGCCGGCGCCGAGGTCGACGATGCGCGTACCGTCACCGTTCAAGGCCCGCCGGGCCGCACGCGTCTGCGCGTGTGGGTGGCGACAGGCGACTACGGCCAGCCTTCCGCCGATGGCAACAGCGTCGCGCTCACCACCGGCACGCTGCTGCGCGAGTTGCAGGCCAACGCCGATTATGAACTGATCTCCGACGCCGACGGCGCCGTCGTCCTTACGCTCACCGTCGCCGGCGCCGCTTCGCGATACGTACTGGCCGAGCATGACGGGCGGGTCTTTTCCAGCGGCCTGCTCACCTGGTCCTGATTCCCTTTCTTCCTGGTGCCCATCATGCCTTTCACCGGATACCGGATCTACCGTGGGCTTGGCAGTATCTGCGACGTGGACTTCTCCACGCCCGTGGCCACCGCGCCCGCCTCCGCCAGTTCGGTCCAACTGGAGGCCCTGGGCCACGCCCCCTCGCACCGCTACGCCTACGCCCTGCGGGCCGTGGCCGACGACATCGAGGAAGACGGCGTCTCCTGCTGGGTCCAGTTCGAGACCGACGCCCAGGGCCTCTACGTGGGCCCGCGGCCGCCCGGGGTCCTGGGCCTGGCCGGCCAGGCCATCAGCAACGCCCGCGTCCGCCTCACCTGGTCCTGCCTCACCCCGGCCGGCGGCCCCGCCGTGGCCGAGTTTACCGTCTACCACGGTCCCTCACCGCAGATGTCCGGCGCCCAACCGGCTCTCACCGTCCCCTTCACGCGAGACGGCGAGTACTCCTGTACCCTGACGCTGGCACATGGACAAACCCGCTATTTCCACGTCGCCGCCCGAACGGCCGGCGGGGTGGAGTCTCGCCCGGCCCGGCCCGTCGGCCCCATCGTCGCCATCGGCCTGCCGCCCAACCAAGGCGTCACCTTGACCGACGTGGTCCCTTGAACCCATACCGCTATGACCACCCTGACCTTTACACATCCCGACACCGGCGTCGTCTACCGTCCTCCTCGACTGGTCCTCTATGCCGCGTCGACCGTCTGCGGCGAGGCCGGTCAGGCGGATTGGTCCTGCCCCAGGCCCCAATCGCACCTTCAGCCGGTCCGGATGTCCTGGGGATGCAACGGCCGTCTCAGCACGCTCCGCGCCCGCTGCCTGCTGGGCCAGGGGCCGACACAGGGTCTGCCGCGGCACGTCGATGACGCCCCCTCTCGCCGAGCCGGCGATCGCTTGCTTCTGCGCGAGTCCGCCCCCGACGGCCGGGAGATCGAGTGGTTTCGAGGCTCCATCGCCCAGCAGGAACTGCTCGTCCAGTCGAGCGACGATGTTGAATCAGTGCAGTACGTCGCCTATGGACCGGAGGTGCTGTTGCGCGGGCTGGTCGTCAGCGGACAGTGGCACAAGCTGCCTGCCGCGGACGAGTCGGAGATCCACGGCGAACTGCCTCCCCAGCAGTGCACTCGCGAGAGCACCTTCGGCGGATACCTGCGGGTGATCTTCAACGAGAGCGGGCGGCCCAACGCCAGTCAGTCCGCCTGGTCGCTGCTCACCCGCGGCGACTCGCAGCGTGCATGTCGCGTCTTCGAGCCGCCCGGCCGGCGGGTGTCCCTCGCGGGCGGAGCGGCCATCGAGGCGGAGTACTGGACAGCCTATGCGGCGTTGCGGAGCCTGGTCGAGTACGTGGACGACGGCCAGGTGCTCTCGTCGGCCGCCACCGTCTGGGACGCCATCGCCGCCACGCTGGGCGCCACGCCCATCGCGGAAGTCAACGTTGAGGGCCTGAATCTGCTGGAGGCGATCGCCGCTGTCCTCCTGCCTGTCGGTTTCGGCTTCGCCGTCGAGCCATGGGCCCGCACTGACGAGGATGGCCTGGCCCGCCACGCTCTCCTGGTGTTCCCGTTGCACAGGCCCGCCGGCGATGACAGCGGAATCGCCCGTCCGTACATGGCCCCGTTGACGTCGAGCCGGCCCACGACGGCCGACCTGGAAGGACGCCGGTCGGAGGTGCAGCGCCTGCATGTCGTCCGCGACAATCACCAGGTCTGCAACGCCGTCACCGTGATCGGCGACCAGAGACGTCTCCAGGTGTGCCTGGAGTTTCACGCCGACCCTCAGACCCGCGACCTGCACCCCTGCTGGGATCGAACCGACAGCGCCAACGACCTCCAGACCTATGCCGATCCGTACGGGAACGTCGGCGGCGGAGGCTGGGCGTCGGTGCAAGCCCACGCGGATTTCGCCGTCTGCTTCGACACCTGGTCGCACGAGAACTACCATGTGTTCCGCTCGTTCGCGTGGAACGAGGACGGCGCCTTGAGCGGGCTGATCTGCGACGTGCAGGGCAAGGCGGTCCTGCCGGACCTGTCTGCCTTCGGCGTTGGCGAGGAAGATGACTTCCTCCGCCGGCCCAGACCCGTCTCCGCCACGTTCACCTGTACAGCGCCCTCCGGAGCCGCACAGGTGTACCCGGCCCGGGTGGAGATCGCCATCGACTCAGCCGAGGACTCCTGGATTCGCGTCCCCTGTGTGCGTATCTGGAGCGACCGGGCCGGTTTCACCATCGACCACCCGCGGATTCATCTCTGGAGGCCCTATCATGACGCCGCCGACGCCCTGAAGAATGACTACGGCCACTACACGTATCTGACGCTTTTGAACAACGCCTTGCGGGGCACGAGCCCGCGCATTCGGCTGCGACTGTTCGGGAGTGTGGAGTGTGACCGGGCCGTCGTCGGCCAGGCCCCACGCGGGGGCAGTAGTTCCTGGCCGCTGTCCACGCATCGCGTGGTGCGGGCGGATGACCGGTTCCGCTGGCGGGATGTGCTCGACCAGCCCCTGGACGCCTCGCTGCCCACCACCGTCACCGATTACGAGTCCACCCGTGAGTCGATCGACGCCTACGCCCGGCGAATCCGCGACAGCGCCGAGGACGCCCTGGTTCACGGATCGATCACGCTACGGTACCTGGCTCGTCCGCAGCGTTACCCGGTCGGCACGGGCCTGGCCGGCACCGCAGGCAGGAACATCTCCCTTCAGGCGGCCGCGACGAGTGCCTACGTGCCGCTGATCGCCGGTGTGAACTGGGACTTCGCCGAAGGCGTCAACAAGACCGAACTCCTCCTGGACACCCCCCTGCTTCAGGTGACCCGATGACCATCGCCCGCCGACAATTGACCGACTTTCGCCGGCTCCAGCAGGCCCAGGCCGCCGCGGCCGACAGGATTGTCTTGCATGACAGGCCCACCGCCTACCCGGAAGTGCTTCGCCAGGGCGTGGCTCGGATAGCCCAGAATGACGGCGGGGGGCTGTACACGATCTGGGAACAGCACTGGGACAGCCAGGCCAACCAAGGCCAAGGCGGCTGGGTAGACGCCGTCGACGGCCATCGGGAAAGAACCGCCCGGGACTTTGACAATCGCGCTGCCGGTCGGGTCGGCGCCCTGGTCCGGTTCTGGGA
>Ga0116148_1000998_pt1 | contig 32541 bp, 31 predicted proteins | sample AD_UKC055_MetaG_FD_89786 | JGI IMG/M metagenome (GOLD analysis project Ga0116148, IMG submission 89786) | Active sludge microbial communities of municipal wastewater-treating anaerobic digesters from USA - AD_UKC055_MetaG | ecosystem: Engineered > Bioreactor > Anaerobic > Digestate | place: USA...
AACTGGATATCGACAGTGACCTCGGGTGAATAGGCCGAGCGACCGTCAAGATCGATCTGCTTGAGTCGGTAGCTGTTCGTACCCGTTACGGGTTCCGTGTCGGTGTAGTGATAGGCGTGGGTGATCTGGCTGGTGCCATTGCCCTTGACGAAGCCGATCTTTCGCCAGCCGGTCTCCCCTGCGCTTCTGCGCTCGACGTCAAAACCATAATTATTGGATTCCGAGAGCGTAGTCCACTCGAGACGGACGGTCCCCTTGGCCAGCTTGGCCTTGAGGGCGGTCATCTCCACCGGAATGACGGTATTGGTGCGCGGAGTGACGACGACCTGAAGGGGATGGCGGGTGTAATCGGCGAGCGAGTCGCCGTATGCCGCGGTGTGATATCCCGGCAGATAGTAGAATGTGGCGGTGAGATTCTCCTCTTCATCCTCAATATTGATCGGATCAGAACCGGACGCCAAAAGCTGCACACCGCTCTCGCCCCAGGCCATCATATCGCCGGTATCGCCGATAGCGTCCCGGTCGGCTCCGTTCTCGGTGGAAGAATCATCGATGTAATAGAGCGAGAGCAGGGTGCCGGGGATGGGTTGCATCTTGAAGACAGTGGCTGCCGTGCCGAAATCGCCCTGCACCATGAACCAGTTGACAGCGGGGGTTTCAAAAGTCTGGTCGGGAATGATATCCTGCGCACCGTCCACAGGGATGTTCTGGTCGCCGGACCAGTGAAAGAGAGAGCCGGCAATATTGGGCAGATAATCGATGCTTTGCCGCATCTCCTGCATGCCCAGGAAGCCGGGCAGCCCCTCCTTGACCAGGTCGAGTTTGTAGGACCACGGGTAAAAGATCGATTCCATCCCGAGATAGAGCGGAAGTTCATTGCCCTGCATGTTGATGCCGAATTCGCGCCTGTGAATAACACGAACCGCACCGGCGCGTACCTGAAGACTGGCCTCGCGCAGGGCGCTATCCTCGCTTTCGATATATCCGGGGGTGCCCCAATAGGGGCCGATGCTGCCCTTGAAGCGGATCTTCCAGCGGTCGAGAATATCCGGACCGCGCTCTTCACCCGCCATGAGGCTGAGAAAATCGGGAATGGCCTCGGCGTTCTGCCCGTAAATGTAGGATTGGGCGCTGACGGTATCAGAAACGCCCACAATGCCGGTCTCATAGGCCATGTAGGAACTGAAAGCGGGGGTGATGGAGGCGGAACGATAGACATAGGCGAAGGATTTGCGGGCCGGGGTCACGCTGGTATCCCAGGCGGCCACCTGATAACGCTGATATAGCGTCGAACCGATATCGCCGATCCAGCGGTTGTCAGCCACGCTGTCGCCCATGTCCACAGCCATGAAGCAGAGCTCATCCAGGGAATCGAGCACGCTGTTGTGGGTGGCGAAGTAACTGTATACTGCCATTTCAGCGTCCCAATCGACCTGATCGATCTGGAAGGGGATCTGCTGCCAGCTCTCCTCTTTGTAGACATAGACATAGATATCACTGGTGTCGGCGCCGAGGAAATCACCCAGCTGCGCGCCCTTGACCACAACCGGATCGAAGGGCCGCTCGATGCCAGCCCCGGCAAGCAGCGCAGGAATTCCCACTACCAGGAACAACACAAAAAGAACAAGATGCTGATTCTGTAGCCGAAGGCTCATCTGGTTGCCCTCCTGTTTATGCGTAAAACGTCGAATGAGGATTGCATGAATCATGCCAATAACAGCGCTGAGGAGTCCGTTTTTTGCCGGTTACCAGCATTGATTAACAATAAGTTATAACAGCCAAAATGCAACCATCATTCCTGCCGAGCAAAAGATGCCGCGCGGAGGCAATAAATTGAAGCAATTTGATCCTGATGAATCGTTTTGATACAAGATGGAGGAGCCCGAGTTGCGCCGGAATTCCGCGCCGGTCAGCGCACTATATTAACCATTTTTGCCGATATAATCAACCAATAGTTTCAATCCCTCCAGATAGGAATCAAAACCCTTGCCGGAGACCTGCTCCAGGCAGACCTCCCTGATGACGCTCTTGCGGCGGAAGGCTTCCCGTTTGTGAATATCGGAGAGGTGCACTTCGATGGCGGGGAGGTTGACGCCCGCGATGGCGTCGCGCAGGGCATAACTGTAATGGGTGAGGGCGCCGGGGTTGATGAGAATACCGGCGGCGGTGCGGCGCTGCTCATGGATAAAATCGATGAGGACCCCCTCATGATTGGACTGGAGGATGAGCAACCGGATGCCGAGCTTTTGCGCCTGCGAGTACAGCTCCCGGTCGAGTTCAGCCAGAGTGCGGCGGCCGTAGTGTCCGGGTTCGCGCTCACCGAGCAGATTGAGATTGGGACCGTGGATCACGAGAATGGAGATCATGCTTCATACCTCCTGCAGCAGTGGTTTGCCAGCAGCGGGCGGCAGGCTTTTGCCTCTTCCCCTCTGATCAAGGAGCGCGCCATTCGGCGGCACAGGCGAATTGAAGGGCCTGCGGCAAGAGCGCCTCGTCGACCAGGCGGGTGATGAAAGCGCTGCCTATCCCTTCCAGCAGAATCCAGTTTTGGCCACCCGCGTCGCGTTTTTTATCGCGCGCCATATAGACCAGCAGATCCGCCGGCTGCAGGCCGGGCGGAGGAGCCGGCGGCGCCAGACGGGCGAGCAGGTCGAGGGCCGCCTGGGCCTCCGCCCTCGGGATGCGGCCGGTCCGTCGCGAAAGCCAGATCGCCCCGGCCATGCCGCGGGTCACCGCTTCACCATGGCGGAAATGGCTGTAGCCCCCCGCCGCCTCGAGGGCGTGCCCGATGGTGTGGCCGAAATTGAGCAGGGCCCGCTCCCCCCTCTCCCGCTCATCGGCGGCGACAATGCCGGCTTTAATGGAACAGCTGGTTTCGATGACCGACTCGCAAAGTTCGGGATAGGTGAGTCCGGCCAGAGCCTCGAGATTGAGGGAGAGCAGGGTGAAGAGGGCGCGATCGCGGATCAATGCGTATTTGACCACTTCACCCAGTCCGGCGAGGCGGTCACGGATCTGGAGGGTGGAGAGCAGTGCAGGATCGATGCAGACCAGTTCGGGCTGATGAAAGGCGCCGATGAGGTTCTTGCCGAGGGAGTGATTGATCCCGGTCTTGCCGCCGACGCTGCTGTCGACCTGGGCGAGCAGAGTCGTGGGAATCTGGACAAGACGGACGCCGCGCAGAAAGGTCGCAGCGACGAATCCGGCGAGATCGCCGACCACGCCACCTCCGAGGGCGAGGATGATCGCCGAGCGGTTGAAACCACCCGCGATAAGCTTGCGCCAGAGCGCCTCGCACTGTGCCAGTGATTTCGACTCTTCCCCTTCCGGAACCTGCAGGAGATGAGCGGGTCTGCCGGCGGCGCCGAGCCTGGTCAGAACCTTCTCGCCATAGAGCCCGGCAACGCGTTCATCTGAAATGATGACCAGCTCGCCCTGAAGGTTGTGCCTTGACAGCAGTTCCGGCAGCCGATCGATAAGCCCGAATCCGATCTGGATGGGCGAGACCATCCGCTGCAGCTCCACCTGCACACTCCTCATGGCTCATCCCGGAGGTAGAGGAAGATCTGTTCCGCCAGATCCGCTGCGGTCACCTCCTCGAAACTTTCAAAGTGATAGTGCGCCCGGGCGTAGACCGGTGCACGCAGCGTGTATAGTTCAGTGATGCGGCTGGCCAGGGCTTCACCCGTCAGGCCCCGGACCAGAGGGCGGTTGTTCTTGCGGCCGAGCCGTCTGGTCAGCACCTCGAGAGATGCTTCGAGGCAGATGGTCACACCCGAGGCTTCGAGCTTTTGCCAGTTGCCCTCGCGCATGACGGCGCCGCCGCCGAGGGAAATCACCCACTGCGAGCGCCGGCTGATCTCGTCGACGATCTCGTCTTCAAGGGCGCGAAATCCCTTTTCGCCCCTTTGCCGGAAGATTTCATCGACCGGCATGCCGGCCCGGGCGACAATCAGGTCGTCGGAATCGGCGAAGGGCCAGCCGAGCAGACGGGCGAAGGCCCGGCCCACCTTGCTCTTGCCGGTGCCCATAAAGCCCATAAAGTAGATATTTTTACCATCCCAGGGGTACATGGGCCAGGCTCGCGTAATGCTGCTGCATTTCACTGAGAGAATCCCCGCCCAGTTTCACACAGAGGGCGTCGGCGAGGATGAGGGCGGTCATGGCTTCAGCGACAACGGCTGCGGCGGGCACGGCGCACACGTCGGCGCGTTCGTGGTGGGCCGACTGGGGCTGAAGAGTGGCGACATCGATCGAGCGCAGCGGCCGCGCCAGGGTCGGAAGAGGCTTCATGTGAACACGCAGAACGAGGGGTTCACCATTGCTCATCCCCCCTTCAATGCCGCCGGCGTTGTTGCCGCCGCGGTAAAAGCCCTGCCCGGGATCGTGAAAGATCTCGTCATGGATCTGCGATCCCGGGTTGAGGGTGACGCCGAAACCGAGCCCGATCTCCACCCCCTTGATGGCCGGAATGCTCATCAGAGCGCCGGCGAGCATGGCGTCGAGCCGCCGGTCCCAGTGCACGTGACTGCCCAGGCCCGGAAACAGGCCGAGGGCGACGATTTCAACCACACCGCCCAGGGTGTCGCCCTTTTCGCGGGCGGCATCGATGGCGGCGATCATCCTCGCTTCGGCTTCCGCGTCGGCGCAGGCCAGCGGAGAGGATTCGACCCGGGCCATGAGAGTGCGCCAGGAGGCCAGCAGCTCGGGGTCGCGCGCCGTCCGTCCCTTGAAAAAGCCGGCTGCGCTGATACTCGCCTGGATGCCGCGGATGGAGATCACATGGCTGTTGATCGCGATTCCGAACGCGGCCAGGAGAGTGCGCGCGACGGCGCCGGCGGCGACGCGGGCGGCGGTTTCGCGCGCGGAGGAGCGCTCAAGGATGTTGCGCAGGTCCTCCTGGCGGTACTTAACCATGCCGGCAAAATCGGCGTGGCCAGGCCGGGGCATGTGCAGAGCAGCAACGGGGTGATCAGGCATTTCCGGGGCCATTTTTTCGGTCCAGTTCGGCCAGTCAAGATTCTCGAGGAACATCGAGATCGGACTGCCGAGGGTCCTGCCGTAGCGGACGCCGGAAAGGATGCGTACGGCATCTTTCTCGATCTGCATGCGCCCGCCGCGCCCGTAGCCGCGCTGGCGCCGCTTGAGATCGGGGGTGATATCCGCCGCGGTGAGCGGCACGCCGGCGGGCATCCCCTCGAGAATTGTGACCAGTCCCTGGCCGTGCGACTCGCCGGCGGTGAGAAAGCGAAGTTTTTGCATCATCTCAGCTCGCGGTTGAGTAATGATTTCAGTTTGTTCAGCTCGGCCGGCTCAAGCCGGTAATCGCTGTAGAACCAGTGATTCAATGCGGCCAGTCCCTGAAAAATCAGCATCTCCAGCCCCCCTTGCACGGCTGCGCCCCGCGCTCCGGCTTCGCGCATGAAACGGGTCAGCCGCGGATTGTAGACCAGGTCATAGACGAAATGGCGCCGGCCGATCAGGTCGAAGGCGCTCAGGGGCGTCTCGTCGATGTGGGGAAAGAGGCCGCACGCGGTGGCATTGATCAGAATGGCGGCGGAGCTGATCTCGCCGCCGAGGGCCGGATCGTGCGGGCTGAGGGGGCGCACGGAAAGAAGATTCAACTGCTTGCGGCAAAAATCGGCAAGCGCCTCCGCCCTCTCCCGCGACCGGTTGACTATGGTGAGATGAACGATCCCCAGCCTGGCGAGGGCGAAGGCGACAGCGCGCGCGGAGCCCCCGGCTCCGAAAAGAAGAACCCGGCTGCCGCTGAAGCGGTCTTTCTCCTCCCCAAGGGAGCAGGTAAAGCCGATATGGTCGGTGGTGAAGGCATGGATCTTGTCATCGCGGAAAACCAGGGTATTGGCCACGCCGAGCAGTTCCACCTCCGGCGAACGGTAATCGCAAAGCGGCACGACGGCGGCTTTGTGCGGAATGGTGACATTGAGGCCGGACAATGAGAGGGCACGGGCGCCGCTGATGGCTTCGGCCAGCCTCTCCCCCTCCGTCCTGAACGCGAAATAGGCACCGTCGAGTCCGAACAGTTTGAAAAAATAGTTATGCATGAGCGGCGATAGGCTGTGGGAGACCGGATCACCGATCACTCCAAACAGCCTGGTGCGCGTGCTAATCATGGCGGATCCGGTCCAGGAGCCCGAAAAAGCCGGGAAAGGAGATCTCGGTGCACGTGCCATTTTTAATCAGGGTTTCGCCGGAAGCGATCAATCCGGCGACAGCGAAGGCCATGGCGATGCGGTGGTCATCATAGCTATCGATTTCGGCCCCGTGCAGGGGCGTCGGTCCGGTGATGATCATGCCATCTTTGGTCTCGCGGATATTGGCCCCCATGGCGGAAAGATTTTTGCAGATAGCGGCGAGGCGGTCCGATTCCTTAAGGCGCAGTTCGCCGGCATCGCGAATGGTCGTGACGCCCTGGGCCTGGGTGGCCGCCACGGCGAGCACGGGGATCTCGTCGATGATGCGGGGGATCATGGAACCGCCCAGGGCCGCCGCATGGAGTTTGCTGCTGCGCACGCTCAGATCGGCGCGCGGTTCACCCTGCAGTATAACTGCGGGTGAGGCCTGGATCATCGCGCCCATCGCCGACAGGGCATCATAGATCCCCATACGGGTCGGATTGACGCTCACCTGCTGGATGGTGATCTCCGAATCGGCGAGAAGGGAGGCCATGACGAGGAAAAAGGAGGCCGAAGAGAGGTCGCCCGGAATGGTGACATCGCAGGCCTGCAGCGTAGCCGGCCCCTGGACGCCGGCGCCGGACTGGGAGAAACGCGCCTTGACTCCGAAAGATTCGAGCATGCGCTCGGTATGGTCACGCGACGGGCTCGGCTCGGTGACGCGCGTGGTGCCGTTGGCGTAGAGACCGGCCAGCAGGATGCAGGACTTGACCTGGGCGCTGGCGATGGTCGATGCATAATCGATCGAGCGCAGTGCGCCACCCCGGATCACCAGCGGAGCCTTGTATCCGTTGCTCTCGATATGGGCCCCCATCTGTTCAAGGGGCTCGATGATGCGCCGCATCGGCCGGCGGCAAAGCGACTCATCCCCGGTGATCGTGGTCGTGAAGGGCTGCGCGGCGGCAACGCCGCTGAGCAGACGGATGGTGCTGCCGGAATTTCCGGCATCGAGCGGTGCTTTGGCTTCGCGAAAGCCGTATTTGCCCTTGCCGGCGACAGCGATGATCCCCCCCTTGAGGCTGGAGATCTTGATGCCCAGCTTTTCAATACACTGCCGGGTGCTGGCCACATCCCTGGCATCGGAGAGGCCGCTGATCTTGCTTTTACCCTCCGCCATGGCGGATAGGATCAGAGCGCGGTGCGAAATCGACTTGTCGCCGGGGACGGTAAATGTGCCGGAGACAGCGCGCGCCGGTTTTATCAGAATATCGCTCATGTCATTCCCTCTTTCTGCACTCGAGTCCGCGTGATTTGAGCAGCGCCAGCGCCATTTCCCGATCCAGTTCAGAGGCGAAGGCCAACCGCATGGTTCCGCCCTCGTTCTCCCTGATCTTGAGGATTTCAATATCCTTGATGTTGATATTCTTCTCGAGCAGGGAACCGGCGATGGTGGCGAGCATGCCGGGGCGGTCCTGCACAACGACGGAGATGTCAAAATGCGGCCGGAAGAATCCGCGCGTATCTCTGGGGATGGAGAGACGGTTGCGCGCCGACTGGTCGAAGATGGTGCGCATCTCTTTTTTATCCAGCGCGGTCTTGACCCGCTTAAGTTCTTCTATGTACGCATCAATGTAACTGCCGATCATATCATAATTTGTAGCCATAATATCCTCCCAGACACTGAAGGGGCTGGAAACGATTCTGGTCATGTCCCGGAACCCGCCGGCGGCCATTTTGAGAAAATGGCTGCTCTCGGTCTGGCGCTGGGCCGCCAGGCTCATCAGTGCGATCGCCGCCATCTGCGGCAGGTGGCTGACGGCAGCGGCGATCTCGTCGTGAAGATGGGGAGAGATCAGCAGCACCAGGGCGCCGGTCATCTCCACCAGTTCGCCGATAGCCTTGCGCTGCTCCTCCCGCATCGGCTTGGCCGGGGTGAGCACCCAGGTTGTGTTCTCGAAGAGAAAGGCATCGGCTGCCTCCATGCCCTTGAACTCGGAGCCGGCCATGGGATGGCCGCCGATGAAATCGCACTGTGAGGGGAGGTGGATATTGGCGGTTTCGACGATCTTGCGCTTGGTGCTGCCGACATCGGTGATGAGGGTGCCGGGCCGGACATAGGCGCCGATGCTTTGCAAATGCTGCAAGATGCCTGAAACCGGAGTGCAGAGGAAGACCAGATCAGCACCGGCGAGGGCCTCGGCGATCGCAGCCGGTTCATAGCCTTTGTCGATGGCGCCGCGCTGCAGGGCCAGCGCGAGCACCTCCGCGGTGTCGACGCCTGTCAGCACGCCCTTGTATCCCTTGCGTTTGAGCGCAAGTCCGAGTGATCCACCGATCAATCCCACACCGACGATGGCGATTTCCCTGAATGCGAGATTCTCTTCCATGACCGCTTTCCTGTCCAGTTAGATGCGTTTGCCGATCGCCCAGGCGATCATACGCAGCTCTTCCATCAGCCGCATGAACATCTGGGGGTAGATGGACTGTGCCCCGTCCGAGAGGGCGTGGTCCGGGTCATGGTGGACCTCGATGATAAGGCCATTGGCGCCGGCAGCGACAGCTGCGCGCGCCATCGGCGCCACCTTGTCCCGCCGTCCCGTGCCGTGACTGGGATCGGCGATGATGGGCAGGTGGCTGTGCTTCTGGGTGACCGGTATGGCCGAGATATCCATGGTATTGCGGGTATAGGTCTCGAAAGTACGGATGCCGCGTTCGCACAGGATGACATTATAGTTGCCGCCGGACATGATATACTCAGCCGCCATGAGCATTTCCTCGATCGTAGCCGAGAGGCCGCGCTTGAGCAGGACGGGCTTGCGGATGTGGCCCAGCTCGCGCAGCAGCGCAAAATTCTGCATGTTGCGGGCGCCGACCTGGATGATGTCGATATACTTGAGCATCAGATCGAGCTGACCGATCTCCATGACCTCCGAGACCGTGGCGATGGAGAGTTCATCACCGACCTGCTGCATGAGCTGAAGCCCCTTCTCCCCCAGTCCCTGGAAAGCGTAGGGAGAGGTGCGCGGTTTGAATGCGCCGGCGCGCAGCACCTTGGCGCCGCATTTTTTGACTTCCTGCGCAATGGTGTAGAGCTGCTCTTCGCTCTCCACCGAGCAGGGGCCGGCGCACACGGTCACCATCTCACCGCCAAACGATGCCTCACCCACCTCCACCACAGTGTTCTCCGGATGAAAGGCCCGGCTCGCCAGTTTGTAGGGTTCGGTGATGCGCAGGACCTCATAGACCCCCTCCATCACCTCGAATTCGCGCAGATCGACCCCGCGGATGTCGCCGAGCCCCCCGAGAATGGTCTGGTTGACCCCGACCACCTTGTGCACCTGAAATCCACGGGATTCAAGCTTTTCGCAGACAGCCTGCACCATCATCTCGCTGGCGCTGTCTTTCATGACGATGACCACTGTGTTACCTCACTGGGATTCTGGAATTTCAGGCCAGGTATTGCAGCTCCCGGCATGCGTGAATGATGCGTTTGAAGATGGCGACGATCTCGTCGTTGGAAATCGGACCCTGATTGTGGCTCTGGACATGATAGAGCACCCCCTCTTCCCGTTGCTTGTCCCGCACGGTCAGACCGGTACTCCCTTTCAGGGTGCCGATCTCCTGCGCGAGGGTGGCACGCTCGCTGATCAGATCAACGATCTGCTCGTCGATCCGGTCGATTTCCAGCCGCAGGGATGACAGGTTCATAATCAGATCCCTCCAAAAAAAAAGCCCACCAGGTGTGAGCGGGTGGGCGGACAATGACGCCGGCGTGGTGTTTACCGGGCCTGCTATCCGCTCCGACCGCCAAAATAATGGCTATAAAAGGGAAAAATGTAGCGAGAAGGGTTCATTTTACTTCGCGTTGGCCGTACATGAGTCTTATAATGTGAATTTACTAAATTAATAACCAGATGCAAGTCTTTTTTTCTCATAGCCGGGCGCCGAGTACTCTGCATCCACGGTCGTGTGTATGTTGCCGCGCGGATTAAAATCGCCTCTCACCGCCATCCAGCGCGGCTGGCAGACCTCAACCAGAGCCTCGAGGATTTCATTGACCGCCTCCTCGTGAAAGATCCCGCGATCCCGGAACCGGTTGATGTAGAGCTTGAGGGCTTTCAGCTCAAGGCAGTATTGATCAGGAATATAACGGATCTCGATCACAGCAAAATCCGGATACCCCGTCCGCGGACAGAGACAGGTGAATTCGGGATCGCTGACAGTGATGACATAATCCCTGCCGGGATAACGGTTGCTAAAGACCTCAAGTTTTGCTTCCAGGATTTCGCGCTGGCCGCGTTTCAAGTCATCCATATCTGCTCCTGGCGAAAAGCCCACCCGGATCAGGCGGTGGGTTCGCTGTAAATTACGGAGAAATCATCATTTTCGGCAACCTCTATCTGCACCACTTTCGCTTTGGCCGGCAAATTGTTCTTCATCCAGCCGAAGATATAGCGGGAGAGGTTTTCGGAAGTTGGATTGATCTGATCGAAGGGCGCCACCTCATTGATCAAGCGGTGATCGAACTGGTGCAGGCATTCATCAAGAATGCTCTGCAGGACCATCAGATCGAGCACCATGCCGAGCTGGTCCAGCTCCTCGCCGGCGACGGTGGCCTTGACCTTCCAGTTGTGACCATGGATGCGCTCACAGGCGCCCGGATAGTAGGCCAGACGATGGGCGGCGGAAAACTGTGATTTGACGACAAGCTGGTACATACGCTTCCTCCAGAAAAGGAGCCGGCCGCCTGGCCGGCCCTGCCGGTGCAAAGTGCTCTTCCGGGTGCCTGTTTCCGACGCTTATCCTATTCCTTCAGTTCACCCGCATGCTGCTGGATTTTACGGATGGCCCCGGCGATATCCTGCATATCCTCTTCCGTGCCGAGCAGCACACTCTGGGTGAACCAGATTGCCTCCTCATAGCAGGCCTTTTCGCTCTCGGGGCAAAAGTTGCCGGCATAATCGACCGGGAGATCGACCTTCCGGCCGCGCGGCCCGAAGGATTTGTTCATAAATACCGGCTGTTTGTAGAGGGGGATGGAGTATCCCGGGCTGGTCGGGATGCCCTCCTTGCGCATGGCGTCAATGAAGAGCTGCTTGGACTTGCCGGCGAAGGCGCGTTTGTCATAGCGGAAAATATAGAGATGACAGGAATGGCTGGTCACCTCTTGCTGCATGGGCAGCGGGGAGATCCCTTCAATCCCGCCCAGCAGTTCATTCAGAAGGTCCAGGTTGGCGCGCCGGATCGCCTTGAGTTCTTCATAGCGTCCGAACTGGGCCAGCAAAACAGCGGACTGGAACTCGGTGATGCGGTAATTGCCGCCGAAATAAAAATGCTCATACCAGAGCCCGTCCTCGCTGCGTCCGCAGTTGTGGTGTGAACGCGCGAATTTAGCCACGAGATCATCGTTGGTGAGGATGATCCCTCCTTCCCCGCAGTTGATGTTTTTGGAGGACTGGAAGGAGAAACAGCCGGCTGCGCCGATGGCGCCGACCGGGCGGCCCTTCCAGGCTGAGCCCCAGGCCTGTGCGGCATCCTCGATGACGACGAGGCCGTGTTTTGCGGCGATCTGCATAATGGCATCCATATCGGCGGGGCGGCCGGCGAAGTGGACCGGCATGATGGCTTTGGTGCGCGGCGTGATGGCCGCCTCGATGAGACGGGTATCGATATTGTAGGTATCCCGGTCGATATCGACAAAGATGGGCACGGCGCCGGCTTCGACCGCGGCGCTGGCTGTGGCAATGAAGGTGTAGGCGGGGACGATCACCTCGTCGCCGGCGTCGACGTCAGCGGCGGTGAGGGCGACGCGCAGAGCTGTGGTGCCGCTGTTCATGGCGATACCGTGCCTGGCCGCATGCGCTTCGGCGAACTGCCGTTCAAAACATTCACTCTCCTTGCCGGCCAACCGTCCCCATTTACCGCTCTTGATGACCCGGGTCAGTCCCTCAATCTCATCATCCCCCCAGACCGGCCAGACCGGAAACGGCAGCGTCCGCACCGGGGTACCACCATTGATCGCCAACGACATTCTGCGCCTCCTCTTGAGAATCAGGTTTTAATGGTACAAATTTCCCGTAAAAATCAAACTTCCACTTCACAAGGCAGCAGACCGTCCAGCTGCCTCCGCAGGGCCTCCGCTCCGGAAAAGTGCAGGGCACGCATACCCGCCCGGCGGGCTCCCTCAACATTCTCTTCCCGGTCATCGATGAAAAGCGACTCTCCGGCTGACACCGCCATTGCCCGCAGGGCAAAGGTATAGATGGCGTAATCGGGTTTGAGGACGCCGGCGGTGAAGGAGGTCACCGGATTTTCAAAGATGGTGAAAAAGGAATACCGTCCGATGATATAGTTATAGTGCAGCGGATCGGTATTGCTGATGATCGAGAGCCGGAATCGGCTGCGCAGCGACATGGCCAACCCGGCGACATCCTCCTTCAGTGAAAATATCCCGGTATAGAGCCGCTCAAAAAGCGGTTGTTCGAGCGGAGTGTCCAGTCTGCGATTGAGCCGGACGAGGAACTCGCCGGCATCGATCCCGCCGCTGTCGAAGAGCTGCGAATCCGGGAGCATGCTCTGCCGCAGCGCAGCCAATTCGGCCAGGCTGTGGCCGGTATGCCGGGCCAGCCCCTCCAGAAAGGCCTCGAAATGGACATCCACCAGCACACCCCCCAGATCGAAAAATATGACCCGGAGAGGCGCTCCGCCGCGACCCTGATTGTTCACAACTCCTCGCTGCTAGTCGTGGTCATCATGCGGGAAGCAGCTGCTTGACCAGGTCGACGGCGCTGGCCGCATCCGCGGCATAGCCGTCGGCGTTGATCTCCCGGGCATACTGCAAGGTCACCGGAGCGCCGCCGATGACCACTTTGACCTGGTCGCGCACGCCGGCCGCCTCAAAAGCGGAGAGGGCATCCTTCATGTTCAGCATCGTCGTCGTCAGCAGCGCCGAGAGGCCGACGACCTGGGGCTTGTACTCCTTGATCGCCGCCACAAACTTGTCCGCAGTGACATCGACGCCGAGGTCGATCACCTCGAATCCCGCTCCTTCCATCATCATCGAGACCAGATTCTTGCCGATATCATGCAGATCACCCTTGACCGTGCCGATGATGAAACGGCCGATGGGCTCGACTCCGGTTTCGACCAGCTTTGGTTTTAACACCTTGATGCCGGCCTTCATCGCGCGGGCGGCGACGAGCATTTCGGGAACATAAAACTCGTTATTGCGGAATTTGACGCCGACGATATCCATGGCTGCGATCAATCCCTTGTTCAGCACTTCGGATGGCTCGATACCCTCGCCCAGGGCGGTCAAAGTGAGCTCTTCCGCCCGGTTCGCATTGCCCGTAATGACGCTTTCAGCCAACATTTCCAGAACCGACATGTACTCCTCCGCAGGTAGCGTTATTGAGCAGATAAAAGCGCGGTCCGGGCCTGTAACCATGACGGGATAGCAGCGTGGACGCGTATTTCGTCACGCCCCTCCCCTTTCCGGCTCAGGACCAGTATTCGCGCTTGAATTTTTCAAAATCAGGGATGATGACCCGATGGCCGTCCCGTTCGATCAGCTTTTTACTCTCGAATACGGCCATAACCCGCGAGATGGTCTCCCGGGCGGTTCCCGCCATGTTGGCGAGATCCTGCTGCACCGGCAGTTTGGCGATGATCATGCTGGCCCCGCGCGCATAGCCGGTCTGTTCGGCGACATGAATCAGCGTCGAGCCCACCCGGCCCACGGCATCCTGCAGGGTCAGATTCTCGATCATGACGTCCGCCTTGCGGATGCGGTCGGCCATAACGCGAAGCATCTCCAGCCCGATGGAGGGAAAACGTTCGAGCAGGTGATGGAAATCGTTGCGGCGCAGCGTGAGCAGCTCGGACTCCTCCATGGCGATAACCGAGGCCGACCGGCCCTTGCCGTCAAGAATGGAGAGCTCCCCGAAGAAATCGCCCGCCTTGAGGATGGTGATGATCACCTCGCGGCCCTCGTCGCTCGCACGGGTTATCTTGACCGTGCCGCGCAGGATGATGAAGAGCGTCTGCCCGACCTCCTCCTCCACAAGGATGACCTGCTCCTTGTGGCAATCCTTGCGCAGACAGCGGTCGGCGACCTGTTCGACATCGGCATCGGACATCTTTGCGAACAGGGGCACCCGCTTCAGCAGCCGGATTACTCTTTCCTCCGCCATATGGACTCCTCCCATCGTGTGATTGCAGATGTTCGGCAAAAAGCAGCCGTGTTTAGAGCAAAAGAAACCGGCATCCGCGAGCCGGCCGGATCAACGCCGTTCGGCCTGCAGGGGCCCGAGGCATACACCCCGGCGCGCACCCGCCCGCTCGTAAACAGCATAGAGGCGGGTGAGCATGGTGGAACGGGTGAATTTATGCTCGACCGTCTCCAGAGCGCTCCGGCCGAGCCGGAAGCGCAGCATCTCATCCTCGATCAGCCGCTCGACCTGGCGGGTCAGATCGGCAGTCTGTCCGGGCTCGAAAAGCAGGCCGTTCCGCTCCTCCTCGATGATGTCGAGAACGCCGTCGCAGCGGGTGGAGACCACCGCCCGTCCGATGGCCATGGCCTCGATCAGAACCAGTCCGAAGGCCTCTGCTCGGGAGGGAAAGGCAAAGATATCCATGGCCGCCAGCACCTCCGGAATGTCGCTGCGGAAGCCGGCCATGATGACACGATCTTTAAGCCGCAGGCTGTGGAGGCGCTCATAAATCGGACGCGCGCGCTCCTCTTCGCCGCGGGTGGCCTCGCCGACGATCACGAAGCGGACCTGCGCATGACGGGCGCTGATTGCAGCGGCCATATCGAGAAATTCGAGATGGCCCTTGCCGGACTGGAGACGGCCGATAGAGCCGATTAAAAGTTCCCCATCCCGCACGCCCCACTCCGCCCGCACAAGAGAGCGCGCTTCAGGGCGAAAGGTAAATGTGCGCGTATCAACGCCATGATGAACGATACAAACCCGGTCCCGTTCGACTGGATGAGTGGCGAGCAGATTCTCTTCGATGACCCGTGAGATCGCCACGATCCGGTCCACAGCGGCGTAGATCCAGCGATGCAGGGGATCCCGCTTTGGTTTGCCCGTACCGATGTGCTTGATGAAGACCAGCGGCCACCGGCGCGCCAGATGGACCACCGGGGCGATATTCCAGAGATCCCGGGCATAATGAGCGTGCAGCAGCTCAACTCGCCGCTTTCTGAGCTGGCGGAAGAGGCGCAGCGACGAAAACAGATCCAGGTAGCCGGCTGGCCTGAAAGGAACGGTGGTCAAACCAAGCCGCCGCGCCTCAGCCTCGAGTGGTGAACCCGGCGCGCACCATATTTCAACCCGGTGCCCCTCCTCTGCGAGCCAGCGCGAAAGCACAGCCACGTGCATCTCCAGTCCGCCCCAGGAACGCGAGGAGCAGATCTGCGCGATATGCAGGGTGCGACCGGCCACCGGGTCCCTCTGTCAGCCCAGGTAAAGCTGATGGCGGACGATATAGCGCTCGACGGCCGGCGGAACCAGATAACGGATCGACTTGCCCTCCCGGAGGCGTCTGCGGATATCGGTCGACGAAAGGTGCATCAGCGGAGTATCGACGACGATGATATCATCGACATACGCCGGGATGCGGCCGCTGTAGGAGACGCCGGGGCGGTCGGCGACAACGATGCGGCACAAACGGTTGATCTCTTCAGGCTCACGCCATGAGAGCAGATCGGCGAGATTGTCCCCGCCGATGACCAGAAAAAGGCCTGTGCGGTCGAGCCCGTGCTTCTGTTTCAGCTCGGTCAGAGTCTCGACGGTGTAGGACCGGCCGCCGCGCCGCAGTTCGAGATCGCTGGCGCGGAAACGCGGATTGCCCGCGGTGGCGAGCCGGACCATGGCGAGACGGTGTTCGCCCGCGACCATCTGGTCATCCGATTTCAGTGCGGGCACGGAACAGGGCATGAAGAGCAGACGATCGACGGCCAAGGCATCGGCGGCCCTCTCGGCGATGATCAGATGGGCGAGATGGACCGGATTGAACGAGCCCCCGAAGAGGGCCAGTTTTTTTACTTTTCCCGCCAAATCAGGGTTTCTCTTTGGCGGCGGCCGGATTGGCCCCCTGCAGCTGGGTGATACGCTGCTGGGCCTTGCTCGCCAGGTCGTGACCGGGAAACTTGTCGACCATCTTCCTGAATGCCTCGAGCGCTTCGCTCTGCTTGCGCATATGGCGATAGGATTCGCCGAGATAATACTGGGCTATCGGGCTGTATTTGGAGTCATAGTGTTCATCAAGGAGCACATTGTAATAGACGGCGGCCGCGTCATAGTAGCCCAGTTTGTAGTACTGTTCGGCCGAGGCGAAGACCTTGAGCGCCAGTTTTTCCCGGCACTCGGTGAGCTTTTCCTGGACCTGTTTGACCAGATCGCTGCGATGGAACTCTTCAAGAAATTCCTGAAATTCGCGAATGGCTTTGTGCGTATAGTCCTGGTCGAGCGAATATTTCGGCGAAAGCTTGAAATAGCTCATGCCCAGCTTGAATTTGGCGTCATCCACCCACTCGGAGTTGGGATAGACCTTGAGCAGCCGTTCGTACTCGCTGGCGGCGAGGATATATTCCTTCATGCCGTAATGGCATTCGCCGAGATAGAACTGGGCCTTGTCGGCGACGTTGCTGCCGCTGAAGCTCAGGGTGATCACCCTGAACTGATTTTTGGCCTCGAGAAAATCCCGCTTCTCATAGAGTGTCATGGCTGCGGCCATGCGCTCTTCGAGGGTCATATTGGCGCGCATTTTGGTACCGCCGCAGCCGAGGGCTGCGATGGCGATCAGTCCGATAAAAAGTGTGAGAAGAATCCGGGCATAGGTTTTCATAATCTTCCTGTAGTTCAGTTGCTGCGAAAGGAGTAAAAAAGGTAGATGATCCCGCCGGTGATCAGGGCGAGAATGGCGGGTTCAGCCATCCTTCTGAGGCGGGAGGGCTGCGGCCGCTTCCCGATGGTGAAGGGGATGGCCGGGTCTTCAAGCGCCGCGATCTGGTCGCGGGCGAGCGTATCGCAGGCGCTCCCGGCCAGCTCGCGGCTGAAAAGGAGTTCCCCGCTGCTGTTCAGATATTTAAGATGGAGGCGGCTTTTAACCGTGCGTATGATCCTGCGGCCGCTGCTACCGGCGGCCTCGTAGAGGATATCCATCTCCACAGGGACATAGGCGAGCAGGGGCATCTCCATTTCACCGGGATCGACGCGGCGCAGACGAAGAGCCCGTCTCTCCCCCAGCTGCTCGAACAGGACGCGCTCAAAAAGCCAGTCCCAGTCCACCTGCTCCTTCGGGGAAGCATAGCAGAGCAGAGACGAATCAGCGAGCGCCAGATGGGGTTCAACCTCGGCAAGCTGCTGTTCCAGCGTCCGCCTGAGCAGTTCCAGGTTGGCCGGCGGCTCTTGTGCCGGCGCCGGAAGGGCCAGGATCGGCAGAAGCAGCACCGGCGCACAGTGTATAACTCGTTTTAACGTAACGGGTTCCCTATAAAGAAACTGAACAGGTCAGAAAATGGGAATAGTGCCATTCCTCCCCGGAGGTATCACACTGCACTCCATACTGCAGGTCAAGCGCGAGCGGGAAACCGGCCGTATCATCTTCCGGTCTCGAATCACTCCGCACGGGTGTACCCAGGCCTACTCCACCGCAAAATACGGCACGGCGCGCAGGCTGCTGTTCAAAACAGCCGGCGCGCAGGAGGAGCCACGGCACCGCCTGCCACTCGCCCCCAAGATGGATCTCCCGTTTTGCCGGTTTGTCCTCTTCTGATACATTACGCACATCGAGCGAAAGAAGCAAGCAATTTTGCGGTGAAAAAGCCATTCCCACGTTCATCGATTCATCGATGGTGCGGTTCAGCGCCTGAAACGAGTCCGCCATGTCGTCCGGGACGTCAATATACATCACGCCGATGTGAAAGTACGGCGCCGGTCGGATCAGCATGCCGTAGCTGCCGCCATACCCCTTTCCCCTTTGCAGCGCTCCCTCCCGGTTGACCAGATAGCCCGCAACGCCGATGGCGAAAGGCTCTGCGAGGCGGAGGCGCACCGCTGCCTGCGAAAAAGTATGGTCCAGGAGCCCGTCGACGGGGAAAAAGCGCCCCCCCTCCTGCAGGGCCGGATTGCCGGCCAGTGTTTCGCTGAGCTGCAGCGCGATGGATACGACCGGCGACTGCCAGGAGATCCCCCTGATGACGAGGCCGCAGCGGACGAGTTCGTCAAGCGGTGAAGCAACCCCGCCGGTAAAAAGGCTGTTCCAGTGGTTCAGCCCGGCAGCCAGTCCAACCGGGTTGAGATAGATATGAAAGCCGTCCGACCAGGTCGAGAGTGTGGCCGGGTTATAGAGGCCGTCGGAGAGGTCGGATGCCAGAGCACTGTTCGCCCATCCCATGCCTGCGGGCCGGGCGATCAAGCTGTTGGTCGTAAAACGGCTTGAGCGGGATGCGGCGCCGGCCGGCGCAACCGACCCGATCAGCAGAGCGGCGAGTAGTGCGGCTGTGCTTCTAGCGCGCTTGCGCATGTTTCTTTCCGCTCCGAAGATGGAGAATTCCGGCCCCGATCAGACCTGCAGCGGCGATGAGTGCACACGAGTGGGCCAGCCAGTCGCCATAGCGGGTATAGAGGGTCCGCTTGCTTTGCAGCGTGATCCGTCCTGTGATCGCCGCCTGTTTGAAGAGAGGTGTGCTCTGCGTTACCCGTCCGCAGGGATCAATGAAACAGGAGATGCCGGTGTTGGCGCAGCGGGCGACGGGGAGACGGTTTTCGATCGCGCGAAAGACGGCGAACCGGGTATGCTGAAAGGGTGCCGATGTGCGGCCGAACCAGGCGTCATTGGTGATGATACAGAGCATGCCGGCGCCGTTGCCGGCGAACCGGCGGATCAGGTCGGGAAAAACCGATTCGAAACAGATGGGTGTGGAGAGCAGCACCGGCGGCGCATCCGCCCCGCCTTGCGCCGGCCGGACACTGAAAACGGTAAACTCTTCTCCGGGCGTATAGTCCCCCACACCGAGCTCGAGATCGGAGAGCCAATCCTTGAGATAGTTAAAGGGGAAGTAGTCGCGGAACGGGATGCGTTCCGAGCCCGGGACCAGGCGCATTTTGCGATAGGAGGTCAAAAATCTGGATCCGGGTTCGATCAGGAAGGCGGCATTGTAATAGGAATAGGAGGTGTCGTCGGTGAACTGGTAATCCAGGCCGCCGGTCAGCAGCGGAATCTGCAGCGAATCAATAAAGTTGTGCAGACGGCGCAAATAGCGCGGCTCGCTGCCGAGGAAAAAAGGCATCGCCGTTTCTGGCCAGACGATCAGGTCGGGATTTCCGGCCGCAGCGTCGCGCGACATGCCCTCGTAGAGGGCGACATTCCTGTCGGTGCTGCCCACTTCCCACTTTTCAAAAGGATCGACATTGCCCTGCAGCAGCGCCAGGGTGACCGGCCGGCCGCTATCCTGGGGGCGGCGCAGCACAAAGAGACCGTGCAGCGCCGGCAGGACGATGAGCAGCGCCAGCGCCAGCAGGACGCGCTGCCGGCTCGGACGGCTGGTGAATTCGCGGGCGGTGAGCCAGATCAGCACATTGAGAACAAAGACCCAGAGGCTGACGCCCCAGATCCCGGTGTATTCAGCGAACTGGATAAGGGGGAGATAGTAGGACTGGGTATAACCCAGATAATTCCACGGAAAAGCCGTCTCGGAGAGGGACTGCAGGTACTCTATAGCCAGCCAGAGGAAAGGCAGCAGCAGCCATGCCTTGCGTCCGAAGCGGCGCAGCAGGAGGATGTGCAGCCAGCCATAGAGAGTCAGGGCAAACGGGATGATCAGTATGGCTGCGATAAAGCCAGCCTGGGTGACATTCGCGATCCAGTAGAGGGTGGTGATGCAGATGAAAAGGCCGGTCAGGTAGCTCCAGCGCATGCCTTCGCCGGCGGTTTTACCCTCGAGGAGGTGGAAAAAGGGATAGAGGGCGAACCAGCCGATGAAACCGGTGCGAAAGGGTGGCAAGGCGAAGGCCAGCATGACGGCCGTGAGCACGCTGAGGAGCAGGTTTCTTTTCATAGTAGCAGCAATCCTGTGTTCCTGTACGCTGGCATCATCCGCCGGGGAGCCGGCGCCGTGGGCGGTGGAGAGCTGGATGAGCCGTGTTGACGGGCGATGATCAATGCGAAGCGGGAGCGGTCAACTCCCGGAGGGATGCCTGCGGCGAAACTGGATGCGGTCGAGGAAGGCCTGCAGCATAAAGGCGGCGGCGATCTGGTCGATTTTATCGCGCTGCCGCGATGGCTGCTGGCCGCGCTCATGCAGGCTTTTATGGGCGCTGGCCGTTGTCCAGCGCTCATCCTGTGTAAAGACCGGAATGGCTGCGGCCTCAGCCAGCAGGGCGGCAAAAGCCTGGGCGGCTTCAGCCTTATCGCCCAGGCTGCCATTCATGTGCAGGGGCAGGCTGACGACCAAAGCGACGGCCGCCTGCTCCTGCACCGATGATATTATTTGTTCAACGGGAAATCCCTGCCCTTTTCGGAACAGAGTGATCAGGGGAAAGGCTATGGTTTGCATCGGATCGCTGACCGCAAGGCCGAAGCGCTTCTCGCCATAATCAATCCCGAGAATGCGTCCCAAAGGCAGCTGCTCAACGGGAATAGGGGATAAATCTGCCATACCGGACTGCGATCTCGCACGGGCGAGGTTGGTTTACAGATCCTCTGGGGCCAACGGCTGTTTCAAGACCTCTTTGAGCAGCTTGCCCGCCTTGAAATGGGTTTTACGGCGCGCCGGAACGTAAATGATCTCACCGGTCTTGGGGTTGCGGGCTTTGGGCTTGGGCTTGGTTTTCTTGACTTCAAAAACACCGAAGTCACGGATCTCGATGCGCACTTCAGGATTGGCTTCGGACATAAACTCCCGCAGTGCCTGAAAGACGCCGTCGACCACTTTTTCGGTCAGATATATTTTTTCTCCCACGATCTTCGCAGTTCGCTTGGCTACATCTTTTTTCGTGATCGTGGATTTCAAAGCCTCATCAGCCATGGCCAGCTCCTAGGATTGGGTTTCAGAATTCATATTAAGAGTGTCGTTCAGAGTATAACACTATAATTAATAACCATAAATAACCATTTTTTAGATAAAAGACAACAAAAAAATTCATTTAGGGGTAAAAAAAGACAAAAAAAATGCATTTTTTTCATTCACTTAGGCTCTGACCAACGGCTGACGGAGATCACGCCAGCCACTTTCTTGATTTTGGCGATAATCCGGTTAAGATGCTCAAGATCATAGACTTCAACGCTGATCGTGCAGTTGACCAGCGAGACATCGGCATTCATGTTGGCGCTGACGATGATGCCGTCAGAAGTCGACACCGCTTCCGAAAGATCCGCAAGGAACTTGCTGCGGCGCTCGCAGAGGATATAAAGCCCGGCGAGAAAGCGGTTTTCCTTGTCCACATCCCAGGCGACATCGATGATGCGCTCGGTCTCCTGCATCAGACGGAGCAGATTGTTGCAGCTGTTGGTGTGCACAACGATCCCGCGCCCCCTGGTGACAATGCCAGTGATCGGATCTCCCGGCACAGGATTGCAACACTTGCCGAAGCTGAGCATGATGTTGTCCATACCGGCGACGCTCACCCCCTTGGTCGACTTGCGCGCCCGCTCGATAAAGCGTTTGAAGAGGGATTCATTGTTGGCGGACGGCTTGTCTTCCGGTATGATCTTGTGCACCACCGCGTCGAGTTTGATCTCCCCCCGGCCCAGGGCCGCGAACAGCATCTGTGCCTCTTTGAGGTTGAATTTGGCGGCCAGATCAGCCAGATCGACATCCTTCAGCTTGATGGAGAATCTGCTAAGCGCACGGGTGAGCATCTCCTCCCCCAGCCTGGCACTGCTTTCGAACTGGGTGTCGCGCAGCCATTTCTTGATGCGGCCTTTGGCCTTGGCGCTGGTCGCGAAGCTCAGCCAGCCTTCGTTGGGCCGCTGGTTGGCGGAGGTGATGATCTCCACCGTGTCGCCGCTGACCAGGTGATGGCTGAGGGGTACGATGCGGCCGTTGACTTTGGCGGCCAAACAGTGAAGCCCGATATCTGTGTGGACGGCGAAAGCAAAGTCGACCGGCGTGGAGTGAGCCGGCAGACGGTAGAGATCCCCGCGCGGCGTAAAGACAAAGACCTCATCCTGAAAGAGATTGATCTTGAGATGCTCCATAAAGGAGCTGGTTTCGACCTCCTCGTCATCCACCGCCTCGAGCACCTGACGCAGCCAGCCCATGTGCTTGTCGAGCTCATCCTCCTGCAGGCGGCCCTCCTTGTAGCGCCAGTGGGCGGCGATGCCGTCCTCGGCGGTCCGGTGCATGGACTCGGTGCGGATCTGAATCTCAACCTTTTTGCCGTCCGGGTCTATGACCGTGGTGTGGAGGGATTGATAGCCGTTGTTCTTGGGCATCGCGATGTAATCCTTGAAACGCTCATGGATCGGGGTGTAGAGGGAGTGGACAATGCCCAGAGTGTGGTAGCACTCTTCCACCTTTTCGACGATGATGCGGATGGCGTGGAGGTCGTAGATCTCCTCGAAGACGATGCCGCGCTTGACAATCTTGTTATAGATGCTGTAAAAATGCTTGGGGCGGCCTTCGAAACGGGCGTGGATGCGCGCTTCGACCAGGGCTTCCCGCACCGGTTTGGTGACGTGGCTGATGATCAGTTCGCGCTCGCGCCGGGTGGCGTTGATCCGCTTGACAAGGTCGTTATAGATTTCCGGTTCGAGGAATTTCAGGGAGAGGTCCTCGAGCTCCCACTTGATCTTGTCCAGTCCCAGACGGTGGGCGAGCGGGGCGTAGACTTCGCGGGTTTCGAGGGCGATGCGGCGCCGCTTCTTTTCCGGCAGAAACTCGAGGGTACGCATGTTGTGAAGGCGGTCGGCGAACTTGATAATGATCACCCGGATATCCTTGACCATCGAGAGCAGCATCTTGCGAAAGTTTTCCGCCTGACGCTCCTCGAATTCGAGCAGTTTGATATCTGAGATCTTGGTGACCCCGTCGACGAGACTGGCGATATTGGGGCCGAACTCGCTTTCAACGCGGGCGACATTGTATTCGGTGTCTTCAGCGACGTCATGGAGGATGGCCGCAGCGATGGTCTCATAGTCCATTTTCAGACCGGTGAGGATCTTGGCGACCTCGAGGGGATGTTCGAAGTATTTGTGGCCGGATTTGCGCAGCTGATTCCGGTGCGCCTCATAGCTGAACTCGAAGGCCTTGCGCAGCACGGCCGCGTCCATGGACTGGTTGTAGCGCCGTATCCGGCGCACAAGCCCTTCGAATACCTTTTGGTACACTTCTTCCATGCTTTTCTGCCGCCGGATATCAGTAAGGAGCCGGGCTAATGGTCTGGATTTCTGGCTGTCTGGATTCCTTGCCGGCGAAAAGGAGATACTCTTTGTAAAAGTAAGCGTTCACGCTGTCGGTGGGGCCGTTGCGCTGTTTGGCGACGATGATTTCGGCGTCGTTTTCCTGGCCGGGCTCGACCGGTCCGTACACCGATGGGCGGTAGATGAACATGACCACATCGGCGTCCTGTTCGATGGCGCCCGATTCGCGCAGATCCGAAAGCATCGGCTTGCGTTCGCCTCGCGCTTCGACTGCGCGCGAGAGCTGGGAGAGGGCCAGAACCGGGATGTCGAGCTCCTTGGCGAGGGCCTTGAGGGACTGGGAGATCTGGGCGATCTCGATCTGACGGCTCTCGACCCGGCCGACGCCGTGAACCAGCTGCAGATAGTCGACCACGAGCAGGCCGATATTGTATTCGATCTTGAGGCGGCGCGCCTTGGAGCGGATTTCCATGATATTCATGGCCGGGGAATCGTCGATATAGATCGGCGCCTTTTCGAGGGTGCCAAGGGCGTTCATCAGCTTGGACATCTGGTCCTGCGGCAGCTTGCCGATGCGCACCAGATGGGCATCGACCCGGGCCTCCGAACAGAGCAGGCGCATGGCGATCTGGGGCGAGGCCATTTCCAGCGAAAAGATGCCGACGGGCACCCCGTAACTGGCTGCCGAGCGAGCCATATTCAGAGCCAGAGCGGTTTTGCCCATCGAAGGCCGGGCGGCGAGGATGATCAGTTCCGAATTCTGCAGGCCGGAGAGCAGGCGGTCGAGATCCTTAAAGCCGGTCGGCACGCCAATCACCCCGTCAGCCCTGGAGTTGTAATGATCGATGAGGTTCATGGTCTCGAAGAGGATCGGCCGCAGATGCTCAAACGCCCTCCGCTTGCTGCGCTCGGAGAGGCTGAAGATCTTTTTCTCCGCCACATCGATGACGTCGTAGGCATCCTCCCCGCCTTCGTAGCAGTCCTGCTGGATCTCCCCGGATATCTCGATGAGCTTGCGCAGCAGGGCGCGGTTGAGGACGATGCGGCAGTACTGCTCGATATTGGCCGCCGACGGGATGCGCTCCACCAGTTCGGTGAGATAGTAGTGGCCGCCCACCTTGTCGAGTTCCTTGCTCTTCTCCAGTTCGGCCGAAAGGGTGAGGAGATCGATGGGCTCGCTGTGTGAATAGAGGTTGCGCGCGGCCATGAATATGCGGCGATGGGCATCCTTGTAGAAACAGGTTTCGTCGAGAAGTTCGAAGAGGGTGTTGGCGGCATGGGGCTCGATCATCACCGAGCCGAGGGCGGCCATTTCGGCTTCAATCGACTGCGGCGGCAGCTTGACGGGAGTTTCATTGTGTTCAGGCATAGTCGGCTCGCTCAGCGTGGGTGATTCTCAGCCAGAAATTCATCGTAGAGTCGGCGCAGCAGCTGGACGTCCTGCCAGGTTTCGCGCTTGAATTTGGGATAGCGGAGCAAAGCAGCCGGATGATAGGTGACGATCAGCCGGGAGCCTTTCCACTGATGGACCTTGCCGCGCAGCTGCGTGAGGGGAGCCTGGCTCTGCAGCATGGTCTGGGCACTGAAGCGCCCGAGACAGAGAATGAAAGCCGGGTGGATCAATTCCAGCTGTTTTTCGAGGTAGGGCAGGCAGTTAGCCACCTCGTCCGGCAGGGGATCGCGGTTGTTGTCCGGCCGGCATTTGAGCAGGTTGCAGATATAGACCTCGCTCCTCTTCAACTCGATGGAGGCCAGAATCCTGGTGAGGAGCTGTCCCGCCTCGCCGATGAAGGGTATACCCTGCTGGTCTTCGTGAAAGCCGGGGGCTTCGCCGATCAGAACAATGTCGGCGGAGGGATTTCCCTCGCCAAAGACCAGGTTCCTGCGCCGCCCGCCGATGGCGCAGCGCTGGCAGCCGCTGATCCGCTCCTGCAGCTCTGCCAGGGTGGAGAGATCAAGGTCGGGAAGGGGCTCAACCGTACGGGGAGGTGGGCTTTCTACGGCCTCCCGGATGCGCGTCACCGCATCCGGTCTGCGGTCCGCACCTTCTGCAGCGGCACCTGCCGCAGCGGCTTCACCGCTTCTCCCGACCAGCGCCTCCTTCGGGAGGGCCAGTTCATCGCCATAGAGCTCGATCTGCTGTTCGAGAAAGCGGCCAAGTTCTTCTGCCGGATCAGTTGTCATAGGCTCTGCTCTTTTTCCCACTCGAGGATGGCCGTCAGCAGCCTGTCGGCCACCTCCGGTTTGGACATCAGCGGCCATTTCTCCGGCTCACGGCCGCGTCTGAGCAGGGTAATGATGTTGGTATCCACAGCGAACCCGGCGCCTGCTTCGAGGGGATTATTAACCACGATCATGTCGAGATTTTTTTCTTCAAGCTTGCGCAGCGAGGCGGGGATCTCATCGGTCGTCTCGACGGAAAAGCCGACATGAATTCGGCCGCCCTTGCTGAGGCCGGCGCTCCTGAGGATATCTTCCGTCCGGGTCAGGGGAAGAGCAATCTCCTGCTCCCCCTTCTTGATCTTTTGCGCTGACAAAGCGGCCGGCCGGTAATCGCTGACCGCCGCGGCCATGAGGAGCAGATCGGAGCCGGGCAGATGCTGTGCCACCACCTGAGCCATCTCGGCGGCGGTGGTGACCCGGATGACCTCAATACCCGCAAAGGGGCGTTCGCCGCTTGGTCCGGTCACGAGGGTCACCCCGGCGCCGCGCAGGGCGGCCATTTCGGCCAGGGCATATCCCATCTTGCCGGTGGATCGGTTGCCCAGATAGCGCACGGGATCGAGCGGCTCATGCGTCGGCCCGGCCGTGACCAGCACGCGCTTGCCCTGGAAATCGAGGGGCCGGCGCAGGAGCCTGCGCACCGCGTCCACGATCTCCGGGATGGCGGCCAGACGCCCCTGCCCCACTTCGCCGCAGGCAAGCTCGCCGCTTCCGGGCGCGACGATGCCCCAGCCGTGCGCGCGCAGGAGTTGTTCATTTTGCTGATAAACGGGATTGGCGTACATCTCTTTGTTCATGGCCGGGCAGAAGAGGAGTGGCGCAGTGGTGGCGAGAAGAGTGGTTGTAAGAGCATTATCCGCAAAACCGTGGGCGGCTTTGGCGATGGTATTGGCCGTCGCTGGGCAGATGACGAAACAGTCCGCCCAGCGCGCCCATTCGATGTGCACGGTCCCTCCACCCAGCTCGCCGGGAAATAGCCCGACGAGGACGGGGTGGCCGGTCAAGGTTTCGAAGGTCAGCGGGGTGACGAATTCCATGGCCGCAGGGGTCATGATCACGCGGACCGAGGCCCCACGTTGAGCGAGCTGCCGTACCAATTCCGCAGCCTTGTAGGCCGCGATACCGCCAGTCACGCCAACCACCACTTTCCTGTTCGTCAGCATGCGGCTCTCACTTCCTGAATGGTACTATCCGGGGTACTGCTTGTTGAGCTTGCCCTCGAGCATCTCCTGCAGGGCGACGCTGGTGGGCTTGGGAAGTTTAAGGTACTGGCGGTCAACGACATCCTGGCTGACACCTTCGTCATCATAGTTGTCGTTGTTGCTCATCGAGGCAGCTTCAGCATCGAGCACCTTTTTCTGCAAATCGTTGATCTGGCGGGCGCGGCGGGCGATCATGATGATCGCTTCATAGACATTCTCAGCAAACTGGTCGAGATGATCAATGGGCAGTGTTTTGATCATATACAGGGCCTCCCTATATGAATAATATGAATTCTACTATTTTTTAACGCCATCATGCCGCTCATCAAGCCGGCCGGCGATAATCTTTTTAACTCTGGCGACGCTCCTGCTCAGATCGCGGTTGATGACGGTGAACTCGAACCTCTTGGCCATCTCCATCTCCATCGGCACACGCTGGAGGCGGATGCGGACGGCCTCCGAAGCTTCTGTGCCCCGCCCGACCAGCCTCTGTTTGAGGGTCTCGAGGTCGGGAGGCGCGATAAAAATCATCAACGTCTGCTGCGGAAACCGCCGCTGAACGGCAAAAGCTCCCATGACGTCGATGTCAAAAAAGACGATACGCCCCTCCTGCAGCCATTTTTCGATCGGCTTGACCGGGGTGCCATAGAGATGGCCGTGAACACGCTCAAATTCGACCAGCTCGTCCTTCCGGATCATCTCCTCGAAACCGGACTCGTCCACGAACCAGTAATCAATGCCGTCCTGCTCGTTGGGGCGCATGGCCCGGGTGGTCGCGGAGATCGAGTAGCGGTAGCGGGGATCCCCCTCGCTGAGAATCTTGCGGATGATCGTCGATTTGCCGCCGCCGGATGGCGAAGAGATCACGACCAGAAGGCCTTTTTGCGCCATGCGGCCTCTCACCTTCACCTATTCGATGTTCTGGATCTGTTCGCGCAGCTTTTCCACCTCATCCTTGATCTCGACCACAAGATGGGATATCCCGAGAGAACTGGATTTGCTGCCGATGGTATTGACCTCGCGATGCATCTCCTGCAGAAGGAAATTCAGCTTGCGGCCGGAGGCGTTTTCATGCTCCAGAATATGGATAAAGGCCTTGTTATGGCTGTGAAAGCGGACGCACTCTTCGGTGATATCCAGACGATCGGCCATGAGAGCGAGCTCATTCTCAAGCCGGCCCTCGTCGACATGTTCCTCTTTGACCAGCAGGGCGATGCGCTGGCGCAGTTTTTCCATTTCAGCCGCGGGCTGTTCGGCGCCCAGTTCGGCCGCGCGCGTGATCATGGTGTCAAGACTGTTGATGCGCTTGACAAAGTCCTTGAGCAGTTCTTCACCCTCTTTGCGCCGCATCACCTGGATATCCTCGAGCACCTTGACCAGGGCCGCGCGTGTGCACTCCCAGTAGCGCTCCGCCTCGGGAGTTTTGTCATCGACGACGATGATATCGGGCAGGCTCAGGAGCTGGCTGAGCTGGATCTCGCCGGCGAGGCCGAGATCTTTCTGCAGCTCTTTGACCAGGCGGTAATAGGAGTGGGCCATGGGCTTGTTGAGCACCAGCTGCTGCACGTTGGAGCTCTCGCTGGTCAGGCTGATGGCGATATTGATTCGGCCGCGCGAGAGGCTCTTGCCGACCAGATCCTTGATCTGGGCCTCGTAATCGGCCAGCACCCGCGGAATGCGCAGCGAGAAATCGAGAAAGCGGTTGTTGACCGAACGGATCTCCACGAGCACTTCGATGTCACCGATCTTGTGGGAGGCGCGGCCGAAACCGGTCATGCTTGAAATCATGGCATCATCCTGATGATTGCAGCTTTGTTAAAATGCAGCATGTATTTTAATGATTTTTTTTGATATAGTCAATTCATTTTTTGGGATTGCGGGGCCGCCGGCCGGCTTGGGTCGGCGGACAGGCAACTGCGGCGGGCTATTTCCGGGCCTTGCGCTCTTCAATCCGCACCCGCAGCGAGATGCGGTGCGAATTGTCCAGCTGATCATGCTTCAGAAAGGCGTAATCGACATCGATGCGCGGCAGACGCAAGCCGGCGCCGGCGCTGAGATAGCCGGTGTCGCTGCCGAGGCGCAGCGACGCGATATTATGGAAAACCCACTCGGCGCCGAGATGGAAATCGGCGCTCACAGGACCATAATGGGCCTGGGCCGCGAGCTTGCGGCCTTCCATGCGCAGATCAGCATCCGCCGCCAGGAGCAGGCGGCTCTTGAGCGGCCTGATCATGAAGGGATAGGCTCCCCCCACCTTGAGCGTGGGCGAGACCAGCTCGCGCTCGCCGGTATCCCAGGCGAGGAGCGTGGTGGTGAAATCCTGCAAATTGGCGCCCAGGCGCAGGGAGCGCCAGGGAAGCCAGATCGCCCCGATATCGAAACCGGCGCCCCAGGCGGTGTTGTCGCCGACTCCCTTGTGGACCAGCTTGGCGCTTGCCCCCCAGGCGAAACGCCCGGTTTGCATACGGGCATAACTGAGATAAAAGGCATATTCAGCGTCGTTGACGCTGCGCACCTGGTAGGGACGATTGCTGAGGGTGTTGCCCTTGTCATCGGTATAGGTGGCGTCAAGGGGCAGATCGGGCCGCGGCAGGGCCGTGACCGGGATATCGTCGACGGCGAGGCGGACCATGTTGATGCCGATGGTCTCCCGGCGGGTGATGGGCATGGCCCCGCCGACATAGTCGTAATTGACCACTCCGCCGAAGCGCCGCGCGTGCATGAAACCGAGCTCGGGGTAGCGGATGGTGGAGAGACCGGCCGGATTCCAGTAGCCGAAAGTCACATCACCGGTTACTGCAGCATACGCTCCGCCCATGCCCAGGGCGCGGGCGCCGACGCCTCCGGCCATGAACTCGCCGGCGTATTTCCTGATTTCCGCCGCCTGGGTGAATGTCGCAAGGAAAAGGAAAATCCCCGTCAGCGATATGGAACACCGTTTGACCACGCAGGTACCTCTGTTTGCATAACAAAATTGATGTTGCGTCGCCTGGTGGGCGATCTATATAATATATTATTTAGTTTTGATAGTGCAAACGATAAATCGGCCCACTGCGGCCCGGGGTGAGATTCTGCGCCGCGCGCCTGCCCTTTATTGGTCGGCGGCCAGCTGCCGCAGCTCTTCCAGCTTGTTGAGGGCCTCGAGCGGGGTCAGCTGGTTGGGGTCGAGCTTTTTCAGCTCCTCGCGCAGGCTCTTCTCCAGCTCGGCGAACAGGTTGAGCTGCTCAACCGGACGTTCCGTCTCCACCCGGTGGTGTGCCAGCCGGGGTCCTTTATCCGGGTCAAGTGATCCGGATTCCAGATTGGCAAGGATCTCTCGCGCCCGCAGAATGACCGGACGGGGCAGGCCGGCGAGCTGGGCGACATGGATGCCGTAGCTGTGGTCGCAGCCGCCCGGGACGATCTTGCGCAAAAAGACGATGCGGTCGCCCCACTCTTTCACCGCCACATTGTAGTTTCTTACACGCGGCAGTACAAGTTCCAGTTCCGTCAATTCATGATAATGAGTGGCAAAGATGGTTTTTGCGGCAATCCGCGGCGTCTCATGGATGAACTCGGCCACCGACCAGGCGATGGAGAGGCCGTCGAAGGTGCTGGTGCCGCGGCCGATCTCATCGAGGAGGATCAGGCTGCGCGGGGTGGCGTTGTTGAGGATATTGGCGGTCTCGACCATCTCGGTGAGAAAGGTGCTCTCCCCCGCGGCCAGATTATCCGAAGCGCCGACACGGGTGAAGACACGGTCGACCAGGCCGATCTCAGCCGAAGCGGCCGGCACGAAGGAGCCCATCTGGGCCATGATGACGATCAATCCGACCTGGCGCAGAAAAGTCGATTTTCCCGCCATGTTGGGCCCGGTGACGATCAAGAGCTGCTCCCTGGATGTAACCATGCGGGTGTCATTGACGACAAAGGACTCGCCCGCCGGGAGCAGGCGCTCGATGACGGGATGACGGCCCTCACGGATGTTGAGCTCCTCCCCTTCGTTCATGACCGGACGGACGTAGCCATAGTCGACTGCGGCCTGGGCCAGACAGCTGAGACAGTCGATGCGGGCGATGATCCGGGCATTCTCCTGCAGGACGACGGTGTCGGTGAGGATGCGCCGGCGCAGCTGATCGAAAAGCTCGTACTCCAGATCGACGATCTTTTCTTCGGCGCCGAGCACCTTCTCCTCATACTCCTTCAGCTCCGGGGTGATAAAGCGCTCGGCGTTGACCAGGGTCTGTTTGCGGATGTAGTAAGGCGGCACCCGCGAGATATTGGGGTTGGTCACCTCGATGAAATAGCCGAAGACCCGGTTATAGTTGACCTTGAGCGAAGTAATGCCGGTGCGGTCACGCTCCTGCTGCTGCAAACGGGCGATCCAGTCCTTGCCGCTGAAGGCGATCTCGCGCAGTTCGTCCAGCCGCTGGTTATAGCCGCTGCGTATAAAGCCGCCGTCGGTCACCGAAAGGGGCGGATCCTGGACGAGTGCGCGCTCGATCTCGTCGCGCAGCAGGGGCAGGGGGTTGAGCTTTTCCCGCGCCTCCGCGAGCAATCCGGCGCCCGCAGCCGCCAGTTGACCGGTGAGCATCTCGACCATCCTGAGGGAATGGAGCACCGCCACGGCATCGCGCGCGTTGGCTCGTCCGGTCGCAAAGCGGGCAAGCAGCCGCTCCAGATCACCGCTCAGTTTGAGGGTTTCGATCACCTCGCTGCGCAGCGCGGCATCCCGGCTCAGTTCTTCCACCGCGTCGTGACGCTCGCCGATCGCGGTGAGGTTCAGGAGGGGATAGTTAATCCACTGCACGAGCATGCGGCCGCCCATGGGGGTTCTGGTCTGGTCAATCGTCCCGAGCAGGGTGCCGTGTTTGCGCGCCGAATGGAGGGAGAGCACCAGCTCAAGATTCCGCCGCGAACTGCTGTCGATGATCATATACTCCTCATCGGCGGCGCGGGCGAGCCGGTTGATATGGATCAGCTTCTCCTTCTGGTTCTCGCGCAGGTAGGCGAGCACGCCGCCGGCGGCCGATATCCCGAGCGGCAGATCCTCGACACCGAAGCCCTTCAGGGAGAGGGTGCCGAAGTGGTCGTTGAGAGTCTCGACCGCATAATCGTGATTGAAGGTCCACTCCTCGCGGCGTGTAACCGTGAGCCAGGGCTTCTCCCTGAGCAGCCCCTCCACGGCCGGCTGGGGCGCGGTGCTGAGCAGAATTTCAGCCGGAGCAAGGGTGAGAATGAACTCGGCCAGTCCATTGAGGGCGAGTTCCCCCGCCCGGAATTCGCCGGTGGAGACGTCGACCACGGCAGTGCCGACGCGCTGGTCCTGCACAACCAGGCCAAGCAGATAATTGTTTTTCTTGGTCTCGAGCAGATCGTCGATCACGGCGGTGCCCGGCGTGACAACCTCGAGCACCTCCCGTTTGACGATGTTTTTCGCAAATTTGGGATTTTCGGTCTGTTCGCAGATGGCGACCCGATAGCCCGCCTTGATCATCCTGGCCAGATAGGTATCGAGGGCGTGATGGGGAAAGCCGGCGAGGGGTACATCGGCGGATTTGCCATGCGCGCGGGAGGTGAGGGTGATGCCGAGAACGGCGGCGCCGGTTTTGGCATCTTCGAAAAAC
>Ga0116148_1001008_pt1 | contig 32400 bp, 24 predicted proteins | sample AD_UKC055_MetaG_FD_89786 | JGI IMG/M metagenome (GOLD analysis project Ga0116148, IMG submission 89786) | Active sludge microbial communities of municipal wastewater-treating anaerobic digesters from USA - AD_UKC055_MetaG | ecosystem: Engineered > Bioreactor > Anaerobic > Digestate | place: USA...
GTTACCGTGGTCGGGAATACCTCCGATCACTTATCCCTTAAAGTGGTTCAGTTGGTTCAGTCCGCCAGCCGGCGGATGACAGGCAAGAGGTCACTGGTTCGAATCCAGTACGCCCCACGAAGATAATGAAGAGGCCGTCTCATAAGGTTTGCACATACTTTATCAGACACTATTATCCATTTTAATCTTTTGATGAAGTAAATGATCAGAACATTAGTAAATAAGTTCTGAAATTTTTAAGCAAATCCCTGTTATTTACAGATAGTAAAGACAAATATTCTTATTTTTGTCTTAATAGGAAGGTTCTGGATTGCAAGGTTTTGATTTAAAATTATATATGCATTTAATAATCTATTTGATATGAAAAAGACGCTATTGTTTTTATTATTAATAATGATTATTTGTCCTCTTTATAGCCAGAATATTTTGGAAACAACTAAAGTATCTGAAACGGCCCTCTTTAAAAGAGATTTTCCTCGTATTGATGCAGAGAATCGGGCATATTTTAGTGTTTATGCTCCTCAGGCTAATAAAGTTGAAGTTACCCTGTATCATGTGGGCAAAACTTATGAAATGAAAAAAGATGAAACAGGATATTGGTATGGTGTAACTGATCCGATTGTTGTGGGATTCCATTACTATAATTTTATTATCGATGGAGCAGAAGTTGCTGATCCGGATTCCAAAACATATAATGCACTTTTCGGTCGTACCAGTGCAATCGAAATTCCTGAGGGAGAAGAGGGGAACTACTATCGGCCTCAGAATGTTCCTCATGGCCAGCTTCGTTTTTGTTACTATTATTCAAAATCAAACAATGAATATCGAAGGTGTTGTGTTTACACGCCTGCAGAATATGAATCCAATCCTGAAAAGCGTTATCCTGTTCTTTATCTTCAACATGGGATGAGCGAGGATGAAACTGGATGGGCCGAACAGGGAAAAATGAATTTTATCATGGACAATTTAATTGCTTCGGGTTCCTGCAAGCCTATGATTGTAGTAATGGAAAGCGGAGATATTGCAATGATGTTATCCTCAAGTAAGCCACCTAGAAAAGAAATCAAATCAGAACAGATGACCAGGGAAATGTTTGGGGCTACATTTCAATCAGTTTTTTTGAATGATTTAATTCCGATGATTGACAAAACTTTCAGGACGGTTCCAGATAGTAAACACAGAGCTATGGCGGGTCTTTCATGGGGTGGACGCCAGACATTTCAGATCGCTTTCTCTAATTTGGATTTGTTCAGCTATATCGGAAGTTTTAGTGGAGCTGGCCGGGTAATGGAAAATGAGTTCAAAACCGTTTATAACGGGGTTTTTGCTGATCCCGATTTATTCAATAAAAAAGTTAAGGTACTTTTTATTGGCATTGGAAGTGAAGAGGGTCCGGGAGCAAAAAACATGAGTGATCTGCTTCGACAGAATGGAATAAACAATATCTATTTTGAATCTCCTGGCACAGCTCACGAATGGCTTACATGGAGAAGATGTTTAAAAGAATTTGTACCTAAGTTATTTTAAAATATAATATTCGGGTAAGTAAATTCAGAGAATATACCCCAGTCGTTATAACTGGTAAGCAGGAAAGAAGTTACAGATCATAATACACTGACATTAATTGTCAGGGATTATGATACTGACGGAAATTATCAGCATCTGAAATTCCTGTATCTGCACGAAGAACTAGTTTTTGAATCATCAACCTACCAGGCAGGATTTCCTACCGGGGCAGCCCATTTTTTTATCTGCTCATTGAAGATTTTACGTTTGCTGAATAACCACTGCCCGTCAACTTTTACAATTATATCCTCATAATGGCCATAGTTATCCACAACTCCGCCGCGTTGCGGATTATCATTGGACAAGTGGAACCAATAGGCTCTTCCCCATGCAGTATCGCCTTCAATTTTCAGAACGATATTTGTAATGTTATGTCTGCCGGTTGCACGATGCAGAGTTGTGTCTTTGGCCAATGGTTCACGCACGGGAATTGCTTCCAGTGTTTTCTTTATGAAATCACGGCCCTTCCATTCACCTTCACCTATATCAAGGATCCCGTCTTCAGTAAAGGTTTTTATATAGGTATCGTAATCCTTATTATCCATTGCAAACATGTAACGTGCCTGAAGGTCTTCAATAAGAGCCCTGTTTTCACCATAGCTGTTTTGTTTTTTGGTATTGACACTCTGACAAGAGATCAGGGTAACAATAGCAATTGCGACAGCAAATATCGCACTGATTGTGGTTCTTTTCAGAACATAAGATTTGTTTTTCACGGTTTTAGATCAGATTAATAGTTAACAAAACTAATTTAATATATTTTGTAATATAATTATCCTTTGTATTTTCTTATCTCTGGAAAAACAGCAAGATAAAAAGCCGGAGGTCTATTTCATTATTCCGGTAGAGGTAGATTTAGTTCTTTAACTGAATAATCCTGCAACAATTCTTGCACCATAAACGCTGAATTTTATGCTCTTTCGTATACCCTTCTCGCAGGGTTTGCAGAAGAGAAAGAAACTCTTTTGATTTTTTTGTTCTGCCTGTGATACAAGTTGCCTTAATTTATTATTAATTGTAAATCGGGAACGGTAATAAAAAAACCTGCGACAGTAATTAGCAAATCTGTCGCAGGTTGTCTTAGGAATAGTTGTCCGCCTTTAAAAGGCTTTAATATTAAAGCTGATATCCGTTCTGGTATTCTCTGTGGTACCAGACTTCAGCTTCAGGATCGTTGATGAAATACTGCACTTCAGGTGACCAGTAAACAGGTCTTCCAAGTTCTATTGCCACATTTCCGAGAATACATGTGGTGCAGGTTCTCATTCCTATTTCCACAGGAGTGATGGGATCGCGGCGCGTCTTGACTGCCTGGATAAAGTTCTCAACATGAAGTGAACTTCTTTCATATAATCCCATATCTGGTTTTACATCCTGAGGCGGCAGGAGTGAAGGATCAGAAGCATCTATCTTGCCTCTTGAAACACTTATCCATCCGTCACTACCCCAGAACTTAATTCCAAGGGTCTTTTTTTCGTCATAAGGCTGGTTGATCATCTCCAGTCCGTTGTCATAGACATAAGTAAGATACTGTGTGCCCTCGTATCCCGGAGGGATAATCTGTACAGGCCCACTATGCTCCTTGCCGATGCCCCACTGTCCGATGTCGAAATTATGGGCACCCCAGTCACATATATAACCACCTCCTGTTTCTTTATAATAACGCCATGCACCCCAGTAGGTTTCATTCTTTACAGGCCTCAAAGAGACAACGGGATTGAGCCTTTCATTGTAATGAATATATTTGAGCGGGCCAACCCAGGTCTTCCAATCAAGATCTTTTGGAACTGGCTGTTCAGGCAGGTCATAGGGATCAGGACCAGGTCCTACATAAGCCCATACTTTTTCCAGTTTTCCGATAGCTTCTCTGTGGACCATGTTAACAGCGTGCTGATAATTACTGTCTGATCTTTGCTGGCTGCCTGTAGCAAAAATGACATTGTATTTTCTGACGGCTTCAGCAACTTTTATGCCTTCCTTTATAGTAAAGGTGATAGGTTTTTCCTGGTAGATGTCTTTTCCGGCCTTGCATGCTGCAATTGCAATTATTGCATGCCAGTGGTCGGGAGTTGCAATGACAACAGCATCAACATCTTTGCGGTCAAGTATTTTCCGGTAGTCGGCATAAGTGGTAACATTGGCTGTCCGTTTGTTTGCTTTGGCATATTCTTTTACCCTTTGTTCAAAGCGTTCTCTTTTAATGCCATAGATGTCAGCACCTGCCACAACATCAACTCCCGGTATTCTGTTCATGCCGTTAAGCAGATTCATAGCCTGCTGGCCAAGTCCAATAAAACCAAGTCTCACTGTATCGTTTGGTCCAGGCCCCGGTTTGAAGCTCTGCAACAGCGGAAACATTGTTAATCCTGCAGTACCAATGACAGTGTTCTGGATGAATTTGCGTCTAGAAATGTTTTTCATATCATAAAGTTTAGTTAAAATTTATATTATCCCCGGATCATCTTTTTATCTTATATCTATCCTATTAATATACACAGAATACACCTAAATGTCAAAAATAATAATCTTTTTTATTGATTTATCGCCTTTTATTAAACATTTTTTTAAAATGTCGGAAATTAAAAATAAAAAGAAAAATATATACTTGAACCAACTCCTGTTCTGAAGACTGAACAATATGATTATCTTCAGTTTAAGTCTGTCTTAATTTCTCATTATCTTTTTGTAAAAAGAGTTAACTTTATAGGACAATTTTAATTCTTAATAATGAATAAATCAATAAGGGTAAGTTTATCAGAAATTGTATTAGCAGGTATTTTTGTGGTTTTCGCTTATCCTCTTTCGGGGCAGGCAGAGCCGATGGAAGCTCATCCGCAATTCCTGTTTAAGGATTTTAACGATTCTAAGATACTTTTGAAATCGGGCAAGATCCAGAATTCAAAGTTGAATTATAATACTATTACCGAAACGATGGTTTTCATAAGTGATAACGACATTTATGATCTTGCAAATCCCGGAATAGTTGATACTGTATATATTCTTGACCGCAAGTTTATTCCGGCAGGCAAAGCTTTTTATGAGTTTTTAAAGGGCGGAGACCTGACTCTCTACTGCCAGGTTAAAAGTGATCTTAAGCCCGTTGGGAAAGATGCCGGTTATGGAACTAAATCACATACGGTTGCCATTACAACATATTCGAGTATAACTTCATCAGGAACTAACTACAATCTCAAACTACCACCTGATTATACGATAGACACAAGATATATTTACTGGATTGACAAGACTGACAGTTTTGAGACCGAGAGGCAGTTCCTTAAGCTGTTCCCTGAAGAATCTGCTGCGTTAAGGGCTCATATAAAGAAAAATAGGCTTAAGTTTGATAATCAGGAACATGTAATAGAAATCGTAAGATATTGCTCAGAATTAATTTCCGGGAAAAGCAAATAAATTAAACTTTGATAATCAGTTTTAAAACTTTTTTATACATCCATTTTATATTCAGAGCCAGGTAATTGCTATATATATAATGGCTTAGGAACAGGTTTGTGTGCTAAAGTCAAAAAAGATTAAAAAAATAGTTAAATTCTGTAAAAAACATTGCTCGACTAATATAATAGTCATATATTTGTATGAGTATAATTTAAAATTTGGTTTGAATTGAAACCCCTAAGTTTAAGAAAAATGAAATCAAATGTTCTGTCAATAATTTCTCTTGTATTAATCTCAGCAGTACTGATAATATTCTGTACGTCTGCAAGAATTCAGAAAACCTCTGATCAGACAATCAAGCCATTGACAGGTACATGGGAATTGAAAATGTACAAATACGGATATAGCACTTCAGAATTTCGGAAATTTCCGAAGGGGAAACGTGCGATTCAACTGATAACAGATGATTATTTCACATGGGTTCATTTGGACTCTGCAACAAAAAAGATTTATGCTTCCGCTTCAGGCAGGTATACTTACGACGGCAATAATTTTGTTGTAAATGTTGACTATGGCCTGGGGATGGATAGTTACCTGGGCGTTCAGAGCAAATACACTGTGAAAGTGGAAGATAATCTGTATTTTCTTTCAGGGGAGCTGGTTGATGGGTTTATTATTGAGGAAATATGGGAAAGGATACATTAACAATTAAAAATAAATATTAAAACTATGAAACTAACCAGAGCAGAAGAGCAGATAATGCAGATCCTTTGGGATATGGAAGAAGGACTTGTAAAAGATATCAGGAACAGGTTTGACGATCCGAAACCGGCAAGAAATACCGTTTCTACAGTTGTCAGAGTTCTTGAAAGGAAAGGTTTTGTAGGTCACCGGGCTTACAGCAATGTACATGTCTATTACCCGCTGGTATCAAAGAGTGAATACTCGAAACATCAGTTGTTCGGTTTGATGGAAAACTACTTCGATAACTCTTTTCCCGCCCTGGCTTCATTCTTCGCAAAAGAGAAAGATTTGAGCATCAGGGATCTTGAAGAGCTTATGGAGGATACAAAGAATGAATTGAAGAAGAGCAAAAGAAGAAAATAATGGAATCATTTGCCGCATATCTCCTGAAATCAGCTTTATGGCTGACAGGATTTGCAGTCGTATATCTTCTTTTCCTGAGGAATGAGAGATTCTTCAGGCTAAAGAGAATATACCTGATAACAGGGCTGGTGGTTTCAGTTATATTTCCACTGATTACATTTCATTATAAAGTAGATGTCCCTGTAAGTCTCATGACTGTTGAGGGGCCTGTATTAAGTACTCCTGATCTGCCGTCCACCACCCCGGACAAATCAATAGATTTCCTGCTTATCATGATGATTATATACATATCAGGAGTACTTTTTCTAGCATGCCGGATACTGAGGCACGTAGGCGTTATGATAAAGATAATACTGCAGGAGGATCCGAAGGAGTACAATGATGTAAGATTGATTAGATCCGGACATATTCCCGTATCATTTAGCTTTTTCAATTACGTGTTCATCAACCCTGATCTTGAGAATGAAGAAGTTAAAGAGATCCTTAACCATGAAACAGTTCATGTGAAACAAAAACACTGGTTCGACCTGGTTCTGGCTGAATTCCTTCGGACAATTCAGTGGATAAATCCTTTTATGTGGATGTATGCTGAATTTATAAAAATTAACCATGAATATCTGGCTGATGAAGAAGCACTGCAACATACGGAAAACCCCGGCAATTACCGGGCGACCCTTATTAACCAGATGATGGCATCACCTGTCTTCAGCCTTACTAATTCCTTCAATTATTTCCTGAGCAAAAAACGTTTCGAAATGATGAGAAAAATAACAATATCTCCCTATAGGAAAATGAAAATTTTGCTTGTTCTGCCGGTTTGTGCAATTATTTTTTATGCATTTTCAGCACCTGAGTATAACTATATATTACAGTCCGCAGATAATGATTCTGATCTGACAGCCCCGGTTTTTACAAAAGAGGTAATAAGGGGGATTGTTATAAATGCGGAGAATGAGCCGCTGGCCGGGGCAAATATTGTGATTACAGGCAACTATGCCACAGTGGCAACAGATAAATCCGGAAGATTCACAATCACAGATGTTCCTGATGATTCTTTTCTCGTTGTATCATCTGCCGGGTACAAGACACAGTTCATTAAAGCTGATCCTGAAGAAGAGATGTCAGTCAGGTTACTGAAGGATCAGGATTACCTAAAGCCATCCAGGCTAAGAAGTATAATGCAGGATGGTACAGGGGAGAACCCACTCCTGATAGTTGACGGGATTGAAAGTGAAAAGAAAATGACCGACATTGATGTCAGGACGATAGAATCAATGACAGTTCTAAGAGATTCACCCTCTATTGCAAAATATGGGCAAAAGGGCAAAAACGGGGTGATACTTATTACCTCCAAAAAGAAAAATGCAGATATACAAACAGATAAGGACGTTGAGCCATTTATAATTGTTGAACAAATGCCAGTGTACCCCGGGGGTGATAAAGCATTGCTGCAATTTATTATAGACAACACAAAATACCCTGATGAAGCGAAGGCACGAAATATTACCGGACGGGTAATTGTAAGGTTTTGTGTTGACACACAAGGGAATGCCACACAAATATCTGTATTTCAAGGAGTAGATCCTCTTCTTGATGCAGAAGCATACAGGGTCATTAGTCTCCTGAAGGGCTTTGAGCCAGGGCGGCAGGGAGGTAAAGCTGTTCCGGTCTGGTATATGGTACCTGTTTCTTTTGGCATAGATCAGGCAGCAGCACAAAGTCAGGCAAGACCTCCGGCACCTCCGGCAGGTAGTCTGTTATCGCAAAAAACAGCATCAGGACTAGATGCCTATGTCATAGTAGATGAAATGCCTATGTATCCTGGAGGGGATGCTGAATTGTTGCAATTTGTTGCAAAGAATATCAAATTTCCTGAAGAAGCGAAAAAAGCAGGGATCCAGGGCAAAGTTGCGGTGAGATTTGTTGTGACAACCGAAGGTGGTGTGACGGATTTTGAGGTATTAAAAGGCGTTGATCCTCTTCTTGATGCGGAAGCAGTAAGAGTTGTCAGCCTGCTATCCGGCTGGAAGCCCGGAGCAATCAGAGGTAAACCGGTGAATGTGTTTTATACGCTCCCGGTTACATTTCTTCTTAAGTAAACAAGTGCCGTTCAGAGATATTTATAATTCCTGATACTTCATATCGCAGTGGGTTTCAGGACGAGGTGCGGAGGGGTCCGCACCTCATTTATTAATAATAGGATATAATGTGATAACCGGGACTAAATTTTATTACGTTTTGTTCTGAGTACAGAAAGCGCATTTCGACGGATACTTACATTAACTTTTCCCTCCATTGTAAAGGGTTCACCGTCAATATGGAATCTTTTTTCATCTGTCCTGATAGTGAATGGTTCTTCACTCTTCAGGTATTTAACATATTTTGATTTATTAAGTGTTCCCCTGAAAAGGCGCCAGATGATAAAAGGAGCAAGGAACTTTGGGAAAGGTTTTAGAATAACAATATCTATTACTCCATCATTTGGTTTGGCTTCAGGGGCGATGAAAGCATTATAGCCGAACTGTCTTGTATTAGCTATAATAAGATCAAATACCTCTTCTTCAATCAACTCATCGGATCCTATCTGTATCGCTACCCTGAAAGGTTTAAGCCCGGTGAAATTTTTGAGGGTCATCCATGCATAAAGCCAGAATCCTCGTGTCCTTGATTTATCGAATGAATGGGCAACAAAGCTGTCAAGTCCCACTCCTGCCACATTAAGGCACGTGTGATCGTTAAGTTCAATAACATCAGTAGGGATATAGCCAGCCCTCTTTATGTCTGACAGCAGAAAGGGGATAACAGGCCTGAACCCGAATTCTCTGGCAAATCCGTTTCCGGAACCCATGGGAAGGACACCGAGTATCTTATCTGTTCCCACAAGCTGTTTTGCTACGCTTCTGACAGTTCCGTCTCCGCCTGCGGCAATGAAAAAATCATATTTATTGAAAGCTTGTCTTATATATGTTCCGGATTCATCAATACTTAATGACTTGTAGCATGACAGATCGTTTTTGCGTCTCAGGAGATCCTTCGAAAGAATTAATTTGACAGGCATAATCCCTGCATTCGGATTGAGAATAAAAAGCGATCTTTTGATCTGCGGAGAATCCATTGATTAAGTGTTAATTCCTACCCGGAAAAAAGAAATTGCTAAGGTCATAAAATAATCTGATGAAATCAAAAACGCAGCAAACTTTTCGTAATTTAGCTAATGTTTTAAGATAGGAATTTAAATAATCAATAATGTCCCAGTCAAAATTCTATCATTTTACTCCCACAGGTCTGTTTTACGGGCTTAAAAGTGCTGAAGATGCAAGAGCTGCTCTCCGTGAAGGGGGATTTATCTGGCTTAATTTTTATAATCCATCTATGCAGGAGCTTCATTCACTTGTTGATACCATGGGAGTCCATCCGCTGTCGGTTGAAGACTGCCTAGACGCCAAACAAATACCTAAGATTGAGCATTTCCCGAACAATACATTCGTGATTACCAATTCTTTCAGTTATAATAACAAGACACTGTCAATTGATGAAGTTGATTTTTTCATTGGCAAGGATTTCCTGATAACTGTAAGCGGTATAAACTCCGATGGCAGGAAGCCCCTGGATAATATTCAGAATATAATTGAAAACGATTCCGGGATAGCAAAATCCGGCCCTGCCTTTCTGATGCATATTATTCTTGATTATGTTGTAGATGGGAAGCTTCAGGCTTTTGAAGCGATAGAAGATGAGATTGAACAGGCTGAAGATGAAATACTTGATGCTCCTGAGAAATTTCAGCCCGGTGAATTACTTAAACTGAAAAAGGATCTAGTAAATCTCAGGAAAAGTCTTTTTCATGAAAGAGAGATACTTATCAAGATCTGTCGCAAGGACTGCCCATTCATTCAGGAAAAAGCAATTTTTCATTTCCGTGATATTTACGATCATATTACAAAATTCTTTGAACTTGCTGAGACCAATAGGGAAGTTGTCACAAACCTTATGGAATTATATACCTCCATGCTTAACAATCAGATGACAAAAATGTCGAATAGAACAAATGATTCAGTCAGGCGCCTTACCCTTATTGCAACCATCTTCATGCCTTTGACACTGCTTGCAAGTATCGGAGGTATGTCGGAATGGACAATGATGACGGGGGCTGACAACTGGAGGTTAACATACCCTCTCTTCCTTCTAGGAATGTTTATAATAGGTATAATAAGTTTTTTACTTATCAGGAGGATGGAAAAAAGGGATATTAAGAGGCAGGATGAAGAAGAATGATCAATAATCGATATTATTGGATATTTTCAGAGAAATTCTCCGGTAACGACATCTCCTGGTATAATTTAAGAATCTGTTCTTTAAACTCTTCCGGGGCATCAAGCTGACCCCATGCCGTAGGCGTTTGCCATAGCCCGTTATAAGCAAGATCGCGATATGATCTGATGATATGCGGAATCTCTCTTTCCTTAAGAATCTCATCCAGGAGAGAGGCTTCCACCTGGTTTTTTATGGTGAGTATCTTAATAATATCTGCCATACTTAATAAGGCCTATTCTTTAAAGATGATGAAAAAATCAGAGATATTCAAATTTATATCAAATATTACGAACCAAATTCTCCGGCACAATGATTATTAAACAGCATTTTGAATTCATATTCAAAGTTGGGAGTGAAAATACCATTTGTGAGTTCAGCTCTTATCTCTTCCATTTTCCAGAATCTTCCCTCGTCTATCTCATCCTTGTTTATAAGAGGCAGCTCTACAGAAGTTCCTGTAAATAAATAGACAAGTTCTTTTTCTTGGGGAGACTCCCAGATATATTTCTTTATGAACTTAAAATCAAAGGTCTTAAGTCCAAGTTCTTCTCCGGTCTCTCTTCTGAGACCATCTTCAGTCTTTTCCCCCGGATTTATATGTCCGCCCACCGAGCTATCCCATTTTCCCGGAAGAAGATCCTTTGTCATTGCACGTTTCTGCAGGAAAAGTTCTCCCTTATCATTCAGTAGATGGAGATGGACGACTGGATGCAGGAGTTTGCTTCTGCCGTCATGGCAAACATTTCTCGGGGCCAGTCCTTTTTCATTACCGGCATCGTCAACAACAGGGAGCATTTCGGTATTTGCCATCTTTATGCAAAAAGCTAAAAATAGTCTTTAATAATTATTTTATTGCGCCGATAATACTGAATCCGCATTTAATTGTATTTCCGTCTTCATCGACAACTGTCAGTATATGATCGCCCGGTTCTGTAAGTATTTCGATTTGATGAACTGAAACAGTTGTTGTAACATATTTTTCATCAAGATGCCAGAATAGCTTTTTTGATGGATCCCGATGTGCTATTTCGGGAATGACTCTTGTAAGGGAACCTGTCTGATCACGCGGGATGAAAATCCTGATCCCGGGCGATGGATAGATGAATTCCATTACCGGGATCTCTTTTCCCGGATTACAGCCCGGAGCAAATGGTGGGAGGACTTCATATTCAGGATGTCTCATTCTGTAGAAATATTCCATTACCGGGGGCAGTATGAACCAAGATTCATTTCTTATTTCTCCGGGTGGTACACAATCAGCATTGACCTGCCACTTAGCGCTTTTATCGAGATGTATTATCTTATGGTAGGGACATGCCTCACTTCTAAGCCCGTTTATACAGGCAGCTATCTCTATAGTCTCAGGGCAGTCAGGGCCGGCTCTGTATCCGCTTTGTTTGCATACCGATATCATTGTCAGCTCTTCTGAAGGTTCAGAGAACCACGGGCCTGATCCCATCATTCTGGCAAGATCAAAAAGTACCGGCGCAGCAGCCGTGATGCCCGTCAGTCCGGGTCTCCCTTCTCCATCGGCATTACCGGCCCAGACACCTATTACGTATTCGGGAGTCGTACCCACAGCCCAGGCATCACGGAAACCAAAACTTGTGCCTGTTTTCCAGGCTATGTTTTCCGAAGACGAAAAATACTGCCACCCTGACTCTCCCTCAGGTCTGTTCACTTTCTTCAGGGCTTCATATGTAAGCCATATTGCCGAGGCTGAAAGCGGAGGATCATTTTCTTCTGTTTTAAACGGTTCATCGGTATTTATTTCAGTCAATCTCAGCGGATGGTATGTATCCTTAAAATACTTCTTTGTTGAGTTATATGTTTTAAGCATTCTTGACAACGAGGCATAAACTCCTGTGAGTTCCAGGAGAGATGTTTCTCCTCCTCCGAGAATAAGAGAGAGTCCGTAGTGATCGGCTGATCTGGTGAAAGACGTAAATCCTGTTTGCCTGAGAAGGTTAAGGAATAGTTCGGGACTGTATTTCTGGAGCATTTTGACAGCCGGAATATTTAGCGATTGCGAAAGAGCAAAAGAAGCAGGCACAGCTCCGCTGAATGACAGGTCAAAGTTCTTCGGTGCGAATCCCGGAAAATACGAGGGGATATCTGCTACAAGTGCATCGGGGAGCATCTGTCCCGATTTCTGCAGCCCGGCATAAAGGATTGGCTTGAGGATACTCCCGGTACTTCGGAGAGACTGGATTATGTCAACATTTTCGGAATGATCACCTGTTTGTTGTGACGTACAATTCCCAATATACGCAAGCACCTTTCCGGTTTCAACATCAGCAATTATACCTGCTGAATTATTTATAAAATTGCCGGAAAGATTTTTCTGATGTATTTTTAAGATCTCCGAGGCTCGTTCCTGAATTTCCGGATCAATGGACGTCCTTATCCTTTCACCCTTGTTGTTAATGAAAAAATAATCTGTCAGGTGCGGAGCTAAGGCAGGAAGAGGTTCCGGTTCACCGGGCAGTGGCTCATCAAGTGCAAGGATGAGTGTAAGCGAATCGAAATATTCTCTTTCAAAAAGCTTTTTCAGGAGCTCATCGCGACGGGTCTTCAGAATTTCCTGATTTTTTCCGGGAAAAACTAGTGAAGGCGAATTTGGAAGCACAGCAAGTGCCGCTGCTTCCGCCCATGTTATATCAGCAGGGGATTTCCCGGTATAACGCCATGCTGCGGCATCAAGGCCAACAGTGTTACCTCCGAATGGGGCATTTGCCGAATATATCTTAAGGATCTTGTTCTTTGAAGCGAATAGTTCGAGTTTCAGTGCGGAGAGCATCTCGATTATTTTCCCGGGATAGGTTCGCGGCTTTATTCCCCGGGCAAGGCGTGCCACTTGCATCGATATAGTACTTCCGCCGCTAACTATTTCGCCTGCCTTAATGTTGAGGATCAGTGCTCGGATTATTGAAACGGGATTTATCCCCGGATGCCAGTAGAAATAACGGTCTTCGAATGTAAGAATGGCTTTTTTGAATTTTTCCGGAATACTGTCTGATGGTGGAAATCTCCACTGACCGTCGTCAGCGATCCGTGCACCCAGCAGTTCCCCGTTGGAAGCTTCAACTACAGTTGATAATGGCGCCCTGAAACCCGGCCAGGGAGAAAGCAAAACCGGAGTAATCAATACTCCGGCTGTAAGAATAAGTATCTTTAATTTTCTTTTCAATTTACTGACCTGTTACTCTTATCCTCGTACCCGGGACCCTGGCATAACAGTTTTCTGTGTACATGGCTTCGCACCAGACCGAAGGTTGAAAAAATTCACCTTTATAGGCTGCATTCAGTATCGTGACAAAGGTTTTTGTCTCGCCTGTTTTAAGACTGAAGTATGTGTTCACCCTGTCATCCCTTATGTCGCGGTAATCATACTCACTTTCCTTTATCCCGGTGTTTAATTCAAATAGCCTTGTATTGCGGATCTCCCATCCAGACGGGACCATCTGTGTAAGTGCAATATTTTCCACACCCGAAAAAGTATTGTTTGAGACTTTTACTATCATCATGAAATCTGATCCCTGGGGAATGTTCTTGTTATCGAAGCGGTTGAGGTCCATAGTTACATAATCGACCTTCATTGCCAGTCCTTTTTCTTCAGGGGCAGCATCGGAAATAATTGGAACACCTTTTCTGACAAGAGTTGCATAGACTGTCTTTCCTGAAGTGTTTTCGATAGAAAGGCTGTTGCTACCATCTTTCAGTTTCAGGTCTTTCAGCCAGATCTCCTTTGGTGAAACAGTGCGTTCCTCTTTTTCACCGTTATGTGTTACGATTATTTTTGAGGGGCCATCATTATCATCCTGTCTCATTTCAAGCCATTTCATATAAGACAGCAGTCCCCATGCCAGTGATTGTGTGCTATACCAGTTTCCTTTATTAAGCTCTCCTGTCAGTTCCCTTGCGAGCAGGAGAGACTGTTCTTCATTTTTCAGAAGGGCAAGAGTATATAGTATTATTGCCTTATCGCGAAGGGGGTTCCCGTAGAAGTAGCTGTTATATTCTTTTTCAGTCTCAGTATTTCTTACATCAAGAAGATTACCGGCTGCCTCAGGTCTTCCTGTCTGGGTGAAAGCAGCAGCCAGCAGCCATCTGGTGAGAAGAGGTATGTTATCTGTTTCGCGCAGCCTGTTCATTGCACCTTTATCGGGCTGTCCGGCAAGTGCTAGCGTAAAGAGTCTATATGCCTGATCATTACAGGAATACCTGTGTCTGTTATCAAAACGCCACTCCCTTGCTGTCTTTTTCTGATAGCTGATCCATTTCTGAATAAATCCGGGTGAGATACTGTACCCTTTGCGTTCCGCTTCGAGCAGGAAATGTCCGGCGTATGATGTGACCCAGTTATCCGGCTGGTATGAACCAGGCCATAAAGCAAGGCCGCCGTTTGACATCTGCCTTGAAAGCAGTTTATTTATTGCCTCTTTGATATTTGCAGCAGATTCATTCGCCTTTTCAGACCTTTTGCCTGTAAGCTCAGGCAGCCACAGCTGCGGAAAAGCTGTTGATGCTATCTGTTCCGTACATCCATGAGGATAGCTTAGAAGATAATCGAGATGTTTTTCAAGATTGACCGAAGGGAATGATGATACTTCGAGCCGGGTAGAGCTGGTTCCCCTGATGCCAAAAGGTTCAAAAGATGATTCCCATTTCTCCCCTGCATTGATGATCCTGATTTCGGACCTTGTTTCAGGAGGATTAGGATTTCTTATGTCGAGCTGAAGATCATACACGGCAGTCTCGCCTCCTCCGGTGGCCGTTACTTTTATTTTGGCAATTCCTGTCTTATCTCCTGCTGTAAATGAGAATTCAGAATCTGTTTCACCTTGTCCTGATGAAGAGATGTTCTTCGTTATCTGGTCAAAGCTTATAAGATCATTTCCTTCCACTTTAAGAGTAAGATCACGAATGCCATCTTTTTGAATAAACACAGATACTGGCAGGGCAGCTTTTTCCCCGGGGCTTATTACCCTTGGTGCCGTGACAAGCACCATCAGCGGATCTTTTACAAGTACAGATTTATCAGCAGCGCCAAAAGCTTTTTCACTGCCGGCGATAACCATTACCCTTACTGATCCCGTGTATTGTGGTAGTGTGATTGTATGGGTTTTTGTCCGACCCTTTTGCAGATTAAAGGGGCCCAGGAATTTAACTACAGGAATGAATCTTTGTGCTTTTGTTGCAGAACGGTCGACAACGGCCTCGTCACCTCCGACAGCCAGGATTCTTTCAAGAGTTCCTCCGAAAGCGCCGAGCACATAATCATACAGATCCCATGTCCTGACACCAAGAGCTTCACGTGAATAAAAATAGTTCCAGGGATCGGGTGTTTTAAAGCCAGTTATATCAAGCAGCCCTTCATCAACAATTGCAAGTGTATAGACCATCGGCTTTTTTCCAGCTTCGCTTACCTTTATCTCGAAAGGTCTCTGTGAGCGTATTTCGTCTGCTACTTCAATCTGCGGACTGAGCCTTGTACCGGGGTCTTCGACAAGGACAGGGATAACTCCGTAAAGCCTTACAGGCATGTCGTTTATAGTCTGGCTGTGTGGCTGAATGACAGTTACATAAGCATATACATTAGGAGCCATATCGGAAGTAGCCTTGAAGCGGATTTCAGTGTTCCCTTTTGTGGCAGGAGCCATTATCTTATCCACTACTCCTGTGGCATTTTCAAGGGTGACAATAACCCTGGAATTCTCTGGTGCAGGGAAGGATAATTTCACCTCATCTCCCGGATTGTATTTCTCTTTATCTGTATTGACAGCAAGGAGTGTCGCTCCTTCAGCATTGTTTTTCATTCCATATTCCCATGGCCAGTCTATAAGGAGCATTTTACCCGTTGAATGGCCTGATGGTACTGAAGCTCTGACAAGATACCTTCCCCATTCATTCTTATTTATCCTGAAAGTAAAACTTCCCTCACCGTTTCTGGTTGTTATTGTCTCCCGGATAACAGGCTTGTATATCTGGTTGGAGATATAGTATGCGAGATCTTCTTCGTCAGATTCCCACCACCAGCGGTACGACAGTTTATAGACTGTCATTTCCACCTGTGAATTCAGGGGGTTCCCTTTCTCATCAAGGGTTACAACTTTTACATCATTCTCACTGTCTGTAAACAGCATCCTGCTCTTTCCTTTGAGTCCTGGGAGGTTTATTCCAACGAAAACAGGATAAGGGGCATATTTGTAAGTGAATTGGGCAATGCTCTCATCACCACCCTGTTCCTGAACTTTTGCAGTGAAGACAGCATTAAGCATTCCCGGGGCATTAAGCTTACTGCCTAGGGAGAATCTTACAGTAGCATTGCCTGATCCGTCAATTTTATCATCGAAGATATTTACTGTTTCAGAATAGAACTTACTGACAGGATCATCAAAGTCGTACTGGCTGTATTTATCGAATTCGGTACGGGTATGTTTGAGCAGGTACCCGACAGAAGTATTTAAGTTTGACGCCGTAGATCCGTTGAGCCATTTGACGTTAAGAGAACCGGTACTTGAGCGGCTCTCACCTCCAAGCATATCCCCGGGGAAGGATAGATTGATCTTCAGCCTGTTTGGTTTCAGTGTTTCGATCCTTATCCTTTTTGTGAATGTTGCTCCTCCCATCCTTATCTCAGCCCGGTAGTTGCCCGTAACAGCGTCGGGAGCAATATGTGAGCAAAAAACAAGTAAATTATTGCCGTCATGTTTCCTGATCTGGTAGTCCACCCGCTGTTCAAGGGGATTAATAAGTTCGAACTGAACAGGGTGCTCAGGAGGCAGTTCTTTATTCATGTCCTTTATGAAAACAGACAGAAAGATTGAATCACCGGGTCTCCAGACATCTCTTTCTCCATAGATGAAAGCTTTTATACCTTTTTCAGTTGTTGTTCCCGAGACATCAAAGGAACTCATTGAAAGGACAGATCCGTCGTTTATCTTCAGGTAGTTACGGTCTTTGTCCTTCCGGGCTATTATAAGGAAAGGCTTCCTGTTACACAGCAGCGACAATGTACCGTCTTCCTTTGTGCTACCTGTTATTATCTGCTGCATCTGATAATCATACACTTCAAGAGTCGTCTCGCTTACCGGCAAGGCTGTAATAAGGTCATTTACAATTACATGAAGAATTCCATCCTCGCCCATTTTAGCTATCAGGCCCAGATTGGAAGCCAGTATGTTCCTTGAAACATTTTTATCAGGACTGTAAAATGCCTCTTTGCAGGGATCGTCGCGGTCTTCCCAGCGAAAGCCAGCAGAATAGTAGATAAATGATTCATCATCATCATAGTAGTTCTCTTCATCATCCCAGTAAGTGCTGCTTTGTTCAAGCGACTGCTGGAGGAGTTCTTCATAGCGTTTTTCTTCCGGGGTGAGCTCACAGCCGGTGAGAGAATATGATTTCCTCATGCTCAGCTTCACCTTATACAACACTCCGGGTTCAACATTTATATAATCAGCCAGATTAATTGTATGAAGCTTCCAGGAATCTGCTCCGGATCCTGTTCCTGAGACCAGATCAATTCTGCCCGAAAACACGGGACGACCGAAGCGTTTTACATAATAGCCAGAATTGATATCATTTTCCTGCAGAAAATATGGCAGGTTGTTTTCGAAGATCTTGATTATCTTAAGATCAACAGCTCTCAGGTTAACAGTCTGGAAGGGGAATATAAGGTTTTGGGACGACGGCAGGATAATACCGTTGCCTGTCAGTTGGATACCTGGATTGAGTACAGTGAAATCCAATCCGGAGGAGTATCCGGATGAAAGGCTGGTCCCTTTGCTGTTTCTTACCGATGATTCGATATGTAATGTGACCTTCTGCTGAAGAGTGGCTGAAGGGATAAGTGTGACTATGTTTGATCTGATACTTGTACCTGACTGAACAGAAGGTTCAAAAAAAATAAGCCCTTCAAGCTCCTGTGAAGGATCAACGGGATCAGAAAAAATTATATTCACACTTTGCGAATCGCCTTTTTGTATCCTTACATCGACAACTTTGAATTCACCGGCAGGAGGGATATTTATTATTGTCGAATTTTTTTGCTGAACTCCTGATTTTGTACCGTCCCACCTGAGCGTTATTTCCTGAGCCTTTTCGGTCCTTTTGATCTCCGGTACTGTGAACCTGTGAATAAGATCAGTTGAATGATCCCATTCCATCCTGATGTTTTTCTTTCCAAGTCTTGCTTCAAGGAAGTTTTCCACTTCCTTGTTTTCAATGAAGTCGGATGTTACAATTTCCCCGACAAGATTATATGTTGTACCATCTTCAGAGGCTTCGAGTATACCGGTGTTGATACTGAAATCTTTTTTAAGTGTCTGGAAACTGAGAGGGAAGGTTTGAAGTCTGTCTTTTACCTCGCCGATCCCTGACAGATTCAATTCTCCTCTGTAGCTCTTTCCTGCATCGAGAAGCTTTGCAGGCCTGAATACAAGGGTTGTCTCATTAATCCATTCAGCCTTACCTTTAATTACAGGGTTGAAAGAGAACAATCTGGTTGGCGACTGTTTTTTTGCTTTCTCTGCGAAAGCGGGAGTGAAGCGGATCTCAATTATTCCGTTGACAGGAACGATACCGGAAGTGTAAGCTGTTATGTATTCGCTGAATCCCTGATCGATGGGGAGGGTGATCTGCTGAGCTTCTAAAACTCTTTGTATTGCATCCTTAATCACGTCCTTCTTTTTTGTTTTACAGGAAGATGCAAGCAGTATCGCTAGTACAAGCAGGAACAGTTTTGAGAATTTCATAAATGATCGGTTTGAGATACTTTTTAGTAAATCAAAATTACGAAAAAAAGAAAAGGAACAGAGAAGCTTTTCTCTTATAGCTTATTTGCTTAAACTGTAATCATTTCCGTTCTGAGCGATGCAATATAATCACGGATCTTGTTCAGTGTTTCAACTGTAATTGTCATTTTGGCTCCTGATGACCGGAAAACTTGTTTGACAGTGTCAATCTCAAGATCTCCTTTCATGAAATAGATATCGAAGGAATCAAAATATTTCAGCAGGTATTTAAGCTTTTTTGTATAATAAACAGCAACAGGATCATTGTAATAATTTTTCATGAAGCTTAAGAGCGAGTTAAGAGTATATTTTTGTTCGGCGATTTTCTGGATTACAGCCGCATCGGGATTAGCAGGATTATAAACAAGTTGTGTGGCAATATACATTGCTTCCACCCAACCTCCCATTACAATTAATCCGGCCGTGCTTTCCCTGTTGTTCTGCCTGAGATGATCCTCAATATCAAGATATGCTTTTTGCATCAGTGTTGTCAGAGAATCGGGATCGGCCAGATCATTCTGCACTCTTCTTATCGGTTCTGTTATCATTTTATCAGGTATGCCAAGCCTGTTGCTCATTTCCCTTATTGTCATCATATAGTTTATAACTTCCTGCCCCACGCCGAACATTTTCAGGTACCCGAAATCGACGCCGTAGATACCGGTGTTTATAGCGGCTTTTGAAGAGCTGAGGTATTGTTTTGAATTTTCTGTCGCGTTAAGTGCCGCACTGTTATATGGAACCTCAAAGTGGTTAAAAATAACACAGTTCTCAATCGGGGTAAGTATCCCATAGTGGGTTTCTTCCTTAGCCACGGTCTGACCGGTTTCACTCGTATTTTCCTTTAATGTCGATAAGTCCGGAGTGAAAATATCCTTTTTTGCAGGCTCTTTATGCTTGCATGATACGGCTGCTATCATTGTAAGGATTATCAGGGAAGCGAAAAGATTTTTCATACTTATTAAGATTAACAGATCAAAAATAATAATAAAAAAATCATTAAAGGGGCTTCATTTTATAGTATTATTCTCTTTCCCAATCTTTCAGATATCATCCGCATTGCAAGCTTCAGGTTCTGATCTTTCTTCTGAAGCGACAGTATCATTTCCTGGTCGTCTGATTTTACAGCTTCCTCAAGTTGTGACATTATCTCCTTCAGCCTGACCTTTATTTTGTCGCTCTTGAATTTAAGGACTGCATCCGGAACGATATCCCTCAATTTCATATCCTCAGTTTCCACGTAGGCTTGTTTGCTCTTCCATATCCTGCTGAGTTGGTAGGATTCTGACAAGATATCGGCTGAAAGCTCTGATATTGCCGGGTCTTCGTGCTTGATGAAATGCTTATCTTCGATGAAAAATCCCTGTTCAGCAGCAAACCTGAATTCATCAAAGATCCTTGCGTAGATCTCGTCATCAAAAGACAGATCATCTGAAACGATTTCCTTAACTATATAATCGGACACAGTATTAATTTCCTCCTTTCCATCCTCATCTTTTATTTTCCTCTCGAGCTCAGTGCTTCCGAATTTCAGCAGGAGCCTTATTATCTCCCTTTCAGAGAATGCTGTTGTACTTTCCTGTTTCAGGGGTTTGGTGATTGCCTGTGGCGGAACGGGGAGATCCTCCGGCCCTGGATATCTGTTTCTGTCCTGAAAGGATCTCTGCCGGCGTATCTTATTAACTTCATTGTAAAGGACTCCTTCCGGGATCTGCAGGCTGGAACTGCACTCTTTAATGTATATGGTTCGTGTTATATTTTCAGGTATCACGGCGATCGATCGGACAATGTCGCGGATCAGATTAGCCTTCATAACAGGATCATTTTTTGATTCCTCAAGAAGAAGCTGTGTCTTGAAACGGATGAAGTCGGTCTCATTCTCCTTCAGGTATTTCAGGAATCCCTCATTGCTGATTTTTTTTGAGTATGAATCAGGGTCTTCACCATCGGGAAGGAGAACTATCTTTACGTTCATCCCTTCCTCGAGGACGATATCTATTCCCCTGAGAGAAGCTTTTATACCTGCTGCGTCACCGTCGTACAGTATTGTTATGTTAGGTGTGAATCTTTTTATGAGCCTGACCTGTTCCTGGGTAAGGGAGGTCCCTGATGATGCAACGACATTCTCAATACCTGCTTCATGGAGAGACATTACGTCGGTGTAGCCTTCCACCAGATAGCATTTATCATCGCGGGTTATTGCTTTCCTTGCCTGGAATATACCATAAACTATCCGGCTTTTTTGGTATATCTCCGATTCCGGCGAATTGACATATTTTGCTGCTTTTACATCAGTTTTTAATATCCTTCCGCCGAAGCCAAGGACCTGACCTGAAAGTGAATGAATGGGGAAGATGACCCTGCCGCTGAACCTGTCAAAGACACCTCTTTCATTTTGTATCGAGAGGCCTGTTTTCAGGAGAAAATCAAGCTTGTATCCGTCTTCAAGAGCTTTTTTGGAAAGAGCATCTCTTTTTTCAAGGCTGTAACCGACATCAAATTTCTTAATGGTGTTCTGAAGGAATCCTCTTTCCCTGAAATATGACAGGCCGACAGATATGCCCTCTTCGCTGTGGAACAGGTTTTCAGAGAACTGACGGGCGGCATAGGCATTCAGTACAAGAAGGCTCTCCCGTTCATTCTGTTTTTCAATATCCTCTGAAGTAAGTTCTTTCTCAACAATCTCGATATGGTATTTCCTGGCAAGGTATTTAAGCGCTTCAGGGTAATTGAGGCGTTCATGCTCCATTATGAAATTAACAGCATTGCCTGCTTTACCACATCCGAAGCATTTGAATATCTCTTTGGAAGGCGAGACAGTGAATGATGGAGTTTTCTCATTATGGAAGGGACATAACCCCAGGTAATTAACACCCCGTTTCTTCAGGGGAACGAATTCCTGGATCACTTCAACGATCTCAGCTGAATCAAGTATCTTATCTATTGTCTGGCGGTCAATCATGGATCAAAGATATTCTAAAAAACGGTGAAAAGCTTAAGAAAGTTTAAGGAGCCTGAGGCGTTGAAGGGTAGAAATGTTGAAGGGGGAGGGGAATTAACTGACAGACTTCAAACTTTTCAAGGTTGCAATCTTTTTCTTACATTTACGTTTTATATTATTGCCAATGAAAAAATTAGTATTCCTAACGGGTGCCGGCATAAGTGCCGAAAGCGGTATTCGTACCTTCAGGGATTCCGGAGGTTTGTGGGAGGATCATAATGTTACAGATGTAGCCTCGCCGGAAGGATGGATGCGCAACAGGGAGCTTGTGCTCGAGTTTTATAATGAACGGCGAAGGCAGCTTGAGAAATCCCAGCCTAATGCGGGACATAAGGGTATTGCTGAACTTGAAAAATATTTCGATGTTGAAGTTATAACCCAGAATGTTGATGATCTTCACGAGAGAGCCGGTAGTTCGAAAGTGCTTCATTTGCATGGCGAGCTTACAAAAGTAAGAAGTACTGAAGATCCCTTCCTTGTTTATGATATTGGTTATGATGATATAAAGGAGGGAGATCTGTGTGAGAAAGGCAGCCAGCTCCGTCCGCATATAGTATGGTTCGGTGAAGCAGTCCCGATGATGGATGAGGCAGTAAGGATAACTCAGACAGCAGATATTTTTGTTGTTGTAGGGTCCTCACTCAATGTATATCCTGCAGCCGGACTGATGGAATTTGCACCTTCTAACTCATCACTGTGGCTTATTGATCCGAATGATGTTTATATCCCGGGCTTCAGAAAGGTGGAAGTGATTAAGGAAAAAGCTTCCGAAGGAGTCAGAATACTGACGAAAAGGCTTATAGGAGATCAGGTGAAATAACAGTGTGGCCTGAGAAAGAGCTTACCACATAAAAAAAAGGATGAACCGAAGCAGGAAGATAATACTGGCCATAACAGGAGCAAGCGGTTCAATATATGCACAAAAACTTCTTGACAGACTTATCAAACTTAAGACAAGGCCGGAAGAAATAGCTGTTATACTGTCAGATAATGCCAGGGAGATACAGAAGTATGAAACAGGGAAGAAGATCATTTTCAAAAAACCTGTGAAAGAGTATAATAATAACTCATTTTATGCGCCTTTTGCATCAGGTTCTTCATCTTATGATACTATGATTATTTGTCCTGCTTCGATGGGTGTTATTGGCAGGATAGCAAACGGTACTTCTGAAGACCTGATAATAAGAGCTGCGGATGTAATGCTGAAGGAGAGAAGGAAACTGATCCTTGTACCGCGCGAGACACCTTACAATCTCATTCATATTCAAAATATGGAAAAACTTACCCTGGCAGGTGCAATTATTTGTCCGGCATCACCTTCATTTTACAGTAAACCGGCAACTATTGATGAACTTGTAATGACGGTTGTGGATCGTATCCTTAATCTTGCCGGGTTTGAAGCGGAAACTTACCGATGGATGGAAGATGATTGACAGCCGGATAGTTAAATTCTTCAGAAAACACCATGTCCTGACAATAGCCACCTCGTCAGGTGAAAAACCGTGGTGTGCCAGTTGTTTTTATGTTTACATTGAAAGTGAGAATTTACTTGTTTTCACTACAGATCTTAAGACACGTCATGGTCAGGAATTCATTAAAAACCAGAATGTGTCAGGCACAATTGTTCTTGAGACAAAAGTAATAGGAAAGATACGCGGGATCCAGTTTGAGGGGATAGTGTCAGAAGCTAAAGGAGCTTTTGAGTCTCTTGCCCGTGAGGCATATTTAAGAAGATTTCCGGTAGCCATGCTTATGGAGACACATCTTTGGATCGTCAGACTTACCCATATCAAATACACCGATAACAGACTGGGTTTCGGGAAAAAACTAATTTGGGGTGAACCTGCTGTTCGCGAATCAATATTGGATTAAACACAGGAGGGAATTGTGTTTTGTTTTTGCAGAAACCTCAAATAATCAGCAAATTAGTTCTCTTTATGGGAGTAGGGGTATAACTCCCGGGTATGAGAGATCATTTTCCCATCTGTTGCTTTACTATCTTCGCAATATATTTACCAAGTATATCGAACTCAATATTCACAACAGTTCCCTCCTTTATCTGGTGGAAATTAGTAACCTCCCAGGTGAAAGGTATTATTGCTACCTGGAAAGACCGGGGTTTTGAATTTACGACGGTAAGACTTACGCCGTTAACGGATATGGAACCTTTTTCAACAGTGATATAGTCATCCTTCAGCGGTTCATATTCAAAGGTATAGTACCAGCTGCCTCCGGCCTCTTTTACTTCAGTGCATACAGCAGTCTGATCTATGTGTCCTTGTACCATATGCCCGTCTAGCCGTCCATCTAAGCGTGTACTACGCTCGAGATTAACCTTATCACCGGGCTTAAGCAAACCCAGATTGGTTTTCTCAAGAGTTTCCTTAATTGCAGTTACTGTGTAGGTATCCTCATCCTTTTTTACAACAGTAAGGCAAACACCATTATGCGAAATGCTCTGATCAATCTTCAACTCATTCGTAAAGGAACATCTCATTGTGATATGAAGATTATCCTTTTCTTTTACCAGTTTCACCACCGGTGCAGCTTCCTCAACTATTCCTGAAAACATATAATTCGTATTTTTTTGTTACAATTCAAATTTAATGAAATTCCTGATTTAAGCTACCAGTATGATTTGCGGGATCCCGATTTGCTCCGTTCTCGGATTTCGTATCCGCCAGGCGAAGGATACTCAACCTGCATGACTATTTCTTCTTTCTTCTTCTTTTTTCAACAGGAAATTTTTCTTTTTTCCAGGCTATAAGCCCACCCTCAAGGTTATATACCTTAATGACACCAAGATCAATGCATATCTCACAGGCGCGATGGCTCCTGTAGTCGTCGGTGCAATAAAGGAATAAGGCATAATTGCCGGGCAATGTATCGATAAGGGTTTTAAGGTGTTTCGAGGAAGGCATATTAATAGCATCTTTGATCCTGTTCACACGGAATTCAAAAGGTTGCCTGACGTCAAGAAGAAGGGCACTATCTTCTTTGAGGTACTGCAGATGGAAATAATGGGGATCCAGTGAAATGTATTTAACACTGTCAGTCACCTGTGCATTAAGAAAATCAAAATACAAGAGGCAGGTTATCAGTATCAGAAAGTTTTTGTTCATCGGCTAATCCGGGAATAAAAATAGTGATTTTTGTGTAATGCCGGGCTGGCTGGGGATAATGGTCGTGCAAGTCGTGCAAGTCATGCAAGTCATGCAAGTCGTGCAGGTCTTGCAGGTCTTGTAAGTCTGCCTTTCTTCTTCCCTTTTCAACTCTCTTAAACTTTTATTATCTTTGTCCGTTTTTCAAAATTCTATTAATAATCAACAGATCAATGGGAAAACGTTTTCCAGAATACAAGACGCTTGATCTTTCGGCAGTGAACAAGGAGATCCTGGAAACCTGGGATGAGAACGATACTTTTCAGAAGAGTATTCGTGAGCTTGATGGTAAAGGTGAATTTATTTTTTATGAGGGTCCGCCTTCTGCAAACGGCGTTCCCGGGATACATCATGTTATGGCCCGCACAATAAAGGATATAGTGTGCCGCTATAAGACCCAGTGTGGTTATATGGTAAGGAGGAAAGCCGGATGGGATACGCATGGTCTCCCTGTTGAGCTTGGTGTTGAAAAAACTCTTGGCATAACAAAGGAAGATATCGGGACGGAAAAAATATCGATAATTGATTTCAATAAAGCCTGCAGGACTGATGTGATGCGCTATACGGATCAATGGGTTGACCTTACCCGTATAATGGGTTATTGGGTTAACATGGATGACCCGTATATTACTTGTGATAACCGTTATATCGAGACCCTCTGGTGGCTCCTTAAGCAACTGTACTCAAAAGGTTATCTCTATAAAGATTATACAATTCAGCCCTATTCTCCGGCGGCAGGCAGCGGACTTAGTTCCCATGAGCTGAACCTCCCGGGCTGTTACCGTGATGTAAAGGATACCACGTGTACAGCGCTTTTTAAGGTTGTCAGAAATAACAGGTCGGAATTTCTTTACGGGCACCTTGATACAGAAGCAGTGCATATCATGGCATGGACAACCACACCATGGACCCTTCCTTCAAACACTGCTCTGGCAGTGGGGGCGGAGATCCATTATGTTAAAGTACGCAGTTTCAACCCTTACACTGGCGATCCGCTGACAGTCGTGCTGGCAAAAGAATTACTTCATTCATTCTTCCCTGCCGGAAATGAGGATCTTGATTTTTCGGAATACAAACCAGGTGATAAAAAAATACCTTACAGGATAATAGAAGAATTTCCGGGAAGCAAGCTTGAAGGCCTTGATTATGAGCAGCTCATCGACTGGGTTAAGCCTGACCACGGAGCTTTTAAAGTACTTACCGGAGATTTCGTGACAACGGAAGATGGAACCGGGATAGTTCATATTGCTCCTACATTCGGTGCCGATGACTACAGGATAGGAAAGGAGAAAGGTGTTCCGCCCCTGCTTGTCAGCAGGAGAGATGGCACACTGGGTCCGCTTGTCGATAAGAAAGGTTGTATGGTACCGGTGGCCGATATGGATGATGAATTTGTTAAAGAGAGGGTTAATGAAGTTACATATAAGGATTTTATGGGTCGGCCGGTGAAGAATGAGTATGATCCTGATCTTCCTGAAGATTCTGAAACTCTTGATGTGGATATTGCCGTAATGCTTAAGCAGCAGGGGAAGGTTTTCAGAATAGAAAAACAGGCACACAGCTATCCGCATTGCTGGCGCACCGACAAACCTGTTCTGTACTATCCGCTTGATGCCTGGTTTATCCGTACGACGGCTTTTCGCGAGAGGATGATAGAACTGAATAACACTATAAACTGGAATCCGAAATCAACAGGAACGGGCAGGTTCGGGAAATGGCTTGAGAATCTTGTCGACTGGAATCTTTCACGTTCCCGTTATTGGGGGACCCCTCTGCCTATTTGGATTACTGAAGATGGAAGCGAAGAGATATGTATCGGATCTGCAGAGGAACTGAAGAATGAGATTGAGAGATCCGTAAAGGCCGGATTCATGAAAAGAAATCCGCTTGAAAATTATGTTCCCGGAGAGAACACGAAAGAAAACTATGAAACATTTAATCTTCACAGACCCTTCGTTGATGAGATAATACTCGTAAGTTCTTCGGGAAAGAAAATGTTTCGTGAGCCTGATCTTATTGACGTCTGGTTCGATTCAGGTGCCATGCCTTATGCACAACTGCATTATCCGTTTGAGAACAAAGAAGGTTTCAACAATAAGTTCCCGGCAGATTTCATCGCCGAAGGTGTCGATCAGACAAGAGGCTGGTTCTTTACACTTCATGCTATTGCAACCATGATATCCGATTAGGTTGCCTTCAGGAACATTATATCAAATGGACTTGTCCTTGACAAGAACGGCAATAAAATGTCGAAGCGTCTTGGTAATGCCGTTGATCCTTTTAAGATTATTAAAGAATATGGATCCGATCCGCTTAGATGGTATCTGATAACAAATTCACAGCCCTGGGATAACCTGAAATTTGATGTTGCAGGGATTGATGAGGTAAAACGCAAATTCTTCGGTACTTTGTTCAATACTTATTCATTCTTTGCACTTTACGCTAATATAGATGATTTCAGGTTCGCTGAAAAGGATATTCCTGTAAGTACCCGTCCGGAGATTGACCGCTGGATCATCTCCCTGCTTAATTCATTGGTGAAGGAAGTAAGTGATTGTTATGAAAACTACGATCTTACAAGAGCAGGAAGGGCTATCCAGGATTTTGTTATCGAGAATCTCAGTAACTGGTATGTAAGGCTTAACAGGAAAAGGTACTGGGGCGGAGAATATGATGCAGATAAGATAGCAGCCTATCAAACTCTCTATACTTGTCTTGAGACTGTGAGCAGACTGGCTGCACCGATAGCTCCCTTCTACATGGATCAGCTTTTCAGGGATCTGAATATGACTACGGGGCAGCATTTGGACGAATCAGTTCATCTTGCAAGCTTCCCTGAATATGATGATGATCTTATTGATAAGGATCTTGAGGAAAGAATGGACATAGCCCAGAAAATTTCCTCAATGATACTTGGATTAAGAAGGAAGGTGAGCATAAAGGTGCGTCAGCCGCTGGCAAAGATCATGATACCGCTTCCTGATAAATCATTCATGAAAAAGTTTGAGGCTGTAAAAGATCTTGTCCTCGCTGAAGTTAATGTAAAAGAGGTTGAGTATATAGATGATACATCTTCAATACTTGTTAAGAAGATAAAACCTAATTTCAAAGTGCTGGGCCCAAGATACGGTAAGCTGATGAAAGAAATAAGTAAGTCTATTTCAGAGTTTTCGCAGGAAGACATAGTTTCATTTGAATCAAATAATTCATATACTCTGACAATCAGCGGTCAGGAGATCATTCTGAGCCCTGATGATGTTGAGATCATCTCAGAAGATATCCCGGGATGGCAGGTAGCAAACGATGGCAGACTGACTGTTGCTCTTGATGTATCGGTCACTAATGAACTACGCTATGAGGGTATTGCCAGGGAATTTGTTAACAGGATACAGAATATCCGTAAGGAGAGCGGTTATGATGTTACAGACAAGATAAAGGTTCATATCGAGGATCATGAATTTGTAAGGGAGGCTGTTAAACGTCATTCCTCTTACATAGGATCCCAGACGCTGGCAACCGAGGTAGCCTTGCAGTCTTCCCTTTCAGGAAATGATATCAGGGAAATAGATATTGATGATGTTATAGTGAGAATTTCAATATCACAGTTCAAAGCATAATGAAATTTATTGTCAGGACAGAAACTATATTTGATTATATTCGGAAAATTAAAGAAATCAGGCTTTTACAGGAAAATCGGCCGATTTTATTATTAATTAAAAAATGATAACTTTACAATATAATTAAATACGTTGTGCTATGGCTGAAAAGACAAGATATTCGGATGAGGAGCTTGAGGAGTTCAGGGAGATAATTTTGGCGAAGTTGGACAAAGCCAGGAAAGATTATGAAATACTCAAATCAAGCATAACTCACGAAGAGAGTAATGACACAATGGATACGTCCCCTACTTTCAAGGTACTTGAGGAAGGAGCAACCACTTTATCAAAAGAAGAGGTAGGCAGACTGGCCCAACGTCAGCTGAAGTTCATTCAGCATCTTCAGGCTGCACTGGTAAGAATAGAAAATAAGACCTATGGCATTTGCCGCGAAACAGGTAAGCTGATCGCAAAGGAACGATTAAGGGTTGTCCCTCATGCAACTCTTAGCATTGATGCAAAGATGAAACAGAGGTAGTGGCCACAAGGTTGGGTAGGGTGTATTACGGCGAAATTCCGTGTCCTTCGGGATTAATAAAGAATACTGCTAAAATACAGTAATCGTATATTCTATTGGATTTTATTCTTAAAGTACTCAATCGTTTTTTGTAGTCCGGATTCGAGATCAACGACAGGTTTCCAGTCCAATTCTTTTATTGCAAGTGAGATATCAGGTTTTCTCTGTTTCGGATCATCCTCAGGCAGAGGCAGATATTTGATCCTTGATCCGGATCCTGTCATTTTAATTATCTTATCTGCAAGATCCCTGACTGTAATCTCAACAGGATTTCCAAGATTGACCGGTCCGGTGAAACTGTCGGGCATATTCATAAGCTTTATCATGCCTTCAATAAGATCATCAACATACTGAAAACTCCTTGTATGACTACCGTCCCCGAAAATTGTTATGTCTTCTCCCTTAAGAGCCTGTATAATGAAGTTTGAGATTACCCTTCCATCGTTTGAGCTCATTCTCGGTCCGTAGGTATTGAATATCCTTGCTATTTTGATCCTTACATTATTCTGAACATAATAATTCATAAAGAGCGTCTCAGCGCATCTTTTCCCTTCATCATAGCAGGCCCTTGGGCCAAGAACATTTACATTACCCCAATACGATTCAGGCTGGGGATGTACTTTTGGGTCGCCATAGACCTCGCTTGTTGAGGCCTGAAGTATTTTTGACCTTGTCCGCTTTGCCAGTCCCAGGGTATTTATTGCCCCCATTACAGATGTTTTTATTGTCTTGATCCCATTGTATTTGTAATGAACAGGTGAAGCGGGGCAGGCGAGGTTATAGATTTCGTCGACCTCAAGATAGATTGGTAATATAATGTCATGCCTTATCACTTCAAAATTGTAATTATCAAGCAGATGGATTATGTTTTGTTTTGAGCCCGTGAAATAATTATCAAGGCAGATCACTTCATTACCATCATTGAGAAGTCTTTCGCAGAGGTGAGAACCGATGAAGCCGGCACCACCTGTGATGAGAATACGTTTCATATTCAGGGTGTTTGGTTGATACAAATGTAAAAAAATACTGGACAGACACAATAAGGAAATTCCGGAAGAAATGAGGCACCTATCGGCGCTGATACTTTCTTTGGGAATTCACTTCTGTAATAGGCTGAAGATCCCTTATTCCAAACTTTCTTTATGTCAGCATAAAAAAGTAATATCTTAGTTCTATATTTGTTACTCCAAGGTAAATCCCGGATGGCAAGACTAGCTTCAATAGTGATCTTATCAGTTGCGACAGTATTATTTAATTTAAATCTGCATTCCCAGGAAATCCCCTATTCGGTCAGCAACTATGGCATTTATGACTTCCTCGATGAACTGGCAAATCACCAGATAATATCTGTTAATTCGGCAGTCAGGCCCTATTCCCGGCTTGATATATCAAAACTGCTTGAGGATGCGGACAGGAAAAGGGATCTGCTGAATCAAAGACAGTTGCGGGAACTGGAGTTTTATCTGCTTGATTTTGGGAAAGAGATAAACGGTGCAACGGCGAAGAGGCACAAAGATACAATGGGGGGAGAGCTTGATGGATTGAACAAGGTTCAATGGATGTCGGGTAAAAGAAATAAGAAAAGGCTGGATCTGTTTTATTATAAGGATTCTGTTTTTTCGTTGACTGTTAATCCGATACTGGGAGGAGAACTCTTTACTAATTCTTCCGGAGAGCTTACTTACTGGAGGAATGGAGCGGAAATGCATGGTCATATTCATAAGTTTGGCTTCTATGCCTCACTCCTGGATAATCATGAAAAACCTTTGCTGGGGAGAAGTCAGTACCTTACTCAGAGAGAGGGTGGCCATTACAAAGGCGCAACTGACTGGAGCGATATGAAGGGAGGGATAAGCTGGTCCTGGGTCTGGGGTAACATCGGGCTTGTAAAGGACAAGCAGGTATGGGGCTCCAACTATAACGGAGCCAATATATTCGGCGGTAATAATCCGGGCTTTGTTCAGCTGTATCTTAATGTCAAACCTGCTAAGTGGTTCGAATTCAATTATTTCCATGGATGGTTGAATTCAATGGTCGTTGACAGTTCAAGATCCTACTGGGTAAATAACAGCTACGGCACCGATTACAGGGAGGTATACCATAAAAAGTATATTGCAGCGAATATGTTCACATTCACTCCCTTTAGAAACCTTCATATTTCCTTTGGTAATAGCATAATTTATACTGACAGGCATTTCAATCCGGCCTATATAATCCCTTTGTTTTTCTATAAATCGGTCGATCATTCCCAGACATCAGGAATCGATAATATGAATTCTCAGATGTATATAGACATAGGCTCACGGAACATTAAACATCTGCATCTTTACACCACATTGTTTGTTGATGAGCTTTCTGTAAAAAGATTTTTCCTTAATGATGAATGGAACTTCTTCAGCTGGAAAGCCGGCTTCCGACTTGACGGATTTCCTGTTGATAACCTTGCTTTCGGGACTGAACTGACATATTCCTATCCGCTTTCCTTTCAGCATTATGTTCCCACTCTGACCTTTGAAACAATGAATTACAACCTTGGTCATTATCTCAGGGATAACTCACGCGAATGGTATTTGGCTCTTGATTACCGGCCTCTGAGGACAATGGATATCCGTTTCTTCTTCATTAATGTGATAAGAGGTCCCGATTATACAGAGGCTGGAACGAGCAGGATTGGTAATCCTCCTTTAGCTTCAGTCAACTGGCGCAATACCTCATTCGGAATAAGATCATCATACCAGATAATCAATGACCTTTATGTTTGGTTCTCTTTCTGCCATAGTAATATAACAGGGGAAAAAAGGTGGAGTCCGGAATATTTTTTCGGGCAGAGGAATACGTTGAATTTTGGGGTGACCTTGGGAGTTTAGGATTGGGTTTTGAGCGATAA
>Ga0116148_1001019_pt1 | contig 32005 bp, 20 predicted proteins | sample AD_UKC055_MetaG_FD_89786 | JGI IMG/M metagenome (GOLD analysis project Ga0116148, IMG submission 89786) | Active sludge microbial communities of municipal wastewater-treating anaerobic digesters from USA - AD_UKC055_MetaG | ecosystem: Engineered > Bioreactor > Anaerobic > Digestate | place: USA...
CATGAATCGACGAATGCGATTGCGGCTTGTGGCGGCGGTCCTGGTGGCGGTCGCGGCGGGACTGTGGGCGGGATCGGCGATCGCGGCCGACCAGCCTGACGGGAGGCCCAACATCGTGCTGATCATCGCCGACGACCTCGGCTGTCGCGACAGCGGGCCGTACGGCAGCACGGCGGTGCGGACGCCCACGCTCGACCGCCTGGCCCGCGAGGGCCTGCGCTTCGACCGGGCGTTCAACACGTGCAGTTCGTGCAGCCCCAGCCGCTCGAGCATCATCACCGGGCGCTATCCCCACAGCACCGGCGCCGAGCGGCTGCACATGCCCCTGCCGGGCGACCAGGTCACGTTCGTGGAGAAGCTCAAGGCCGCGGGCTACTGGACGGCCCAGGCGGGCAAGTGGCATCTGGGCCCGGCCGTAAAGAACCGCTTCGACGTGGTCAACGAGGGCGGCGTGAAGGGCGGCGACGGCAGCGGCTGCGAGCGCTGGATCGCGACGATCCGCCAGCGGCCGGCGGACAAGCCGTTCTTCCTGTGGCTGGCGTCGTTCGACCCGCACCGCCCCTATCGCGAGGGGACGATCCCGCAGCCCCACAAGCCCGCCAACGCCTGGGTCCCCCCCTATCTGCCGGCTGTCGCGCCGACGCGGAAGGACCTGGCGATGTACTACGACGAGGCCGCCCGCCTGGACTCCTACGTGGCCAAGGTGCTCGACGAGCTTCAGCGCCAGGGCGTGCTGGAGCGGACGGCGGTCTTCTTCATCACCGACAATGGCCGGCCCTTCCCCCGCTGCAAGACGACAGTGTACGACAGCGGCGTGCAGACCCCGCTGCTGGTCCGCTGGCCGGGGAAGGTGAAGGCCGGCACGACCTGCGGCGCCCTGGTCAGCACGGTGGACCTCGCGCCGACGTTCCTGGACCTGGCCGGCGTCGAGGGCGGACGCGAGACGTTCCAGGGCCAGTCGTTCGCCCGCCTGTTGAGCGACCCGTCGGCGGCAGGGAGGAAGTACGTCTTCGCCGAGCACAACTGGCACGACTACATGGCCTGCGAGCGGGGCGTCCGCGACGAGCGGTACAAGTACATCCGCAACTACTGGCCCGACCTGCCGGGCACGCCGCCGGCCGACGCGGTCAGCAGCATGACCTTCCAGGAGATGCGCCGCCTCCGCGACGCGGGCCAGCTCACGGGCGACCAGATGAGCGTCTTCGTCGCACCCCGCCCGGCCGAGGAACTCTACGACACCCAGGCGGACCCGCACGAACTGAAGAACCTGGCCGGCGAGCCCGCCCTGGCGGACAAGTTGAAGGAACTGGGGGCGGCGTTGGAGGAGTGGCGCAAGGAGACGAAGGACTTCGTCCCCTCGCCGCGCCCGGCTGACCAGTTCGACCGCGAGACGGGCAAGCGGCTGGCGAAGCCGAAGTAGCGCCCACCCCGCCGGAAGGCTCAGCCTTTCGCTAGGTCTTGCCTCGCCGAACCAGATAGCCCGGCGTGCCGGCCAGGCCGCCCCAACTCGCGGGGTTGTGGTTGGCCTCGAAGACCTCGCGCAGCTTGGCGTCGTGGCGGGCCAGGGCGGTCCAGACCACGCCCGGCGACCAGCGACCCTGCGGCTTGCCGCCGTCGATGCGCTGAAACTTCGCGCCGCGGACCTGCTTGTTCCACATGAAGTCGCGGTTGGTGGCGATCAGGCGGTCGATGTCCTCCTTGGTGAAGACCACGCCGCGTTCGAAGGCCCCCACCATCCCCTCCACGTCGATGGCGTAGTACCCGCCGTTGGGATGCACGCCCACCCAGTGGGCCGTCGAGTGGTCCTTCTTGTAGTCCCACGCCCCGGCGGGGTCCCAGTAGTTCCACACCACGAACTTGCCGTCGCGCAGCCGCATCCGCGACTTCATCAGCTCGAACCACTTGGCGGCCCGCTCGCGGTAGACGGCCTTGCCCGTCGCATCGGCCATCTCCAGCAGCCACAGGGCGATCACGTTCTGCTTGTTGGCGGGATGGCTGAAGCCCGTCTTCGCCCGGCCCTCGTAGTCGCCCACCCACTTTTTGGCGGACGGGTCCAGCCCGAACGCGGGCACGACCCACAGCCCGCCGTCCTTGACCTGGCGCCAGCACGAGCGGGCGTCCCACTTGCGGAAGGTCGCCTCGCTCAGTTCCAGGTACGTGCGGGCACGCTCGGCGAGGTCCTTCAGTTCGGGAGTCTTCAGGATCGTCGCGGCCGCCACCACCAGTGGGCGCAGGCCCATCGCCTCGCCAAGCTGGTTGTCCGTGTAGAACTCCTTAGCGTACATCCCGCCGCTCTCGGACTTGGGCCAGCCGACGAAGCCGTCCGGCTCCTTCACGCCGCGCCGCACCCACGCGTCGGCCCAGTCGAACAGCCGGTCCAGCCACTTGCGGTCCTTCGTAGCCAGGTAGCCGTAGCAGAAGCCGCTCAGGTACGGGCTGATCAGCCAGCCGATCTCCTCGCCCATCTCGCGATCGCAATAGCGATTGCGGGACGACGAGATGATGTACGGCTCCCACTTGGCCAGCCAGTCGCGGGTGGGGTCGGACGAAGCAGACGGCTCTGCGGCCGCCAGAAAGCCGCCCGGCGCCCGCACCAGCCAAGCCAGGAACGGCGCTCCCACCACGCTCCTGAGCACGTCGCGACGAGACGTCATGACAGGTCTCCAAACTGCCCACCGCCGAGCTTGTCTCGGTGGTGAACTGCATTCGATAGCCAACACTAGCTGCCGATCATGCTCCCACCCGCTCAAGGCGGGCGGTGAGCGTCCTCATCGGCAACCGATTCACGCCGCACTCTCGAGCCACCCGCCAAGCTAGTCAACCAGTCAACCCAGTTCCGGCGTCTTCATCAGCTCGCGCAGTGCGACGGTGGCGTAGCAGCCGGCGGCGGCGGAGAAGGCGAGCTGGAGATACGGGCCGCGAGCGTCCTCGCCGGCGGTCAGCTCGACGTTCTCCAGGCGGAAGCGCAGGGGGCGGCGCGAGCCCTTGATCTTGAGGCTGCCCACGTGGCGGAAGTCGTCGGGGGCGATGCCCGCCTCGTCGAGGACGGCATGCTCGATGGTCCCGGCTTCGCCCTCGGCCAGGCTGCTGCGGTAGCCGAGGATCGGCCCGGTCGGGCTGATCTCGAAGCGTTCAGATCGCGACTGCTCGGCGACGGGGTCTTCGACGCGGAAGCACGCGCCGCTGGCGTGGATCTGGGCGAGGTCGCCGCCCAGCAGGCGGTCGAGCGTCTGGACGCGGCGCTGCTGCACGGCGTTGAACAACTCGCTCTGGAAGGCCGACACGAACAGGCGCTTCATCCGCTTGTCGACGGCCATCACCGCCTGCACCGGGCGGTGCTTTCGCTTGTAGGCGGCCAGGGCCTTGCGCTGGTCTGCGAAGTGTCGTGGCCAGCAGTCCATCGCCCGCTGATAGAAGCCGGCGTCGAAGGCGTCGCGGGCGGAGCGGCAGTCCGGCGGGTCGTCCGGATGCGAGCGGCCCAGGAAGATGCGCACGAACTCTTCCAGGTCGTTGCGGACGAGGCAGCGCCCGAGGTCGCCCGTGTCGCTGCGGGCGCCGAACCGCTGGAGCCCGAAGTAATTCGGGCAGCCGCGCCGCTCCAGCACGGTGAGGATGCGCCTGGCGGGCTCCAGTTGCAGTTCGCCCACGCCGCGGATGCGGACCTGGAAGCGGTTGCCCGCCAGCAGCCCGGCCCGCAGCTTGTTGCCGTGCAACGCCTCGACGCTGAGTTGGACCTGGCTGTCGCGGAAGGCCCGCAGGCGGTGCAGGTCGGCGTGCTCCAGGCTCATCATCTGCGTGGTGACGGCCTGGGCGTCTTTCATGCCGGCCACGCCGATCGCGTCCGGGCGGACGCCCATGTGGCGCGCGATGCGGGCGACGGCTGCCGGCGTGGGCAGGCCCGCCTTGCGGACCTTGAAGTACACGTGCGTGCCCGACCCGCTGAGCGGATAGAGGGGCAGCTCCTCGACGAGGAAGTCGTCTACCTTGTCCTTGATCCGCCCGCCGATGCCCGGCAGGTCCGCCGTCAGGTATGCCAGTGGTGTCATGGATGCGTTTTCGCCTTCGCTCGTCCTGCTCGATCCGTCCGCCCCGCCGCCTCACGCCTCGCCCAGGCCCTCGAGCTGGCCGCGAATGTAGTCGGCCGTGTGAGACTCGCCCTTGGCCTTCGCCAGCTCGAGCCCAGCCGAGAAGATCTCGCGTGCCCCGGCGAACTCGCCGGCCGAGCGGAGCGTCTTGCCCGCTTCCACGTACGCGGGCAGATACTGCACGTCCAACTCGATGCAGCGACGGAACGAATCCGTCGCGGCGGCTGACTCGCCCGCCGAGGCCAGTTCCATTCCCAGGCTGTAGTGCAGAAACACGTCCTGAGGGCTCCTGGCCAACAACGCCTTGATCGCTTCGATTCGGCTCATGGTTGTGGTCCGTCGGCGGGTCAGCACGCAAGGCCGCGCCGCCGTTGCAGATCATAGTCGTTGCGCCGCCGCCACGCCACTGCGGACCTGCCTGCGGCAGGCAGATTGCGGATCGAACGGGCGGACGCAGAGGAGCGGAGCGGCAGATTCGCAGACCGGACGGCAGGCGTCTTCCGCGGGACGCGTGGTCGATCGAAGCGCACCGGAAGAAAGCCCACGGAAAGCCTTCGGTGGGCTTTGTCGGCGGACACCGCTGTTGCTCCAACGCGTTTTAGTTTACCCTAACATTATCCTTATTTCAAGGCGCGATTCCCGGCGGGTTCGCCCCGAGTTTGACCCGGCTGGACGTAACGACACAAGGCGTTGTTAAAGCTACAGTTGCGTCATGACAAAAAGCGGTTTTTCTCGCGATATTTTGCTGGCGTCTGGCTGGGGTTTCAGTCATAATGGAGATTCTGAATCAGTGACGTTGTTCTCCCCATTGTTCCGGGGGAAGAATGGGATCTGTCGAACCTGGGAAGGAGCATGTATGGCCACGGATATGGCCGGCAAGAACGCAGCCACAACCGAATACGACGAGAGCAAGATCAGGGTCCTGGAGGGCCTGGACGCGGTCCGCAAGCGTCCGGGCATGTACATCGGCGACACGACGCCTCGCGGGCTGCATCACCTGGTGTGGGAGATCGTGGACAACGCGATCGACGAGGCGATGGCGGGGCGTTGCTCGACTATCACGGTCATGGTCCACCCCGACGAGTCCGTGACGATCACGGACGACGGCAACGGCATCCCGGTGGGCATTCACCCGACCGAGAAGATCTCGACGCTGGAGGTGGTGTTCTGCAAGCTGCACGCGGGCGGCAAGTTCGACCACGACGTGTACAAGGTTTCCGGCGGGTTGCACGGCGTGGGCGCATCGGTGGTCAACGCCCTGAGCGAGTGGCTGGAGGTGGAGGTCTGCCGCGCGGGCGAAGTCTACCGCATGGAATTCGAGCGGGGCAAGAAGAAGGGCGAACTCAAGAAGATCGGCACGCGCAAGCGGAGCGGCACGAAGGTGACGTTCAAGGCCGACCCGAAGATCTTCCCCGACATCGCCATGCGCTACGAGGTGCTGGCCACCCGCCTGCGGGAACTGGCCTACCTGAATGAAGGCGTGCAGATCAAGCTGACCGACGAGCGGACCAGCAAGGAAGAGAATTACCAGTACAAGCAGGGCCTGGTGGCGTTCGTCAAGAACCTCAACGACGGCAAGCAGACGCTCTGCCCGCCGGTCGTGGTCCACAAGGAAGACCCGGACAACCACCTCGTCGTCGACCTGGTGCTTCAGTACAACGACGGCTACAACGAGACGATCCTCTCCTTCGCCAACAACATCAACACGGTCGAGGGCGGCGCGCACCTGTCGGGGTTCAAGTCGGCCCTGACGCGGACGATCAACTTCTACGCCAAGAACCAGAAGCTGCTCAAGAACGACGCCTCCCCCAGCGGCGACGACCTCCGCGAGGGCCTGACGGCCGTCGTGTCGGTCAAGGTGCCCGACCCGCAGTTCGAGGGGCAGACCAAGACCAAGCTGGGCAACAGCGAGGTCGAGAGCTTCGTCACGCAGGTGGTCAACGAGCAGCTCGGGGCCTGGCTGGAGGAGCACCCCACCGACGCCAAGCGGGTGGTGAACAAGGCCCTTCAGGCCATGCAGGCCCGCGAGGCCGCCCGCAAGGCCCGCGACCTGACGCGGCGCAAGGGCGCCCTGAGCAGCGGCAGCCTGCCGGGCAAGCTCGCCGACTGCCGATCCAAGGACGTGCACTCCACCGAGCTGTTCCTGGTGGAGGGCGACTCCGCCGGTGGTCCGGCCAAGCAGGGCCGGGACTCCGCCACCCAGGCCATCCTGCCGCTGAGGGGCAAGATCCTCAACGTCGAGAAGGCCCGGCTGGACAAGATCCTCAACTTCAACGAGATCCAGACCATCATCTCCGCCCTGGGCTGCGGGATCGGCAACGACGACTTCGACCTCACCAAGCTGCGATACGGCAAGGTCATCATCATGACCGACGCCGACGTCGACGGCAGCCACATCCGCACCCTGCTGCTGACGTTCTTCTACCGACACATGAAGCCGCTGATCGCCAACGGGCACGTCTTCGTCGCCCAGCCTCCGCTCTACCTGGTCAGCCGAAAGAAACGCAAGGAATACGTCCTCGACGAGCGCCAGATGCGCAAGACCCTCACCGATCTGGGCCTGGACGGCACGAGCCTGGAGGTCCGCAACGTCAAGAAGAAGGGCGAGGTTCTGCGCCGCTACAGCGGGGCCAAGCTGGCCGAGCTGGTCGAACTGCTCGAACAACTGGCCGAGCGCGTCCACATCGTCGAGCGCCGCGGGTTGTCGTTCAAGGAGCTGATGGCCAACCGCAAGGACGGCAAGCTGCCCACGCACTGGGTCGTGCTGGACAACACGAACGTCTTCCTCCATTCCGGACGCGAGTACGACAACTTCATCTCGCAGTACGAGGAGGTCGAGGACGACGAGCCGGCCGAGGAGGAAGCCTCGACCAACGGCAACGGCAAGGCCCGCAACGGCAAGAACGGCAACGGGAAGAACGGCAACGGAAAGAACGGCAACGGCAAGGTGGAGATCGCGGTTCAGCGGATCCAGAAACGAGCCGAACTGCACGAGGTCAAGGAGATCGACTCCCTGATCAGCAAGCTCCGCACCCGCGAGATTCCCATCGAAGACTACTTCCTCCGTCGCGAGGAGAGCGTGACCGGCGAGCTGAGCCCGGCCAAGTACGTGCTGGCCGGCGAGGACGACCACCTGGATCTGGACAACGTGGCCGACATCGCCCCCGGCGTCCGCAAGATCGGCTCCAAGGGCATCGAGACCAAGCGGTTCAAGGGCCTGGGCGAGATGAACGCCGACCAGCTCTGGGAGACCACCATGGATCCCGAGCGCCGCGTCCTGCTGCGGGTGAAGGCCGATGAGGCCGAAGAGGCCGAGCGGATGTTCAGCCTGCTCATGGGCGACAACGTCGAGCTCCGCCGCGGGTTCATCGAGGAGCACGCCCTGGAGGTCAAGAACCTCGACGTGTAGAGTCGCGCGTGACCAGATGCCCACTCAAGCCCACCCCGAGGGGTGGGCTTTCTTTTGGACCTTTCGCCCCCCCGCTGTAACCGCCCGACCTCGCGACGTCACTGTCTTCGCGCCGCGGAGGTTTTGCGTTGCCTATTCCCCCCGGGCGGATGCTTCTGGTACACTGCGTTCCGTCGGCAAGGCATGTGACGGACTTTGACACGGCCTGGGGCCGGCCGTATCACGAAAAGAGGGTTTTATGGCTGAGCAGTTCATATTGAGAACCGTTTGGGTCGTGATGCTGGCATTCGTTCTGTCGTGCACGCCGATGGTGGCGCAGGACGTTTCCGAACCGCCTGCAACGCCTGCCACGGCGCCCGCCACCGCGCCGGCCCTGGCGCCGGGCGAGATCGACCTCGAAGGCGTCGATCCGGTCCTGTTGGCCCCGTTCAAGGGCCTGGCCGAGCCCGTCCTCGACAAGGGCGAGTCCGTCGGCGTGATCGACTGGGGTCGCAAGCTCATCATCGCCCAAGGGCGGTCCGAGCAGGTCGGCAAGACCCCGAGGGCTGAAGGCCTCGCCAAGCGCGGCGCTTCCATCCTCGCCATGCGCAACGCCGCCGCCCTGGCCGCCGGCGTCCGCATGGGGGCCGACGGCCGAATCGCCAACCTCCGCACCGGCAAGATTCAGATCGAGGCCATGCTCACGGGCATCCGCGTCACCGACGTCCAGGCGGAGTTGGTCGACGGGAAGACCTGGTGGCGGGCCAAGATCACCCTGCCCCTGTTCGGGGTCAAGAGCCTCGCCGTCCACATCTACGACGCCCGTTCGCGAACGAGCGTGATCCGGACGATGCGGCGGATCAAGTGGGTGGAGGCCGCCCCGCCGGAGGCAGTGGCCGGCGACGTGGTCGTGATCGACGCCCGCGGCACGGGAATGGCCCCCAGCCTGTTTCCGGTGATCCTGTCGGCGGACCGGCAGGTCCTGCTGGACTCCCAGACGGTCGGCAAGGACATCGCGACGCAGCGTGGGCTTTGCGCCTACGCCACCACCGGCGAGACCTTCGAGAAACTTCAGTCCATGCTGCCCGGCCGCGGCGTGACGGTGCTGCGGGCCCTGGCCGCGAACGAGGGGGCCGCGGGCAACGTCGACGGCCTGCCGCTGGATCGCCTCGTTCTGGCCGAGGCTGCCGGCGAGGCATCAGGCGAGGCCAAGGCCGGCCCGACCAGCGCCCCCGCCCGCCGCAAGCCTCGCCGCCTGATCGTCCGGGCGGAGAAGGCCGACGCCACTACCATCGCCCTGCCCGCCGACCAGACCGACAAGCTCCGCAACGACGCCACGGCGGCCGCACTGGTCAAGGCAGGCAAGGTGCTCATCATCGTCGACGCCGCCGCCGCCGGACAGGAAGGCCGGCTGGACGACCTGGAGGCCGCCCTGCGAGACCTGCTGGCCGTCCGGTGACCCCCGCCATGGTCGCAGCCCTTCGCAAACTGCTGCCCTCAGCCGGCGTGTGCTTGGGATTGCTGCTGTCGGCCCTGTGGGCGGCGGCGGGGATCGCGCTGTGGCACAGTCCCACCCTCCAGCGGGCCCGGCTGTTCTGGCTCGACCAGCTCTTCGCCGCCCGCCACGCCCTGAACGCCTCGCCCCAACCGCACGAGGCGGTCGTCATCGTGGGCATCGACGACCGCTCCCGCAAACAGATGCGCACCCGCCTGGCCGGCGCGGGCGCGTCGAGCGACCGCCCGCTTGACGACCGCATCGTCCTGCGGCACGTGCTGGCCCAACTCCTGACCCGCTTGACGAAGGCCCGCGCCCGCACCGTCGCCGTCGACTATCTCATGGACGTGCCTTCGTCCGCCGATGCGGACCAGGCCGTGGTGGCCGCCCTGGGCGGCGGCGACCGCGGCGGCGGGATCGACGCCGTCCTGGCCAGCCTGCTGACCCTGCGCGAGCGAAAGCGCCCCATCGACGCCCTCCGCCAGTGGGGCGTCGAAGGCAACGTCGCCGTCCTCAGCGACGCCGACGGCAAGTTCAGGCGATGCTTCACCGGCTACGTCGTCCGCGAGACGCCCGCCGGCCTGGCCCCCGCCCGGGGAGGCGAAGACCTTAACGCCGAGGGCAGCGAGGCCATCCCCCTCTTCGCCGTCCAGGCCTGTCGCGTCTTCTGCGGGCAGGCCGACGATGCCGGCAGCCGTCTGGGCACGCCCTGGACGCGTTACCGGCCGGACCAGACGATCGAGATGCGCGGCTGCCCGCCCGTGCCGCCGTCGGTGTTGATCGACTTCGTCGGGCCCGCCCAGACGTTCGAGACGCTCGGCCGCCAGTTCAGCGCCATCGACGTGATCGACGGCAAGGCGCCCTTGGAGATATTCCGCGACAAGCTGGTGATGGTGGGCCCGGCCCTGCGGTTCCAGGACCGCTTCGCCGTCAGCCTGAACCCGACGCCCGACGACGCCGAGTACCGGCGCCACCTCGCGCGGGTCTACGGCCAGGAGATCGAGTCGCTGCTGGCCCAGGGGGCGGAGATCAAGCGCAGCCAGGCCATGGCGGGCATCGAGATTCACGCCAACCTGGCCAGCCAGATCCTCCAGGGCCGCTACCTGCGCGAGCTGTCGCAGGAGCAGCCCGTGCTCTCGCAGGTCCTGATCGCCCTGCCCCTGCTGGGCCTGGGCTGGGTGTTCTGGCGGCTGCCCACCTCCTCCAGCCGCGCGCACGTGGTGCTCACCGTCGTGGGCCAGAGCGCGCTGCTGCTGATCGTCGCGGGCGGGGCCGTCGCCGCCAGCGTCGCCCTGTTCAGCTCCGCCGGGTGGGTCTTCCTGCCGCTGGAACTGCTGATCGCCTGGACCGCCCAGGCCCTGTGCGGGCTCACGTGGACCGGGTTCCAGCTTCGCCGTCGCAACCGGCGCATCGAGCAGATGTTCGGCTCGGCGATCGGCGAGGAACTGCTGGAGTACGTCCGCCGCCATCCGCAACTGCTTACCCGCCATCGCAAGCTGGTGGCCACGGTGCTGTTCGCCGATATCCGCGGCTTCACCCCGCTGACCGAGGCCCTCGGCGCCGACCAGATCATCCACCTCCTCCGCGAGCACTTCGAGGCCATGTGGGAGCCGCTCTCCCGCACCGGGGCGTGGGTGGACAAGTACGTGGGCGACCTGATCATGGCCGCGTGGAACGTCCTCCAGCCCATGGAGGACCACGCGCTGCGCGGGGTGCGGGCGGCGATCGGGATGAAGCGGGCCCTGGCGGGTCTCAACGCCCGCCGGCGCGAACAGGGCCAGGCCGAGATCGCCGTCGGCATCGGCCTGCACACCGGCGAGCTGGTCAGCGGCAACGTCGGCAGCCAGAAACGCCACAACTACACGATCATCGGACAGACGGTGAACCTGGCCAGCCGCATCGAGGGCCAGGCCAAAGGCGCCGAAATCCTCATCAGCCAGGCCACCTACGACCTGGTCAAGGACCGCGTGCCCGCGCGGGAATGGAAGACCGTCACCCTCCGCGGCAGCAGCACGCCCATGACGCTCTACGAGGTGATCGTGGAGTGACGCCCGCCGCCAGCCAAGTCGCAGTCGCATCCCGCGTGAGGGTCCTTCGGGACATCCCGGAGAAGGGGAACACCATGCTTCTTTCCGCCATTCTGGCGGTCCTGGCGACCATGTGCCCGGACGTGGCTGACGGTCAGGCCGACAACGCCGGAAAGCCCGATCGAGAGGCCATGAGGGCCAGGATGCTCAAGAGAATCGACGCCGACGGTGACGGGAAGATCAGCCAAGAGGAGCGGGCCAAGGCTCGCTCTGAGTTCGCCAGGCGGCACGTCGGCTCGGGCAAACAAGGAAACTACCGGCTGGAAGTTGTCACGTTTCCCAAGGAAGTCCAGGATGCCGACTCGAATATGGACAAACAGGCCCTGCTCTACCACCCGATCAACAAGCCGGAAGGCAAGATCCCCCTGGTCGTCTGCCTTCACGGCGCAGGAGGAACCAGGCAGAACGACGTCTCCGCTTTCGACGGGAACAGAGACGTCCAGTGGCTCATGACCCCCGCCAACAGCCGATCCGCCGCCAGGATCCTGGTCCCGCATTCCCGCAGTCATTGGAACCCTGACGCCCTGAACAAGGCGGTCGACCACCTCCTGAGGACCCATGATGATCTCGACAAAGACCGCATCTACTGCGTCGGCTACAGCATGGGCGGCCTGGGTGCCTGGAACTGGGCGAGGCACTCGCCCGAACGCCTTGCCGCGATCGTCCCGGTGGCTTTCATCGCCAGTCAGGACGACCTCAAGAAGATGGTGGATCTGCCGATCTGGGCCATGGTCGGAACGGCCGACCGCCAGCGGGCCGCGAGCATCCCCGCGATGGAGAAAGCGATGAAGGCACTGGGATCAACGGCGGTCAGAACAACCGTTTTCGAGGGAGCCAACCACGCCGCCACGCCCGCCAGGGCATGGGCTCAGGAAGGTCTGCTGGAATGGATGTTCGCCCAATCCCTCAAGAACCGCAGGAAATGACTCGGCCGGCAAAGACACGCCCCCCTCGACCCCGGCCGCTGCCCCCACGGACCTGTAACATTTCTCGGCCCCGCCGCGTATAGCTGGACGAACCGAACTCGTTACCACAAGGAGCCCGCGAATGCACGGCAGACGCTTTACCTCACTCGTTGCAGCCGCACTCGTCCTGTTCCTGATGCCGATGACGGCGAGATGCCAGACGGCCGCCCCGGCGGCCGCTGAGCGACTGGCCCCGGCCGACGAGTGGGTGCCCCCGCAGGCCTTCGCCGTTCTCAGCGTCCCCAAGCCCAAGGCCCTGCTGGACTGGTCCCTGCGCCCGCAGATGATCCAGGCGGTCACGTCCTCGCCGCTGTACAAGGCAGCCTCCGCCAGCCCCAAGTTCCGCGAGTTGCAGACCGGGATCGACATGATCGAGAAGCGGTTCTCCGCCGACTGGCAGACGCTGGTGCGGCGGTTCACCGAGGGCGGGGCGACCCTGGCGGTGGGACCCGACAAGACCAGCCTGCTGATCCTCGACGCCCGCGACGCCCAGGCCGCCAACGACCTGCACGAACTCGTGCTGCAACTGGCCCGGGGAGGGGCCGCCGACAAGGGCCAGGCCGACCCGGTCACCTCCAGCCAGGAAGGCGACGTCACCGTCTGGATCGTGGGCGGCCAGCAGACCCACGCCGTGATCGGGAAGCGGCTTGTGTTCGCCGACCGGCCCGCCGTGATGCAGGCCGTCCTGAGCACGCGGTCCGGCGACGCCCAGGCGAGCATCGCCGGCTCGGCGGAATACAAGGCGGCGCGCCAGGCCGCCGGAGACGCCCAGGCGGTGCTCTGGGTGAATTCCGGGCTGCTCAAGCTCTACCCGCCTGTCGCGCAGGCCCTCTCGGCGGAGTCCAACCCCCTGATCGCCCTGCTGGCCGCCCCCATCACCGACGCGATGAAGCAGTCCACGTGGCTGGCGCTGGCCCTGCGGGTCAAGGACGACACCATCACCCTGGAGGCCCTGTCCGACGGGACGATCTCCCCCGAAGGGGCCGCCCGCTTCGCCCTGCCCGCCAAGGGCGGCCAGGGCCCCATGCCCAATCTCGCCGTGCCCCGGCGGCTGGCGGCCATGAGCCTCTACCGCGACCTCCGCGGGTTCTACGCCGCCAAGGACAAGCTCTTTCCCGAGCGGACCAGCGGGCTGATCTTCTTCGAGAACATGATGGGGATCTTCTTCACCGGTCGCGACCTCACCGAGGAGGTTCTGGCCGAGACCGGACCGGACATCCGCCTGGTGGCGGCCGAGCAGACCTACGATCCTGAGATCGCCGTTCCCGCGGTGAAGATCCCCGCGTTCGCCCTGGTGCTGCGGATGAAGAACCCCAAGCGGTTCTCGCTGGTCATGGAAGAGGCGTGGCAGAAGGCCCTCGGTCTGATCAACTTCACCCGCGGGCAGCAAGCCCTGCCCGGGTTGATCATCGACCGCGTGGAGCACAAAGGCGTCAAGTACACCGTGGCCTCCTTCGCCCCCGCGCCGGCCAAGGAACGCGCCGCCGCCGAGATGCGGTTCAACTTCCGCCCGGCCCTGGCGGCCGCGGGCGAGTTCATCATTCTCAGCTCCACCGCGCAGCTCGCCGAGGACATCATGGACGCCCTGGCGAAAGAGGCCTCCGCGGCGGCCAAGCCCCTGGCCCAGGCGCACAGCCTGCTGGAGGTCGAGGGGGCGCAACTGGCCTCGATCCTGGCGGCCAACCGCGAAACCCTCGTCCGCCAGAACATGGTCAACAAGGGCAACACCAAGGAGCAGGCCGAGGGCGAGGTGGGCGTGCTGCTGGACCTGCTGAAGGTCCTGGGCGGCGCCAGGCTGGAGATCGGGGCGGTCGAGGGCAAGTTCCTCGCGCGACTTCAGGTGCGAGTGAGCCTGCCGCCCGCCCAGACGGGAGAGAAATGATGGCCGCCGAATCCCTGGACGCGTCGCGGGCGTGGGCGCCGTACGAGCCGTCGCCCGCCTGCCCCTGGACCCTGGCGCGGGCCGCCCATCTTCACCGCCGCGCCGGTTTCGGCGCGACCTGGGGGCAACTGCGGCAGGCCCTGAGCGACGGGCCGCAGAAGACCGTCGACCGCCTGCTGGCGGGCCAGGGCGACGTGGCCGCCTTCAACCGCGGCTTCGACCAGAACGAGCAGGCCGCCGTCTCGGGCGGCTCCCCGGAGCCGCTGCGGGCGTGGTGGCTGCGACGGATGATCCAGACGCCGCACCCGCTGCTGGAGAAGATGACACTGTTCTGGCACGACTTCATCTCCGCTTCCGCCGCGGGCGTGGGCAGCGGGTCTCTGGTCCGCGGGCACATCCAGTTCCTGCGGTCGGCGGCGTTGGGCAAGTTCCCCGCCCTGGTGGCGGGCGTCGCGCGCGACCCCATGGTGCTCCTGTCGCTGGAGGCCAAGGCCAACCGCAAGGCCCTGCCCGACCTGAACCTCGCCCGCCAGTTGCTCCGCCGCTGGACGGTCGGCCCGGACGTCTGCACCGACCGCGACATCCGCCAGGCGGCCCGCGCCATGACCGGCTGGTTCGTCCTGCGCGACGAGTTGCGCCGCTTCGACCGCGAACACGACGACGGCGAGAAGACCGTCCTGGGCAAGAGCGGACGCTTCGACGACCAGGACGTCGCCCGCCTGGCGGCCACTCACCCCGCCGCCGCCCGGAACGTGGTCGGGCGGCTGTACCGCTGGTTCGTCGACGAAGGCGACGCGCCGGACGAGGCGGTGCTGGCCCCGCTGGCCCGCTCGTTCGCCGAGGACTTCGACGTCGCCCGCCTGGTCGAGACCGTGCTGCGAAGCGCCCTGTTCTTCAGCGACCGGTCGCTGCACAGGCGGGTCAAGCGTCCCACGGAATTCGCCGTGGGCCTCGTCCGCGCCCTGGAAGGGACCGTCCCGACCACGCCGCTGGCGAACGACCTGGCCGCCACGGGAGAGAACCTCTGCCACCCCCCCACGCGCGACGGCTGGGAGGGCGGGAGGTTCTGGATCAACCGCGCGACCGTCATCGCCCGCAGCAACCTGGCCGCCGCCATGCTCGCCCCGTCGGGCCGGTACGAGGGCAAGATCGATCCGGCCGCCCTCGTCCGCCGCCACGGGCACGCCCAGGCCGAGCCGGCCGGGCGGTTCCTCCTGGACCTGCTGCTCCAGCCGGCCGACGACGCGGGCAAACGCCTCCTGCGAGAGATGCCTGCCCGGGGCGACCTCCCGGACCGCCTGCGGACGTTCGCGCACGTGATCGCGAGCCAGCCGGAGTTCCAGTTGGCCTAGCCATTGGGAGAGCGCACATGAACCGATCCCGCCGCGAGTTTCTCAAGACCGCCATCGGAACGCCCGCCCTGCTGTCGCTGGGAGCGCCGGTTTCGGCGGTGCTGGCCCGTGCGGCGTCCGCCGCCGACGCCCGCAAAGACACCGTGCTTGTCGCGATTCAGCTCTCGGGCGGCAACGACGGGTTGAATACCGTCGTGCCCTACGCCGACGACGCGTACGCCCGGGCGCGGACCACGCTGCGGCTTACGGGCAAGGACGTGCTGAAGATCGACGACCACGTGGGCCTTCACCCGCGGATGAAGGGCTTCGCCCGCCTGCTGAAGGAGGGGCGCCTGGCGATCGTGCAGGGCACGGGATATCCCAAGTCGGACCGCCAGCACGAGAAGGCCATGCGGGACTGGCACACGGCCATGCCCGAGCAGAGCGAGTGCCCCACCGGCTGGCTCGGGCGGGCGAGCGACACCCTCTGCGGGGGCGAGGCGACGCTGGCGGCCGGCGCGTTCGTCGGGCCGATCGCCATGCCGCTGGCCCTGAACGCCCGGAAGGCCTGCGTGCCGTCGGTCCGATCGGCGGCGGAGTTGACCTACCGCGCCGAGGCGCCGCAGGCGGGCCCGCCGGAGGCGGCAACGGGCGAGAACCCGCTGGCCGACCACGTCCGCGCCGCCTCGCAGGCCGCCCGCCTGAGCGATCGGCAGATCAAGGCCGTGCTGGCCGGCGGACGCGGGCACTACCCGAACCTGGGCCTGGCCCAGGAACTGCGGACGGTGGCGGAGCTGGTCCGCGCCGACGTGGGCATTCGCGTCTTCCTCACGGAGTTGGGCGGCGGGGGCATCGGCGGGTTCGACAACCACGCGATCCAGCGCGACAACCACGCCTCGGTTCTGGAGCAGCTTTCGGAATCTGTCGCCGCCTTCGCCGACGACCTGGCCCGCCACAACTGCCTCGACCGCGTGGTGCTGGTGACCTTTTCGGAGTTCGGGCGGACGCTGAGCGAGAACGGCCGACACGGCACGGGCCACGGGGCCGCCGCCCCCATGTTCGTCATGGGCGGGCGCGTGCGGGCAGGGCTGATCGGCAAGCACCCGAGCCTGACGGACCTCGACCAGGACGCCCCCAAACACCACACCGACTTCCGCCAGGTCTACGCCGACCTCCTGGACAACTGGCTGGGCGTCGATTCGAAGGCCGTGCTGGGCGGCGCGTTCAAGCACCCGGGGCTGCTGCGGGCCTGACGGGCCGGCGGATCAGTCCGCTTCTTTTCGGCCGCTGTGACGGCTGGGCGCGAACGACTTGTGCTTGCCCGGGTCGAGTTCCACGCCTGCCTTGGCCAGCTCGGCCCGCAAGGCCTTCACGTCGACCTCCCGGAGATCGCGGCGCCTGGCCTCGACGGCGATGGCGGCGGCCGTGCCGGCAGCCTGACCCATGCCGCAGCACGTGGGCGTCATGCGATAGCTGCTGTGGGCGACCTGGTCGCCGCTGATGCACTTGCCCGCGGTCAGCACGTTGGCCAGGCCCTTGACCAGCAGGCAACGGTAGGGGATGGCGTACGGGTCGACCTGCTGACGCCACCCGCCCGAGCCGGGCCTGGTGAGGCTGTGGAAGTCGATCTGTGAGGTCGCCACCGCCACGCCGTCGCTGAACGTTCGAGCCGCTCCCTTGAGGATGTCGTCCTCGCTCAGCACGTAGTCGCCCACGATCCGCCGCCCCTCGCGGATGCCGATCCGGGCCCCCGACGAGCACAGGGCGTGGTTGGGGTACTTGGTCCGCTGGGCGTAGTGGACGATCCGCGCGAGTTGGCGGCGGGCCTCCAACTCCGCATCCGACAGGCTCAGCGGATCGGTTGGATCGTGCAGCATCACCTTGGTCGCGTTGAAGTACACCCGCCCGTCGCCCAGCACGTAGCCCATGCCCAGCCCGGGCAGGTCGCGGTTGCTCTTGATCTCCTCCAGTCCCGCCGGCAGGTGCGGCTGGACCGGCTTGCCCGTGTCGTACAGCACGAACGTGAGCGTCATGTGGAGCGTCCGCCCGTGCGCAGGGTCGCCCTTCATGAACTCCGCGCCGGCGGCGGCCGCCACGTCGCCCTCGCCCGTGGCGTCGATGAAGAACTTCGCTTCCGCCTCGATCGGCTGGCTGCACGAGACGATCCGCAGGGCCTTGACCCGGCCCGGGTCGGCTGACACGCCCACCGCACTGGCGTGCAGCAGAACGGTCACTCCCGCCTCCTGGGCCAGCAACTGCCAGGCAATCTTGAGGTACTCGGCGTTGAAGAACCGGCCCTTCAGCACCGCGCCGTGCTTGTTAAGGTCGTTGCGGACACGGTCGAAGACGTCGCCCATTCCTTCGAGGTTGGCGAACCACTCGCACACCCCGCCGGAGGTGGACGTGCCTCCCAGACAGTTGGCCTCTTCCACGAGCAGGACCTTGTGCCCGCGTCGAGCGGCCGCCACGGCCGCCGCCGTACCCGCCGTGCCCCCGCCGGCGACGACCACGTCATATTCCAGCCGGCGCACCGGCGCCGCAGCCGCCCCGGGCGCCGGCGAGGGCGACCCGCCCCACGCCGCCAACGCCCCCGCCGCCGCCAACAGGTCTCGTCGAGCGATGTCCGTCATGAGTGCCTCCCGGTCCGCCACATAGTGGTCCGCGATCTGCCCACAAAGGGCAGGTTCGGGTCTACAGCGCTTTCACGGGGATCTTCTTGCCCTTCTGCGACGACTCGATGGCCGCGAAGACCATGGCCAGCGAACGGATGTTGTCGTGGCTGTGGGTCTGGGGCAGCGTGCCCTTGCGCAGGCAGGCGAGCATCTCGCGGATGGCCCCGCGCATGCCCGGGTGCCGCAACGGGCTCTTGTTCAGGATCAGTTCCTTCTTGGGGCGATGGAAGCCCTCGTCGCCCGCCAGCACCTCGCCCACGGGGCTTCGGTCGTGGTCGTAGAGCAGCGTGCCCTTCTCGCCCACGATCCGCCAGTCGCCGTTCCAGCTCGTGTGGCAGCCTTCGGCGCACCAGCTCCCGCGATAGTTGAAGACCACGCCGTTGGTCATCTCGAAGATGCAACTCGCCGCGGCGGCGCCCTTGTACCACGATCCGCGGGGGTTGAACTCGCGACAGTAGACGCTGGCCGCGTCGCACCCGCTGAAGAAGCGGGCCAGATCGAAATGGTGGACGGCCATGTCCAGGATCAGCGGGCTGGGCATCTTGTCCCGGAAGCCGCCGAAGTGGGCGCCGATGTAGAAATCGCAGTTGAGCGTGGTGACCGCGCCGAGCCGCCCGGAAGCAATGGTGCGGCGGATGGCGTCGTGGCGGAGGTCCCACCGCCGGGTCTGGCTGACCATGTAGGTCCGCCTGGCCTTCTCGGCGGCCTGGACCATCTTGCGGGCCTCGGCCAGACTGGTGGCCATCGGCTTCTCGCCCAGGACGTGGCAGCCGGCCTTGAGGGAAGCGACGGTGACCTCCGCGTGCGCCTCGGGGCTGGTCAGGTCCACCACGAAGTCCGGGCGGTGGCGGCGCAGCGTCGCCTCCAGTTCCGCCGACGCCTCGGCCCGCGGGACGAACTCGGCCACCCGCCGGCGGGCCCGCTCCAGGTCGCGGTCCACGACGGCCAGCACCTGCACGCCTTCCTCGATGAGGGGCTTGAGCCAGGCGTGCGCGATCGCCCCCGCCCCCACCACCACTGCGCGTTCCTTCGCCATAGGTTCTCGTCCTTCCTTGGCGTTTGTTGTATCGCGCGGAGGGGGCGTTGTCACGGGGGAAACGCGGAGGAAGCGCAGGAAGGCGCCCAGTTGGACGCGGCCGAATGGCTAGCCCTTCGACCGGGCCCCGGTGGACTCGAAGGGCTTGCCGTTCGGCGGAATAGCGTCTACTCAGTATCCTGATTAAACTCACTCAATGTATTGAGTAAATGCTAGAGCCATTGTCAGAAAAAGACTTGCGAGCTCAGATCGCCTCAGGCGGACGTGGGTTCGCCGTCGTCGGAGGAGGCGCCGGACTGGTCGGCCTGGATGGAGGCCTTCATGGCGTGCCAGTCATCGAGGGTAATGAGGCACTCGCGTGCCTGGGAGCCCTTGTAGTCGCCCAGGAGCCCCGCCTCGGCCATCTGGTCGATGATGCGGCTGGCGCGGCTGTAGCCGACCTGGAGGCGGCGCTGGAGGAGCGAGACGCTGCCGCGGTTGGTGGCCAGGACGATCTCGACGGCCTGGTCGAACAGTTCGTCCTTCTCCCCGCCGCTGTCGATGCCGGCGCCGCTCTGGAGTCTCATCAGTTCGGCGTTGTAGAGGGGCTCTCCGCCGGCCCGCAGCGACGAGACGATGGAGCGGATTTCGGCGTCCTCGATGTAGGTGCCCTGGGCGCGGATCAGGCTGCTGGTGCCGGGCTTGAGGAAGAGCATGTCGCCCTGCCCCAGCAAGACGTCGGCGCCGTTCTGGTCGAGCACGATGCGGCTTTCCTGGCGGCTGGCCACGCGGAAGCTGATGCGGCAAGGCATGTTGGACTTGATCAGGCCGGTCACGACGTTGACGCTGGGGCGCTGGGTGGCCAGCACCAGGTGGATGCCCACCGCGCGGGCCTTCTGGGCGATGCGGATGATGTGGCTTTCGACCTCCTTGGAGGAGGTCATCATCAGGTCGGCCAGTTCGTCGATGATGATCACGTAGTACGGCATCGAGGTGGGCACGCGGGCCTTCTCCTCGTCGCTGTCCACGTTGAATCGCTGGTAGATCTCGTCGGGGCTGAGGCGGTTGAAGCCGACGATGTTCTTGACGCCGGCCTCCTTGAGCAGTTCGTATCGCTCGTCCATCTTGGTGGCGGCCCACTCGAGGATCTCCTCGGCCTTTCGCATGTCGTTGACGACGGGGCAGAGCAGATGCGGGATGTTCTCGAAGGCGGCCATCTCGACCATCTTGGGGTCGCAGAGGATCAGGCGGACCTGCTGCGGGGTGCGCGTGAGCACCAGGGAGATAATGATGGAGTTGATGCAGACGCTCTTTCCCGAGCCGGTGGTGCCCGCAATGAGCATGTGGGGCATGGAGCCCAGGTCGGCGACGATGGGGCCGCCGCCGGCGTCCTTGCCCAGGTAGAGCGGGAGCTGGAACTTGCGCTCGGTCTCGGGCGTGAGCAGCATCAGCTCCTTGATGCGGACCATCTCCTTATCCATGTTGGGCACTTCGACGCCGATGGTGTCCTTGCCGGGGATGGGCGAGACGATCCGCACGCCGGGCACGGCCAGGGCGCGGGCGATGTCGTTGGCGAGGTTGGCCACCTGCGAGACCTTGACGCCCGGCGCCAGCGACAGCTCGAACATGGTGATGACCGGCCCGGTCATCTGCCCGACGACCTGGGCGGCGACGTTGAAGTCGTTGAGGGTCTGCTGGAGGACGATGCCGTTCTGCTGGGCCTGGGCGGACTGCGATTCCAGGTACCCGCCGGTAGGCTCGGCCAGCAGTTCGCGGGGGGGCAGGGCGAAGGGGCTGTGCTCGTCGCCGGAGGTATTGCCGCCGCCGGCGATGACAGGCACGGGCGGCTTTTCGCCCAGCTTTGGCGCCGGACGGGGCGGAGCCGGAGGCGGAGCGGCCATGGCGGCCTGGGCCAGCGGGGCCAGGGCCTCATTGTTGGCGGCCTGGGCGGCCTTGGCGGCCTCCAGTTGGGCGGTGCGGGCGGCGGCCTCGGCCTCGGCGACCTGCACGGCTGCCGGCTTGGGACGCGGGGCCAGCGCGGGCGGCGCCTGGGCCTCGGCATCCTCTTCGCCGGCCTCTCCAGGCCGGTCGGCGAGTTGGGCGCCGCCCGACAGCGGCGGCGGGACGGCGGCCTTGGCCGAGACGGGCAGCGGCCCGGCCAGGCCCGTGCCCCGACCGGTCGGCGGGATCATGGCCGAATGCGGGATCTCGTACTCGACGATGGGCTCGCCCTCGCCCTGATCCAGCTCGTCGTCGGCGTCGTCCTCAGCCGAGGGCGGCGACGCGGCAGGGGCGTCCTCCAGGTCGGCGACGGCGGTCGAACCGCCCCCGCCCATGGCCACCTGGGCCGCCTGTCCGGCCGGCAGGGCCGACCGCAACGCCTGAACCACGTTGCCCAGTTGCGACCGCTGCTGCCAGACCTTCTTGCCGAAGCGCGGCAGTTGAAGCACCAGATTGTCGGCCGCCAGCATCAGCCCGATCAACAGCGTGATCACGACGATCAGCCAGGCGCCCGGCAGGGCGAAACGAGTGGTCAGCAGGCGACCGGTCGATATGCCGAGCACGCCGGCCGTCCCGCTGTGCAGGTCGTCGCACAGGACGGGATTGAAGAGGTAGACGGCCGAGCTGGTCGCGGTAATGAGCAGGGCGATTCCGATCAGCCGCCAGGGCAGGTCGCTGATCCGCCCGCCCATCATGAGCAGGAAGGCGGCGACGGTGGTGAACATGAGCCCCATGTAGACGCCCGCGCCGAGCCAGTAGCGGAGATGAAAGGCGATGTAGGCGCCGACGTGGCCGGCGGCGTTGGACACCTCGCGCTGGGCCGCGGCGACGTCGGAAGACGGCGGATCGGTCCGGGAGAAGGTCAGGAGGCTCAGCCAGGCCAGGACGACCACGCCCAGCAGGACCAACACGAAGAAATACCGCAGGAAGCGCCAACTGCCCTGGGGGGGCTGCTCCCGCACGACCGAATTCACTTGGGCCTTTTTCGCCATCCGTAACGCTCACACCAATCCGTGAAGCTGTATCCTACCGTTCCGGGCCGATCCGTTCAAGCTGCGCAACCCCGAGCGCCCGGTCGCAAAGCCCACACAGAGCCTTCCGCCAGGGCGGACAGGCCCGTGGGCTTTCCGCAGGCATCGCTCGTTCAGTCTCACACGCCCGTGTGCCCGAAGCCGCCTTCGCCGCGGACGGTCTCGTCCAGCCGCTCGACCACTTCGACGCCCACGCGGGTGACCGGGCAGATCACCATCTGGGCGATTCTCATGCCGCGCTGCACCGTGAACGTCTGACGAGAGACGTTGGCCAGGATCACGCACACCTCGCCGCGGTAGTCCGCGTCGATGGTGCCCGGCGAGTTGGGCAGGATGATCCCGTGCTTGATCGCCAAGCCGCTGCGGGGCCGCATCTGGGCTTCCAGGCCAACCGGCAGTGCCATGTAAAAACCGCACGGGACCAGCTTTACGTCGCCAGGAGCGATCGTCACATCCGCCTCGCACGCCGCGCATACATCCATGCCCGAGGCGTGCTCGGACATGTATTGCGGCAGCGGGACGTCCTCGCAGCCGGCCTTTCGTCTGATCTGTATTCTTATCGGCTGGACGTTCATTTTGTCTCCAGGGGAAAAAGGCCCGGCGCGGGGACTGGCGCCGTTTTCGTCAGGTCCCGCGCGTCTGGCATGAAGCCGCCCGGGGCCATCCTGCCCGGACAGCAATCTCGCGCGCCGGCGGACGAAGACACAGCCAGTCCCCTGCGCACGAAAGCACAGGTCCACGAGGCCTCTCGCCTCGCGCCTGTGCCTCCGGCCGGAACCTGGCGTTCTCGAAAATCAGGCCTCTTCCGTCGCCTCGCCCTCGTCGCCCGCATCGTCGGCCAACCCGGACGTGCCGGCATGCCTGGCCAGGACGGCCTGACGGATCTCCTCGGCGACGTCGGGATTGTCGACCAGGAACTGCTTGGCGTTCTCGCGCCCCTGGCCCAGGCGAATGTCCTTGTAGCTGAACCAGGCCCCCTGCTTCTCGACGATGTCCTGGGCGACGGCCAGGTCGATCAGGTCGCCCTCGGCGCTGATGCCGCGGTCGAACATGATGTCGAACTCAGCGGTCCGGAACGGCGGGGCGACCTTGTTCTTGACCACGCGGGCCCGGACGCGGTTGCCGACGGCGGAGTCGCCTTCCTTGATGGTGCTGATGCGGCGGATGTCGACGCGGACGCTGGAGTAGAACTTCAGGGCGTTGCCCCCGGGCGTGGTCTCCGGGTTGCCGAACATCACGCCGATCTTCATGCGGATCTGGTTGATGAAGATGACGCAGGTGCGGCTCTTGGAGATGGCGCCGGTGAGCTTTCGCATGGCCTGGCTCATGAGGCGGGCCTGGAGGCCGACGTGGCTGTCGCCCATCTCGCCCTCGATCTCGGCCCGGGGGATCAGGGCGGCGACCGAGTCGATGACGATGACGTCGACGGCGTTGGAGCGGACCAGCAGCTCGCAGGTCTCCAGGGCCTGCTCGCCCGTATCGGGCTGGGAGACCAGGAACTGCTCCAGGTTGACGCCGATCTTGCGGGCCCAGGTGGGGTCGAAGGCGTGCTCGGCGTCGATCAGGGCGGCCACCCCGCCGCCCTTCTGGGCGCTGGCGATCACGTGCAGGGCGAGCGTGGTCTTGCCCGAGCCCTCGGGCCCGAACAACTCGCAGATCCGCCCGCACGGCATGCCGTAGCCTCCCAACGCCAGGTCCAGGCTCAGGGCCCCGGTCGAGATGCCCGAGACGGGCACCACGTGGTCGGCTGTCAGCTTCATGATGCTGCCCGTGCCGAAGTTCTTCTCGATCTGCTTCATCGCCGCATCGAGGGCCTGTTCCCGCCGCTTGTCGGCGGCCTGGGCGGCGGGGTCCGATGTCTTCGCGGGCGACTTGTCTGCACCCTTGGACGCTTTGGCCATTGCGATCTCCTTGATTTGCCGGACCGAGTGTACGGTACTTGTTCGGGTGATGCAAACAAAAAAGCGAGAAATATTTCTCCCGGCCGATTCGGGATGGAACATACTGGCCGCCGTGGGCAATTACAAGGGGAATCGGCACGACGCCCGCAGCGACCGCTCGCGGTGCCTCTCCGCCGAAGGCAGGCGCCCGCGAGGGCCTTCTTCGTTTGTAGTGTGCCCGCAAGGGCATTCTTCGAGGCGACGCGCGGGCGGGCGGATGGTAGAATCGTTCCCCGGCGACGAACCGAAAGGAGTTCCCAATGTCTGGCACTCGTGTCGCGGCGCTGGCGACAATGGCGTCCGTCTGGTTGGCAGTAGCCGCCGCGAGCCTGGCGGAGAACTGGCCGCAGTTTCGCGGGCCCACCGGGCAGGGACACAGCCGCGAGAGCGATCTGCCCGTCCGCTGGGGCGGACCGGAGCGGCTGAACGTGCTGTGGGAGGCGCCGCTGGTCGGGCAGGGGCACGCCAGCCCCATCGTCTGGGGCGAGCGGGTGTTCGTCTGCACGGTCCACTGGCCGGCGGAAGTGCAGAAGCGCGAGACGGTCATGCCCGAGCACCACGTCCTGTGCTACGACGCGCGGGACGGCAAGCTGGTGTGGGACGCGAAGGTGCCGGCGGGGCCGTGGCTGCGGTCGGACTTTCGCAGCGGACCCGGCGGCGGGTACGCGGCGCCCACGCCTGCGACCGACGGCAAGCGCGTGTACGTGGCCTTCGGCTCGGCGGTGCTGGCGGCGCTGGACTTCGAGGGCAAGCTCGTCTGGCGGCGGGAGCTGACGCCGGCCAGTTTCGACGTCACCGTCGGCAGCAGCCCCGTGCTGTGCGGCTCGAACGTGATCCTGCTGTGCGCGATGGCCCAGCGGAAGGACTCGCACCTGGCGGCGTTCGAGGCCGCCGGGGGCGAGGTGGCCTGGCGAACGCCCATGCCCGAGACGGCCTTCGGCCACTCGACGCCGCTGCTGATCCGCGTGAACGGCAAGGACCAGCTCATCGCGGTGGCCTCGGGGGCGGCGGCCAGCTCGCACGCGTGCCAGAGTTTCGACCCGGCCGACGGCAAGCGGCTGTGGTGGTGCCGCGGCGCCGGCGACGTGGCCAGCGCGGTCTTCGGCGGCGGCCTGGTCTATTTCGACAGCGGGCGCGGGGGCAAGGGCGTGGCCGTGGACGCCGGCGGCTCGGGCGAGGTCACCGCCACGCACGTCCGCTGGAACGGGCCGAGCCTGCCGCAGTCGCTGGCCTCGCCTCTGATCGTCGGCCCGCACGTCTACCGCCTCCGCGGCAACGCCTCGCTGGAGTGCTGGAAGCTCGCCGACGGCAGCGTGGTGTGGTCCCAGAAGCTCGAGGGCCTCTCCTCCACCTGGGCCAGCCCCGTCGCCGACGCCAAGGGTCGCATCTACGTCGCGACGGCCGGCAAGAGCTACGTCCTCCAGGCCGGCGCGGAACCCCGCGTGCTGGCCGTCAACGACCTGGGCGACGGCAACCACCCTTCGCCCGCGGTTTCCAACGGGCGGATCTTCCTGGTCGGCGCCAAGAGCGTCTGGTGCGTGGGGAACCCGAAACCATAGTCCGCCGGATTACGGTATCTGCCCTGAATTTACTGAGTCTTGGAGCAGGGCGTTGCGGATGTCGGCAGGTGGCCTGCTCTCCTGGTTGCATGCGACGTCACACGCAAACGGGCGGGCCGCAGGGACCCGCCCGATCAGATTGTGGAGGAGGCCTGTCGGCCCGTCACCTCGCCTTGTTGCGACGGACGTACCCGCCCAGGCCGCAGGCGGCCAGACCCAGCAGCGTGAGCGTGGCGGGCTCGGGAACGGAGAAGGTCAACTCCGGGCCCGGGAACTCTGAGTTTTCCGACGAGGTCAGGCTCGTTTGACGAACGCCGGCATCCGACCGCGGCTCCAACAGGATCGTCACCGTTCCGTCCGCCTGGATGTAATCTCCCAGGCGCGGGATGGTCACGGTGTCGATGGCGCCCAGGGTCTCGCTGTACGGCACCCAGAACCCGTACCCCGTTTCGAGAGGATCGGCCCCGGAGGCGAGGAAGCTCGAGTTGCCCGTGTTGTTGGCAGGGGCGTTGTTCCAGGTGATCGTGCTCTCGTCCCAGTCGAATCCCGCGGCACCGGGCTTGAGCGCCCAGGCCAGAATGTTCTGCCCCGTGCCTGACCCAGATCCGGTGCCGCCATACCGGAACGTCAGCACGGCCGACTGGTCAGCATCGTACTCCAGGCCCGACAGATCGAACTTCACGTAGCCCTTCCGGCGGTAACTCACGTTGGTGTCGTGTTTGATGAAGATCGTGCCGGCATTGGGGCTCTGCACGTCGTTGGCGTATGATCCGGCCCGGATGTTGTTGTCCTGGACGGATTCGACCGTGGCGATCGGCCCGCCGGAAGCGAGTCCTGCCACGAGCAATACGCTCAATGCGACCAGCGTCAGTGTCCTCATTGTTCTCTCCGTTGAGCCGGGATTTCGGAAATGGCCAATCCAACTCCGCCGCCTCATACCGTTTCCATTGTACCACGCCCACGGAATTGCGCCCACCCCCTTGAGCGCGCGTTCGGCAAAATCGTGACCGGGTTCCGCCCTGGAACGGGACGACACGGCTCGGGGCCGCGTTCAGGGCGGTTTCGTGTGCTTTCTATCGAGCCGGGCGGATATAATGATCGTATGGAGCTATGAGATGCGCGTGTGCCGGAGACTATTGACGATCTGCGTGGCCTGCGTTCTGGTCGCGCCGTCCCTGCCGGGGTTGTCCGCCGGGGGGGCGGGCGGCGAGCGCGATTCCAGCCGCGACGGGTCGCAGTTGCAGGCCGGCGCCGCAGACCCGGCGGCGTTGCCGTATGCCCCGGCTCGCGATCCGCAGAGCGACCTTCGCGGTCCTCGCGCGACATCGGCTCTGCCGGGTCTCCTCGGCCTCCACGATAGCGTCAGTCCGGCCTTCCGCGGTCGCGTCGCCCTGGCTGATGACTGTGCCTATCCCCCATCCCCCGCCCCATCGCTTCTGTCTCTTCACTGCCTCCTGGTCGTGTAATCGCTGCGGGCAAGCCGTTTCCGAAAGCCCGTTGCCGGCGCGCGCGGTTCCCGCGTGCGGCGTCGGCAGTTCCTGACCCCGACCTGATCGGCTGTATCTGCCCATAACGCGCCAGCGGCGCACGGGCAGGCGCGACAAGGAGCGCACAATGAAACACGCAGCGTCTTCGACCATTGATATCGCATCGGTTCTCCAGCGGGCAAAGCACATGCTCGATGCCGGGCAGAGCGAACACGCCCTGGAGGTTCTTGCCGGCTGCGGACAGCATTCTCGAGTAATCGAGAACGCCAAGGGGGTATGTCTCCTGCGGCTGGGGCGGCTCGAAGCGGCCTTGAAAGTGTTCCGCGAACTCGTCTTCCCGGGCGGAGCGTTCACCATCCCGGATGAGACGCCTACCGTTTTCCGCGCCAACTACGTCACCACGCTGCTTCTCATGGACAACCTGACCGTCGGCATGCAACTCCTGCGGGAAATTCCCGAAAGGCGGCACCCGTTGGTCGAGCAACTCGATGCCTCGGTGCGTCGTTGGAAGCGGTCACTCCCCTGGTGGCGCCGGGTGCTGACCTGGATCGGGCTCTATCCGGCCAGGTCGTTCCGGCTGGATTCTCTCCCGGGCGCCCTGTGGGTGCCTGAAAGCCTGGACGGCCCCCGGCCCCTGGAGCGTGCCGCATGACGGACAGACAGCCAACCCGTTGGCAGGGCGTCCGGCGCAGCGTTCGCAACCGTCTGGTTTCGGGCATGCTGGTCCTGGTGCCGGTGGGCGTCACGCTGCTGGTGATGCGGTGGGTGCTCCAGTGGATGGCGGGGTTCCTTCAACCGTTCGTGGAAGGGCTCGCGGCCCGGCTCGGGGCAGCCCCCGGCGTCGGGCACATCCCCCCGCAGTTGTTCAAGGTTCCGCTGATGATCGTCTCGATTGTCGGCTTCCTGGCGGGCGTCTACCTCACGGGCGCCCTGGCCCAGGCGGTGATCGGGCGGCGGCTGATCCGCTCCGGAGAGACCGTCCTGTTGCGCGTGCCCCTGGCCAGGACGATCTACTCGGCCGCCAAGCAAGTGATGGAGGCGATCGCGACGCCGGCGCGTTCGGCGTTGCGCACGGTGGTGGTGGTGGAGTTCCCTCGGCGGGGCATGTGGTCCATCGGGTTCCTTACCGGACGGCTGGTTGACGCGGGGGATCGCGGGATGCTGAAGGTCTTCATCCCCACGACGCCGAACCCGACGACGGGCTTCTTTGTGATGGTCCCGCATGAGGACGTGGACATCACCGATCTGACCGTGGAAGAGGCGTTCAAGATGATCATCTCCGGGGGCATCGTTTCGCCGACGGGTCTGGAGGGAAGGCTGTCCGCCCTGCGGCAGCCGTGCGGGGCGGCGGTGGCGGATGACGATGATCACCTGGACGCCTGGGACTAGACCGGCAAGGTGATGATGCACTATTCTCCGTCCGTGGAACGGCGAGGCACTGCGATGGCGGGGAAGGGAACCCTGCCCAAGGTCGCGCGCGGGCCGTTTCGGCCCGGACCGCCGCGCCGGGCGTGATGTCGTCGCCCGGGCGCCCGCGGGGCGGGCGGATGATCGGACACAGCACGTACGAGGCACGATCCCATGATGGTCTACCTGCTCGTATTCGCGGGCCTGGGGCTGCTTGTCGCGGGAGCCGAGTTGCTGGTTCGAGGCGCCTCCGCCCTGGCACGGGCCGTCGGGATGCCCTCCCTGATCATCGGCCTGACGGTGGTGGCTTTCGGAACCAGCGCGCCGGAGTTCGCGGTCAGCCTGGAAGCGGGGCTGGGCGGTCAAGCCGACATCGCACTGGGCAACGTGGTGGGCAGCAACACGTTCAACGTGCTGCTCATCCTGGGGGTGTCCGCCCTGGTCGCTCCGCTGGCCGTATCGGCGCAACTGGTTCGGCTGGACGTTCCGGTCATGATCGCGGCCTCGTTGTTGACGTGGGTGGCGGCGGCCGACGGGGTCGTGGCCCGCTGGGAGGGCCTCGCGCTCTTCGCCGGCATCATCGCGTATACCGCCCTGTTGATCCGACTGGGGAAGAAGGGCCAACCCGCCCCGGTCCCGCTGGAGCCTCGACAGGAGCCCGGGCGAGGGCCGGCCGGCCTGGTCAAGCCGACTCTCCTGGTCCTTGCCGGCCTGGTTCTCCTGGTGGTCGGCGCGCGATGGCTCGTTCAGGGCGCGGTCGACCTCGCGCGACTCCTGGGCGTCAGCGAACTGCTGATCAGCCTGACCATCGTGGCGGCGGGCACGTCGCTTCCGGAACTGGCGACGTCCGTCGTCGCCAGCATCCGCGGAGAACGGGATATCGCCGTCGGCAACATCGTCGGCAGCAACATCTTCAACATCCTGGCGGTGCTGGGCGCCTCGGCGGCCGCCTCGCCCGCGGGGGTGGCCGTCTCGCCGACAGCCCTTCATTTCCACGTCCCGGTCATGGTGGGCGCGGCGGTCGCGTGCCTGCCGATCTTCTTCACGGGCGCGAGGATCTCCCGCTGGGAGGGCGCTTTGTTCGTCGGGTACTACGCGGCCTATGTCGCGTACCTGGTCCTGATCGCTTCCCGTGGCGCATCGCTCCCCGCGTTCAACGCCGCCATGATCTTCTTCGCGCTGCCCGCGACGATGCTGGGCATCGCGACCTCCGTGGTCTGGGCGATGCGCGACAGGAACGCCCGCGACAGGCACCCGCCCCGCCCATCGGGATCCTGAGATCCGCGGAACTATCACGGCGTGCGATTCGCCCGGCCGGACATGGCGGGGCGAGGGCGATCCCTTGCGATCGCCGCGCGGGCGGTTCCTGATGGGCAGGAGGGCAGGAAACGGGCGCCTTGTCCGGCATCTTTCGCTACCGCAAGTCAAGAGCACGCGTGCTACTTGCCCGTTGGCTGTGATGCCGGGGCCGAGGCGGGCGCCGGCGGGGCCTCCACGATTCCTACATCGACGAACTGCCCGCCTTCGCGATTCCGACAATGCACAGCCAGCACGTTTCGACCGGCCTTCAGGGCAGAGGCTGCTTCCGAAGAAACAGGGAAAGCGCAGTACCCCGTCGCATATCCTCTGGCTGTGTATGCCAGCTTCCCGTTGATGTAGACCTCCGTGTCTTCGTCGTGACAGATCAACGCTCCGACTCTCCCGGACGGCAGCCGCGAAAGCGTGAACTCCCGGATCAGCCAGATATCGGAAGTCTGCCAGTCCGTTTGAATCTTCGCCCCGGGGTACACAATGTAGGCGGCGGTCGCCCCGAATCCGCCCGGCCCCTCACTCCAGCCGGAACTGTCGAAGTCCGGCTGGGTCCAGTTCTCCGGCGGTTTCTGCATCGTGTAGCGCCATGTCTGGGGAACGTCCTGGGAGGTCGGAATGAGGATCGTCACGTTGAGCATCGAGAAACCGAAGCCTCCCCGGTCGTGTTCCCTCCAGAAATCGTCCGCCGTAAACGGATCAGACACTGACGCGTTATGTTGGACTCCCACGGTGCGCAATGTTCTGATTGAGCGCAGGGTATCCATACCCTTCGTGATCTTCCAAGGCGCCAAATGGATTTCTTCCAGGGGCATCCCCTCCAGAGGAGAAAGGTCGCTCACCAGGGTTTCTCGCAGATATAAGTGCTTCAAGGGCATCCCGCGCAGCGGCTCCAGGTCCGGCACCCCAGAGCTGGAGATATTAAGGAACTCTAGTGGCATTCCTTTGAGTGCCCCAAGCCCAGACGTCAGCGGATTCTGCGCGCAGTTCAGCGACGCAAGATGGCAGCCCCTGAAGATTTCCAAGTCTTTCATCGCCATACTAGAACAATCCACCTTCTCCAGCGGGAGCGTCTTCAAAACGCCGAAATCCTTGATCCTTCGGCAACTGCCGAATCTGAACTCCCTTAGCGGCATGCCTTCCAATGGAGACAAGTCGCTCACGCAGGACTCGCCAATGTCCAATACGAACAGTCTCATTCCCTTGACCACCGTAAGATCGCTGACCTGAGTGTGTTCAAGACGGAGTTCCTCAAGTTCCATGCCCTTCAAGGAGGTGATGTCACGAAGCTCCTCTTCTGCCTTCACGCCAAATTGGATACAATGAAAAGCTCTCAAAGGCATTCCTCTTAGCGGGGTTAAGTCTCTTACCGGAATCATGCGCAGGAAGAGCTTCTGCAATTGCAGTCCCTTGAGCGGATACAGGAATCGAACGTGTGGGTGCCGCTCGATTCCGACTTCGGTCCAGACGCCATTCTCGACCTTCACATTCTTCAGCCGGACCTCCCTGCCATTGATCTCGCTGAGCTTGGCCTCGACCCGCTTGACCTGTTCCTCCGGCGGGAGGTTCTTGATTCTCTCCTCGAAGCCTTCGCACGCCAGCTTAGCTGCGGCGTGGTCGTACATCTCCTGCGTCTCGGCCAGGACCTTGTTGCGGTTGACGACGGCGGTGTCGTTTTGCTTGCGCAACAGGTCCAGGCCGCGCTTGAGGATGGGCACGCACTCCTTGAGGCGCTCGGCCTTGTAGAGGGTCTGCCCGGCGCGGGTCAGCGCGCGCCAGTCGTCAATGCTCTCGAGGTTGGGAACCAGGGCGGCAGCCTCCTCCAGATTGCCGGTCATCGAGGTGGCCTCGGCCAAGCCGGCGGCGCTCTCGGCGTGGTTCGGGTCGATCTTCAGGGCGGCGCGGAATCCCTCGGCCGCGGTCTTGTAGTCGTGCTTGACGCTGGCGAACATCGCGCGGGCGTATATTCCCCACGGACTGTTCAAGGCCACCTCGTCGGCATCACGGGCGCGGCGCCCGGCCTCGTCCATTCGCCCTCCCTCGGCCGCCCGGATCGCCTGCATGGCGAAACGCCGTGCAGCGGCCAGCGCGGTCTCGCGTTCCTTCTGACGGGCGGCAACGGCGGCCTCCCGCTGCTCCTGGGCGACCTGTCGCTCCGAAATGGCGACGTTTCTCTCGCGGGTGATGCGAATGTACGAAAAGACGCCAACGGCCAGGAGGATGACGGCTGCGGCGGCGATCGAGACGCTGACGGCCTTGTTCCGCTTGACGAGTTTCACGAAGGCCTGGGTGAAGGTGTCCGGGGCGGCGGAGACGCTGCGGCCCTCCAGGTACAGCTTGATGTCACCGGAG